>Ga0307517_10012613_pt1 | contig 11574 bp, 16 predicted proteins | sample 23_EM_MG_FD_194515 | JGI IMG/M metagenome (GOLD analysis project Ga0307517, IMG submission 194515) | Populus trichocarpa ectomycorrhiza microbial communities from riparian zone in the Pacific Northwest, United States - 23_EM | ecosystem: Host-associated > Plants > Roots > Unclassified | place... | reverse complement strand
AATAGGATCGACGCCGTGGAGGCTGATGGAAGGGGTGAGAATCGGTAGCGCTTCCCATGGTTCCGGTTCTCTCTCCATTCTCGGTGGCATTCGTAGCCTTTTGGCCACCTTCAACAAAGCATTGTGAGATGAGCCGTGCTCCAAAGCTAAAGAAATCAAAGAAGCCGCGAGGCGGAGATGCCAAATGAACGAACGGTGGTTCTCGAAAGAGTGAAAGAAGGGTGGCCAGCACAGCCCACCCCGTATCTGGGATATATAAATATCAGGGGGTTGGTCGAGGAGGGGATGTTCTCCATCTGCTCACCGCACATCCACATCCCTCTGCATCCATCGGCTTTACCTCCACGCTCTCAACTCTCGACCCACCTCTTCGATATCAGAGATGTCTTTCTTCAACAACGACTTTACTGGCATGAACTTCGGTTACTCTTCCTCCGAGGAAAACAGCTTCGGCGGTTATCCTTTCGGAAATGAGCAGTCCGACGCCGCCATCGCCGGCCCAAGCGGGTCCCACGACTGGTACCTCAACCCCTCATCCGAGGAGTACGCCGACCAAGTCGGGTACCAGGGATCCACCCTGTTGGGTGTATGGGGGAACCAGCTCGTGGACCCATACACCCTGCACGAGGCCCACGAGCCCGCTACTGGTGAGTCGCATTGTTTTTTATCGTGATCGCTGGGGCCAACGCTGATGACTGTCCTAGGCACGAATGTTAACGGTTTGTACACGCAAGAACGGGCCGTTAACGTACCTGCTAGAAGCGCAGGTCCATCGGTGGCCGACCCGGCCACCACCCCCTTCCAATTCCCCCTCCCCTCCCCTGCTCCGGCCACACCCGCTGGCCCCTTCTCCCCACTCCCGGTCCTACCTCAACCGGACACCTGTAAGTACTCGCAACGCCTCCACTCAAGACCCGATCGCTCACCTAAATTATTAGACGTCCCGGTCCCGACCCCATCGTACGCCGCCGGGACCCTCCCATACGGCGCGTACGAGCAACCACTGGCTGGCCCGTCCTCGGCCAGCCAGTGGCCCTATACCCATCCCGCCACTTCCGTGGACAAGGGCAAAGCCCGAGCCACGGACCACACCCCCCCTTTCCGCCCGGCGTCTACCGGATACGATGGTGAGTGAACCTTCCCGCCGACAAACTTAGGCAAGGCGCTTACCGATTGCCATAGCGTGGCGGTATCAACAACCGCATGACGCAGAGGACTACGGGGTGCCACTCCCACAAACGGTAAGTCACTTCGTTAACCTCGTCGAGATCGTCTCGCTGACCGCGATCCCTCCAGGTTCCCGGTGTACCACCAAACACCGACCTCCCCGCCCCCATCGCTCCCTCTTTCGGACCCCAGAGGTCCGAAGGAGGCCCGAAGGGAAAGGGGAAGGCGACGCAGAAGGGCAAAGGCAGACGGAAACGAGGTCCTTTGCCCGAGGGCGTCGACTCGAGCTGGGAACAGACGAAGGATCGCTTCGTCTGGGAACTGCTCGAGGTTTACCACTTCAGACCCGCCGGGAGGTCTATAAATCCCGAGACGGCTTTCGCCACCTTGAATGAATACATTAAAGAAGATCTCCACCGATCGGTAAGCATCTTTTTTTTACCGCGATCGCGACCATCATTTAATGAATTCCTCAATGTGGCAATAGCCACTCGCAGCTCGGGCTGCCACAGCAAAAGTGGACAAGAAGGAGTCCTGGGTATATGAGAATTATTTAACTCATATCCTGAAGGAGCTCCGCCGATCGGAGAAGGGAGAACCAGAGACGGAGGTGTCCGTGTACACCCAAGGTAAGCGATTACTCACCGCACTTCTCACACACGGCTGGCGCTGACGGGACTTGACTCTTTACAGTCCTGCAAAAGCTCGGGAGGGAGCTAGCGCCAATGAACAAGCGGCGCGTAATAAGAAAAGGCCACCCCCCGAACAAGAAGGACCCGGGTGAGTTGGACAACTCGGAGGCAAAGGTGAGGCATAGGGAGGCGGAGCAAAAGCGAAGAGCGGCGACCAGACAGCTCCAGGACCAGATAAGTGTTTTTTTCCTGGTCCAGGGGAAGAAGGAGGTCTCCATAGGAGACGTACTGCTCTTCGGTAAGTCATCTGACTCGAGGTCCGAATCAGCGGTTTACTCACCAACACATTTTAGTTGTCACCTATCTAAAAATAGGTGAAGTTGCTTTCCCTGGGCTCATCCGACCCCACTCCAACGGACACGGACAGTAGGTAGCTGTATATATTGTATTTGTTAGAGCGCACATCTCTGTACTTTTATCATAAATTATAGATACCTTGTTGACTAGAGCATAGACTCTTCCGAACGACTTGTGAAACCAGTCACCCGTCCGAGCGTGAACAAGGTGTCGTAAGTCTTGGAAACCGCCGGTCGAGTTGCGAATCAAGCCGCGAACGCGTCGATGAAGTTTCGTGACCGAATGATGGAACCCAAACGATAATTTGAGCGTAAAGTCAACCTAAGCGACGCCGGCAGGGTTGGAATGTGGAGTCGACGTAAATACCAGGCCGGCGAGGTAAACAGGTGGAGGAGATAAAAGGAGAGGGAGAAGAGCTTGAGGGGTGGACAATCACAGCAGCGGAACTTGAAGTTTTTATACCAAGGCGCCTCGTGCTGTGAGACTGACGTTAACCACCACGCACGGCGAGGCGTTCGCTGTCACCAGCAGTGCGCAATTCATATGTGATTCCTGTGAGAATTCGTGGCGATTAACGCGACACCCTCGTTTCGTCGGAGCGGACGAACCTGATGGATCTATCGAGATCACACCACTCTCCATTGTCCGTTATGGCGGACATAGAGCATCCCACACTCGTAATCTACCCATCGATAGAAGCACCGATATGAAAAAACGCCGCAGCCTCGCTTGATATACGCGTCCAGTTCACCCGCCGCATAACAATGAAGCGCCAAAACTGCGCCTTTGTACGCCAACAGTAATGCCATGGAGGTGGTCCGATTGCTATACCAGGAACAAGGGAAGCTCGAGAACGTGCGCACGTCGAAGGATAGGTGGGTAAAGGCGGTCTGGGTGAGGTAAAGAGGAGAAGGGCGAGTTTATTGACGTGGGAAAGGCTGTTTTTAAGATCATTGATCCACTGTCTGAGAGAATTCATATCGTTCGGCTTCCCCCATGCCATCAAAGTGCCCAGCCGCACCCTCATCGATAACACGGGCAGCCCTCCACCGTTCCCTCCAACCCGAATAATGACCATCGATACGTCCGTAATTCATCAGATTGTGCAGCAATTTTCGTCTGATTCGGGGTTAGGAATGTGCTAGAGGGGAGAGGCGGTTGACCTCGGAGTTGGAATTGCGGGCATGCGCTACAACACCATCTCAAAAACGTGAGGGGGAACCGTAAGTTGAGCCGCCCAACGCAGACCGCATGAAATCAGATACTCCTGGCACACATATGCGAAGGTTGAAGACATTATGTCGCCATGAACACACGACGGTCAAATCTGCAAAAAGGATGAGCGTGACAGTACTCGAAACTGCAACCTTCTGATAGCGAACGACAATCGAAGTCAGACGCGCTACCATTGCGCCACACACCCATTGAGGAGTTCCGTTCACCTTGGCATATCAACGGGGAAATCTGATGGAAATACCAAAAACTCACACGGTGTGCGGAAGAGATCATCCATCAACATCCACATAACAAGTCAGAATATCAATCCGATATGGTGTAACGGCTAACATTGCCGCCTTTCAAAGTCACGTGACTGAGTGCGCGGCAGCTCGGGGTTCGATTCCCCGTATCGGAGTTCATTTTTTTTTCTTTTGTGTTTCCCTTCCAGTAATCTGCGATGTCCGGCACTCGGAGACCATGGAAATTCATAAATAGGGTGTATGTACATAGGTATACAACAGTTTTGGTATAGTTGTCTACGAGAGAGAGTCCATGTGAGCCACACCGGTGGTATCTATATAGCAATAGCAATTATAACATCCCCGTCCGCCTGCCGACGGGAATCCTCCTCATCACTCTGCCTCCGCGTACCAACTGTCTCCAGCCCAATCGTTTCCGTCTGGTTCGTCTGTTGCCCAGGGGACGTCGCGAACGCAAGACCGGTTGACACCTCTGCTTCTGCTGAAGTATTTCTCGGCGATGCGGCTCGTTTGAGGTTCAGTAGAATTCGACAACAGATGATACTATGCACCACTCGGGCGGAGGCGGCCATGAGCCCACTGTACTGACGCTACACGGAAAGGAGTCGGTGGTTATCAGATTCGGGAATCGGGAGGTTGTGGGAGCCCCTGCGTACCGGTGCCAGCGCAAGAACAAGGATCGCGGAAAGGGTCAGAGCTGGATCCCGCCCCATTCAGCGTTGAATCTCCGAGTAGACGGAAGCCTTACCGAATAACACAAGAAAGAAAGCGACACCTGATAGATGTATTCGTCAATGCGTTCTTGGTGAGAGAATAGTGCTAAACGGCTCACTATCTCGGTACACTACCCTCAGCAATGGGGTGCCTGAGAAAACTAAAGTGCGGAGGTTGAGTATCGCGATCGAACGAGGGATGGGGGGGGGGGGACGCACAATCGCTGAACCCTCTCCTGACGGTCAAAATAACAACAGCTGCTATTGGGGTCAGTTTTGCATGCGGTCGCACGAAGGGCGGGGGGTTATTACCAAGTTCAAAGACGAGGAGCATCAAAAAGTTGAAGAAAATTATCGCATCCCTCTGCGCGAGGTAACACCCCTTGAACAAGGGGCTGGGTGGTGGGCCGACTGATTGGATTCCATCAGTCAAGAACATATCTACCACTCCAGTCTGAAACCGACTCACAGACCGTCGTGCGGAGGTAACGCCAGGTGATTATGATCCCGGCCGTTGCCGCTACCTAGACCTACGGTAAGTCTCGAACATTCCCACATGAGATAGCCTCGGGGACGCACCACGTAAGCAGACGACAGAGGGATGATGACTCGCTTCGACTTGTAGTATATCGCGTTGGTTCTCAGTAGAAGGATGGCTGTAAACAATCAAGGATGAGCGCTGAGGACATTGAATACGACTCCCATGACTGACATTCTGAGATAGAGACTCCGAGGAACGTGTTCCCTGTGCCCGCCGATGGATGTTAGACATGAACGAACTCCAAGGGGTAGAGTTTTATCTCACAGGTGGCGATTTTGTAGAGAGTATTACATGTCTGAGGTGTTCTAGTTGGTCAGCCTGCGGTAGCTGTGCAGCCGCCACACCTACATCGTAACTTATCGCGCCATACGGAGCGGTGTGTACTGCAAAACAGCCGGGACCAAGTCAGCGTCCCTCTCAATCCCAAGCGTGATGCACACGGCAGAGTCTCCAACTCACATGTGATCGTTATCGGCATATCGAAAAACGGTCCATACCGTGTTAGGATAAAGAGTAACCTGGAGACACTCCATTCGCCTTGCCAGACATGCTCGACTTCGCGGTCGAAGAGGATCAACCAGTCGTGTACCTATGGTGATCGGCAAACCCATTCGGGGCGGGATGATCAGAAAAAAAAATCGCCTCCGGACGCCACAACGAGTGACGGAACGGAGGACTTACCAAGAGCGCCAACATGGAGACTTGAGGAATGGAGATAGGATGAAAGCTTAGAACGCCAGATAAAGGGATGGGGGCTTACGGTGGAGGTACTGTGGGGTTGAGCAAGGTTTCAGCGAGCATTGCCGGATGATAATCGTAGGTTTTCGGGTGTCGACGGCGTAGTAGGAGGGTGGGAGGGGCACTTACTGTGACATCTTGCAGTCGCCACACAACCGTGGCGATCTCGGAAACCGTGATATTATCCATCCTGCCTGACCGAACCTGTCTCGGTCGCGAGGAACAAGAGAGAGAAGGAACAGGAGGGGAAGGAATAACCCTTATCCCGTTGAACACAGATGCGCAGAAGCAATGTGTAGGCTGACAAATACGCAGTTAGGACCGTACACTGCGAGTCTCCCGTGAAAGGGGAAGCCCATAGAAACCGTTCGGCGGGGCGGGTTTGAAATGGACCTTCCACTTTCAGTCTATCGTTATGAAACCAAGGAGAGGAGAAGAGAAAAAAATGCGTTTGCGTGGTCTCCATCAGAAGCGTGCCGAGGACGGAAGCGAGTCGCTTCAGGACATACTGTAATCCCGTCAGGTTCTTCTCTCTCGCCTGCGGGAGAACTTTGCCCCGAAGAGATCGGAGAGCAGGTAAGCGTGTAACCCAACGAAGTTGATCCGGCTGCGGTCAGGTCGACTCATCGCAATAGAGAAGGAATCCCCGAGTGAAATCTGTGGGTCTGAGGGTGATCAGAGATCGAGCAAGTTTGCTGTGGGACCCAACGGAGGTTTCGGTGTATGTAGGTTCGTGCCAAACCATGCGATTCCATCACCCACTCACTCATCGAGACTCGAGGCAACTCCCGACCGATCGTTGCAAAAGTCACTTTCGACTCACCACAGGACCCTCACGCGTCGCGTGAGGTGGATTTGGCTCCGTGGATCCGGGTTTGCGCCGAGACTATGTTTCGGTGGGTCTCCAAGTCGATTGGAATGCAGCATACAGCACATAATGACCACGCAACCTGCGGTGAAGATATTTCGAACATGTGCAGAAACTAGACACCCACAATCCAAAGGTCGTATACGGAAGGCGTATGGATTGCCAAACACATCAATAAAAATAGATGAATAAGCATTGTAAGGCTCGGATGCAAAGGATTTACTAAAATCCAGTTCGTCAAAGCAACTCGAACCGTTTTGGGGTTATAATAATTACTTAAAGCTTGCCCTTGAACATGTCCCGCACGCTTTCTGGGTCAAGGACCGCCTCGGGATAAGGGACGTTCGAAGATGAAAGGTGTTGAAGTCCTCCGTCGACGACAAGAGCTTCACCGGTGATCAAACTTGCAGCGTCGCTGAAGAGGAAGACGGTGGCATTGGCGATGTCCCGAACGACACCTTGACGTCCGAGGGGAATGAAAGACTCAATGGTACGCCCGCCGCTGGAAACGGTGAGGCGGCTCATGCCCTCGGTGGAGGCAATGGGTCCAGGAGCGATGACGTTCGATCGAACACCCCATGGGCCCTCCTCGACGGCAATCACACGCGAGAGGGCGTCAACACCAGCCTTGGCGGAGGAGACGTGGGCTTGGTACGGAAGGCCTATCAGACCGTCGTTAATACACCGGTGCCGGCCCGAAGCATGTTAGCTTTACCTCTGTAGTGAAGGGTAGCGCTGACATGAATGTACGAGCCATGCGATTGGCGTACATGGGGAATGGTGGCTTTGAAGGTATTGAACGTTCCAAGCTGATCCCAAGGTGTGAGCCAATTCCGGACGGATGAGGGAGAATGTCCTTACCGTATCGATCTCGATGACGGTCCTGTAGGCGTTTTCCGAAAGTCCAGAGAGGGGGGCGAGGAAGTTACCAGCAGCACCTACAAGTGGTCAAAGTCAGATCCCTGCTTTCTCTAAAACGAGGTGCAGACCGACTTGGACTCACCGCAAATAACAAGATCAATCCTTCCAAACCTCTCGATAGTCTTCCTCACTGCCTCCTTGAGCTCATCCGGCTTTCGCACGTCCGCCTGGGCGGGAATACACGTATTCCCCGTACCCTTAGACAACTCTTCAGCAGCTTGAGTGAGCCGGTCCAACCTGCGTACAGTCGGTTGGTCATTACCTCCACGGAACAGAGCGCGCAGAGAGTACCAACTTTCTTCCGACGATTGTCGCGTTGGCACCGTGTTTCATCTACGGTACCGAAGTCCAATTTAGTGCCAAATTCGAGGGAGGGGGGACGCATAGGCAAAAGGTGGAGAGTAAGCAGTAGGAACTTACCACAGCGTAGGTCATCTCCTTGCAAATCCCGGACCCCCCACCGGTACAAAACAAGACCTTCCCCTTGAAGATGTCCGGCTTGAACACCGACTCGGAGTTAGCGTGTCGGGCGCGAACCGGAGCTGGAGCCATAGTTGGGTGAAGATTGCGTTTCGCGTTTTTCGGAGGAGAGGGTGGTGGTAGGTGGAGGACAACAAGTGCGGGGAAATCGAATCAGAAGCGGGGTGCCGTTCGGGTGCGCATGTGATTGACCGCATCACCCGAAGGCGGAAACAAATGTCTACCAGGGACCCGGAGGAATGAAAACTTGAAAGAAAGACCACAGGGTAGGGGGTAGTTGGTGGCCAGCGACTGGTAGGTGGGATGTGGTTCGCATCTTGCAGCGATTGTTCGAGTTACGTGATACATAATGGCAGGTTCACCTAGGGTTGGGGGCAATTGCTTGCTGAGGGATCTGCCATTTTTTCCCGGTACACCACTACTCTACGTATTTAGCCTCCCAGAGTATCTGGTAACCTCGTAGGATATCAGCGGGATCCCAAACCCCGGGATTCTCAACCCGATCGTGAATTGCTGGTTCCTCCCTTGCGGATTGGGAGGTGGCCCCTTTCCGTATTGCGCAATTTCTTCAAGGTTGTACACCCTGTGAAGTTGTGCGGTAGGGGGGGGGGAGTTTCGCCAGGAAGCGGCCTGACCTGCTGCTGGGTCGCGTCTTGAGGCCTTGAGGTCTCAGCTGAAGCCGATCAAATTCAGCTTCGAGGATAAAGGGACACAGCCGCTGCAGTGCCTCTTTCTGGACGGGTTCTGGGACCATGGGACACTGCTCGTGTTTGGAGAGGTGTTCCGTGCACCTCAGCTCGCAGTGTTCAACGATGGCGTCTGGTGTGCAGTAATTGCATTTCGTTTTCCACCTGTTCGTCCGAGGGTTCTTCTCCCTGTCTTCGAGAAGTGCAGGGCGACGAACCCACCGAGTTTTTGGCCGCTTGTCATACAATGTGTGCGCGTAGTGTAGTGATGCGGATTACGAAATACACCGTTCTCCAGCTTGGAAGCCCGGGTTTAGTCCGATATAGCCGAGCGGGCGCTTAACCGATCCTGCCACCATCTCCCAACCCCCCCATTGTCAGCCTGGCGATACACTAGGCACGTGCTGTTTTGGCAGTTTGGCAGCGAACTGCCCCCAACCCTAGGTTCACCACCTACCACCACGACCACGACCACGACCACGATGGGCGACATCGGAAGAGGCTTGGATTCATTGGTCGGCAATCTGTCCGACCAGAACTACGAACAATCGCTCGCCTTCTATCGTCTCTGGTTCGAGATTGGGCGGACTTATTCCCAATTCCCCCCCGACCAGGTCTTCAATGCCATTTGGAACAACAGAACCTCGACGTCGATGGACCCCGCTAACGGCAATCTCATCCACCCGACTGCTCACTTGATCCTCCGTTTCGCGGGTGATGTAGAGTCGGACGACATCCTTGCTCCACACAGCACCGGGCTTCGAGACCGCCTCTGCGCAAGGATTCTACGAGACTTCTTCGAGGATAATATGAGATCTATACCATCCGATCATACGGGCTACTCGGGCTTCGCGGATCTATTTGTTGTAGACGCGAATATCGCCGCCCACTTGGCCAATCTCGGATTTGTGGCGGAAGCTGTGATCCGCAAACACATTCTTCAATCGCTCACCTCTCACCCCGAACTGTACGACCACCAGGCGGATGCGCTCATCGTCCTGTTCAAACTGGCGGGTGCCACCTTCGGGAGATACGCTGATCCTTCATTGGTTGACCGTTGCTTCGAGCTTCTCAAGGACCACTACAATCGTGATTCGGTAAAAGGTAGATTGGTACAGGTGCGTATACCCTGCGCAGTGAAAGGCGGCCACCGGGCTGACGCGAATTTCAGGAAGTAGTTGCGTTACGGGAGCGTGGCTGGGAGGGCCTCCCTCCCCCACCTGTATTCACGACCCAGAGGCCAAGACCGGCTGGCGCAAACCAGGGGAACCCCGCTGCAACTCCCGTTGCCACATCCCTGGCGCTCCCGAATAGAGGTCTCGAACCGCAGATTCCTCAGCCCCATCCGCTTGAATCCGTCACCGCCGTAGGGATGGACACGGCTCCTGCATCTCCCCTCGCTCAGTCTCCATCCATTAGCATCGCCACTCTGTCCGACTTCACGATCGCAGATACCTACGAGTCTCCCATCGACCCCATAGCCATAACCCCTCATGACATGTTCTACCTCGAGGACGGGAACATCGAAGTGTTGTGCGGGAACACACTGTTCCGCGTCCACACCAGTGTCTTGTCATTCCACTCTCCTGTGCTTGGCCGGATGCCCGTGAGAGCGAACCTGGCTGCCCCGGGGTCACCCAACGGTTGTCCCCGCATTATCTCCTCTGAAACGGCCACGGATTTCGCCACACTTCTCAAAATGGTATACATCCCAGGGTATGTTATTTTACCCCTATGCCGGTGAATTGTTCCGTTGACTATCTCTGTCTACAGATTCCCCGAACGGAATACAGTGCCGGATTTCAACACATTCTCATCCCTCCTCCGAATCACCGCAAAGTACGAATTACCCACCGTTCGATCTCAGTTACTCGAGGTCATCCGTGATGCGTACCCAGAGAAGGGGTTCGCTTCTTCCAAGCCGCTTGGAGAGAGCGTCTTCAGCAGACCGACTCCTCACCCGAATAAGGTCCTGAACTTCTTCGTCGAACAGAAGCTCGCATCCGCATTACCGATGGCATACTACATGGCGGCTCGAAGAGGGTTGGATTCGTTGACGGACAGACGTCTATCTCAGAGCGCCACGCTGTCCCCCGAGATCCTTTATTCCGCAATCAGAGGACTCATGAAACTCCGTGAGATGGAGCGAGACGAGACCCATCATTTGATCTTTGGACCAAAAGACCCTCACCGCTGTTCTGCGCCGAACTGTATTTCATGCGCCCCGACTGGCCCAGGGGCGTTGGAGTCCTACCAGAAGGTTTTCGATCATATCGTGGGTTCCTCTCAGCTTGGGACGAAAATACTACAGGCTCCCAAATTCCACGGGGATGGTGATATTTCACCCATTTCCCTTGGCATCTGTAGTAAGTGTGTGGACAGGTTGGAGCTTGGGTATGCGGATTTGAGAAAGAGGGCATGGGCGATGTTACCGGATGTTTTTGGACTAAGGGGCTGAATTCGTGTTGAGAGCGTGCTGACGAGTTGGATTATTTATTTACGAGTGTCATTTTGCTGACTTCTATTCCGTCTGGTTTCTTTTTCCGTACCCTAGAAGATTAGTTTTAACACAAAGCTAAATTGTCGTCGAGACCCGGGGGGTGGGAGTGGATTCAATCACCTCCGCCTTAGTCTCCTCAAGCCAGATTAGCCCATTCCCCCTCGATTTCAACGCCATATAACCATTGCTCCACTTCCTCCTCACCCCGACTCTCAATCTCTTTCCAAATCCTCTGCAGCTCCGATTTCTTCCCCCCCCCCCGGAAACTCCATCGTGTGGAGGGACAAGTCCTTGGGATTGGACATGCGCAATCAAAGATTCCTGATATTCTGCCTCGGTGTACAATCCAATGTTCATCATGTGACCGAGGTATAGACGTCGGAACCCTCATCGGCCAACTGGTTTTCATTCGTGGTTGAGGTCCTTGAGGAGTAGTTCCCTCGCCAAGGTCTCGTTCCAACCCTTCTGGCCGATGACATGTGAAGTGGGGATA
>Ga0307517_10012612_pt1 | contig 11575 bp, 7 predicted proteins | sample 23_EM_MG_FD_194515 | JGI IMG/M metagenome (GOLD analysis project Ga0307517, IMG submission 194515) | Populus trichocarpa ectomycorrhiza microbial communities from riparian zone in the Pacific Northwest, United States - 23_EM | ecosystem: Host-associated > Plants > Roots > Unclassified | place... | reverse complement strand
TGGTGCGGCCTTCGGCGAGGGCGACGGTGAGGGCGTTGTCGTACGGCGAGGCCTCAGCCCCGTACCGCCACCCGCCCGCCGTCTCCCCCTCCCGCAAAGCCGCCGATCCGCTCACGCAGGGTCCGCGTGTCGAGGCCGTGCGCGGTGAGGTGGTCGGCGACGGTGCCGTAGCGCCGGAGTTCGGCGCGGCCGACGCCCAGGCCGAGCACACGGTGGGGCACGTCGGCGAGCGCGTCGTTCGCGGCGGTTGTGGAGGTGCCCGCCAGATACGGCTCGACGAGGACGACGTCCGTCCCGGCGGCCCGCGTGGCGGCGCGCAACGCGTCCGCGTCGAAGGGCCGTACGGTCGTGGCGTACAGGACGGTGACGTCGAGGCCGTCCGTCGCGGCGAGGACGGCGTCGAGCATCGGGCCGACGGCGACGACCACGCCGGAGCGGCCTTCGCGGACGGTGCGGAAGCGCGCGCCGTCGACCGGGAGGGCCTCCGCGTTCGACTGGACGGACAGCCGTACGTACACCCTGTCGTCGCCCGCGGCGACCGCGTGCCGTAGCAGGGTCTCGGCCTCGTCCGGGTGGCCCGGCACGTGCACGGTCCAGCCGTCCAGGGTGTCGAGGAGGGCCACGTCGCCCGGAGCCATGTGCGTGAACCCGCCGGCGGGCCAGTCGAAGGAGGCCGCGGCGCTCACCAGTACCGCGCCGACGTCCTGGTGCCCGAGGTCCAGCTTCACCTGCTCGAAGGGCCGCTCGACGAGGAAACTCGCGAAGGTGTGCACGACCGGACGCATCCCGGTCAGGGCGAGTCCCGCGCCCGCCCCGACGAGGAGCTGCTCGCGGATGCCGACGTTGATCACCCGGTCGGGGTGCCGGAGTTGTGCGTCCGCGAAGCCGTCCCTGCCGATCTCGGCGAGCACGACCGCGACCCGTGGGTCCTCGTCGAGCAGCCGGGAGACGACCGGGGCGAAACGGTCACGCATGGTGTCCATGGGGTGCCTTTCTCGATGTGCTGGTGGGGAGGGCGGGGGAGGGCCGATCAGGCGGACTTCGGTTCCACCCGGGCCACGACCGCGTGCGGTCGGCCGGGGTGCGGTGCGGTGAAGGCGGCGTACAGCGCAGCGTGGTCACGGCCGTCGACCGTCACCGCGGACCAGCCCGCCGCCTCGAAGCGGGCCGCGATGCCGCCGGGCCGGGCGTGGCCGGCGGAGGAGTTGTCGACGACGACGGTGTGCAGGCGGTCCAGCCCGGCGGGCCCGGCGAAGGCGATGGCCTCGTGGTTGCTGCCCTCGTCCAACTCGGCGTCCCCGACCAGGACCCAGACCCGCGGGGCGGTGCGTCCCTGGGCGCGCAGCCCCAGTGCCGTCCCGACGGCGATCGGCAGCCCGTGCCCCAGCGACCCGCTGCCGATCTCGGCGCCCGGCACCAGCACCCGGTCGGGGTGGTGCCCGAGCGGCGAGTCGTAGGAGCCGAAGTCCGGGAGCCACTCCACCGGTACGAATCCCTTGGCGGCCAGCACCGCGTAGTAGGCCATCGGACCGTGCCCCTTGGACAGCAGGAACCGGTCACGCTCGGGGTCGTCCATCCGCTCCGGGCCGACCCGCAGCACCCGGTTGTAGAGGACCCACAGCACGTCCAGCGTCGAGGTCGCCGCCGGACCGTGCTTCTCGTCGCCGGTCATCAGTCCCATGAGGCGGGGCAGGTCGCCGTGCGTGTACGGGCGGCTGTGTTCCGTGGTTGTCGTCGTCATGCGGACGATCGTGCAACCTCAACCAAACTTCAGGTCAAGCGCTGCCGGGGGCGTGACCGGAAGCCGGCCCCGAATAAAGGCGTGCGCGATCACCGACGGGAGTGCGGTATTGTTTCCATGCGTGTCCGGCCAGGGGAAACCCCAGGTCAGACGGGCAGCGGGACGTGGCGCAGCTTGGTAGCGCACTTGACTGGGGGTCAAGGGGTCGCAGGTTCAAATCCTGTCGTCCCGACTTTTGAAGTCGCAGGTCAGAGGCCGTTTTCTCAGCGATGGGAAGACGGTCTTTGTCGTGTCCGCGGGGGGTGGTTCGCGGAGCCGTTGGAAGCCGTGGCGGCGAAGGCCGGCGACCGGCCGCCGGATCCGGCGCGGTGTTCGCGGGTGGTGATCCGATCGGCCTTTGCGGCACCGCCGCGCGCAAACTTTGCCTCCCGAAGGGGGGTCGGACAGCTCGCAAGAATTGCGCCACGCGGGCCTGTGGGTTGGCCCGTTGGGAACGCGGCACGGCCGGGGTCGGTTTGCGGGGGCTTCGGGGGCGTGCTGGTCGGCGCGCACGATCTCGGAGTCGACGGCGACGACCCGGTCGAGGTCGTCCTCGGCGCCTGCCTGCGCGAACGGAACGGTGCGGACCTGTTTCCGGGTGTCGTCGATCAGTGCCGGGATGCCTCGGGTCGCCGGTGCCGTCGGCTCGGCGAACTCCCGCCGTCGTCGGGCGCAAGGGACGTTTTGCGTCACCAGGGCACCCGCAGGCGGTCGCTGATCTATGGCCCCGCCTTCAAATATTGAGCACAAAGTCCACACAGACCTCTCTTCAGGCGGCCCCAGATGGTCTAGATTGACCGTGCTTTCGCAATGGTGGGACACCAGGCGACAAATGGTGATCTATGGGTCCGGCGATGTGGACGGCCAGTAGCCGCGTCTCTCGCGCCTGACGTGGGGGTGATCGGTACTTGGACCCGTAGGGGGGCTTGGGGCGCGGGGAGTATCCGGGGTTTCGACGGGGTTCCGCGTACCTCAGGGGCTTGGCAGGACCTGCGAGTGCGCTGTCGCCAGGGGGTTGACCACATAACTCTGAGACAGCCGGGATGTCATACGCCGGGGGCGGTGGTGTTCCGAGGGGGAGCGGTGCGGTGGGGGCCTCCCGAGGGGAGGCACAGTGCGGGGGGCGGGGACCCTCCGCAGGGGGAGAAACAGTGTGCGGCGGCGACGCCGTACCACTGGGGACCTTGGGGGGTTCTGTGCGGCAGGGGGGAATAGTCGGCCCTTTTCCGTCGGCGCGTGGGCGTCTGGCGGACGGGGCGATCAGCCAGCCCGCGACCGATTGGGAGCAGCGGTACCGCCGTACCGTGATCATCAGTGACACCGTGGCCACCGCCTGCGTGGTGGGGGCGATCGGCGACTTCTTCGGGGCCCGGGACGCGGCCAACTGGCATGAGAAATGGGGGATTCTCGCCTTCGGCACCCAGCTGCTGGTGCTGGGAGCGCTTGCGGTGAGCCGGGCGTGGGCTCCGGCCGTGCTCGGCCAGGGTGCCGAGGAATTCCGTCGGCTCGGACGCTCGCTGTTCACCGCGACCGTCGTGCTGGCGCTCGGCGGGATCGCTCTGACCTCGCGCAACATCAAGCTCTGGATCTTCGTCGCGATCCCGGCGATCGCGCTCGTCACCATGACCGCGCGGTATCTGCTCCGCCTCTGGCTGCACAAACAGCGCAACGAAGGACGGTGCCTGAGACCGGTGCTCGCCGCCGGGAGCCCGGCCACCGTGCGCGACCTGATCAACCGCACCCGCAAGTTCCCGCACCTCGGCTGGCGGGTGGAGGCGGTGTGCACGACGGACGGCCGGGGGATCGACGGCGAGCAAGGCGGGCTCGACGGTGACCAGTTGGACGGAGTGCCGGTCATCGGCCTGCTGGAGGACGTCGCCAAGCACGTCCGCCACGACGGCTACCGAGTCGTCGCCGTCACCCCCGACCCGCACTGGTCACCGCACCGGCTGCAGCGGCTGGCCTGGAACCTCGAAGGCAGCGACGCCGAGATGATCGTGGCCCCCGTGCTGATGGAGGTGGCCGGCCCGCGCCTGCATGTCGACGCGGTGCTCGGGATCCCGCTGCTGCGGGTCAGCATGCCGACCTTCAGCGGTGGCCGCCGGGCGATCAAAGGGGTCGTCGACCGGCTGGGCGCAACGATTCTGCTGGTGGTGCTCGCGCCGCTGATGCTCCTCGTCGGGCTGCTCGTGCTGATGGACAGCCGCGGCGGGGCGATCTATCGCCAGCGCAGGGTCGGCAAGGACGGCCGCGAGTTCACCATCGTCAAGTTCCGCACCATGGTCACCGGGGCCCACGGGGCACGTGCGGACCTGGCCGACCGGAACGAGGGCGCGGGTCTGCTGTTCAAGCTCCGCCGGGATCCGCGGGTGACCCGGGTGGGAGCGGTGCTGCGCCGGTACTCGCTCGACGAGCTCCCGCAGCTTTTCAACGTGCTCACCGGATCGATGTCGCTCGTCGGACCGCGGCCTCCGCTGCCGGAGGAGTCCGCCGCGTACGGCCCGGACATCCGGCGCCGGCTGCTGGTCAAGCCCGGCCTCACCGGCCTGTGGCAGATCAGCGGACGCAGCGATCTGTCGTGGGAGGAGGCGGTCCGCCTCGACCTGCGGTACGTGGAGGACTGGTCGCTCGCCCTGGACACGGTGATCTTGTGGAAGACGCTGCGTGCGGTGCTCCACGGGCAGGGGGCCTACTGATGCGCGGGGGTCGACCGACCAACGCGCGGAACGCAGGCCGCAAGGGCCTGACTGGGGGGAGAGACGGAGCATGAGAGTCAGCGTTTTCGGGCTCGGCTACGTGGGCTGTGTGTCGGCCGCGTGCCTGGCCAGCATGGGGCACGAGGTCATCGGGGTGGACGTGAACCAGGTGAAGGTCGACCTGGTCAACGACGGCAAGGCCCCGGTGGTCGAGGAGCGGATCGGCGAGCTCATCGCCGAGGTCGTGCGGACCGGAGCGCTCCGCGCCACCGGTGATGTCCGCGAGGCGATCATGGACAGCGAGATATCGCTGATCTGCGTGGGCACGCCGTCGGAGCCCAACGGCAGCCTGTGCACCACGTACTTGGAGCGGGTCACCGAACAGATCGGCGCCGCGCTCGCCGAGCGGGGCGGGCGGCAGACCGTCGTGTTCCGGAGCACCATGCTTCCGGGCACCTGCCTGAACCTGCTGGTGCCGATCCTGGAGAAGAACGTCGGCGGCACGGCCGGGGTGGACTTCGGGGTCGCGGTCAACCCGGAGTTCCTGCGCGAGGGCACGAGCGTGCAGGACTTCTTCGACCCGCCCAAGACCGTCATCGGCGAGCTCGACCCGGCGAGCGGCGACGCGGTGGCGGCGCTCTACGACGGCCTGCCCAACGAGGTGTTCCGGGTGCCGATCCCGACCGCCGAGGCCATCAAGTACGCGGACAACGCGTTCCACGGCCTCAAGATCGGCTTCGCGAACGAGCTGGGCTCGGTGTGCCAGGCACTCGGGGTGGACTCGCACCAGGTGATGGACGTGTTCCTGGCCGACCGCAAGCTGAACATCAGCCCCGCCTACCTGCGGCCCGGCTTCGCCTTCGGCGGCTCCTGCCTGCCCAAGGACCTGCGCAGCCTGGTCCACGCGGCGCAGCGGGCCGATGTCTCGGTGCCCATCCTCTCCCACGTGCTGGCCTCCAACTCCGACCACCTCCAGCGCGCGGTGGACCTGGTCGAGCGCACCGGCAAGCGCAAGGTGGGCCTGTTCGGACTCTCCTTCAAACCCGGCACCGACGACCTCAGGGAGAGCCCGCTCGTCGAGCTGGCGGAGCGGCTCTTCGGCAAGGGCTACGACCTCAAGATCTACGACGCCAACGTGAGCCTCTCCCGGCTGCTCGGCGCGAACCGCGAGTACATCGAGAGCCGGCTGCCGCATCTCGCGCAACTGCTCGCCGACTCCGTCGACGAGGTGCTGGAGCACGCCGAGGTGTGCCTGGTCGGGACCAAGGACCCGGCCGTGCTGTCGGCGCTGCCCCACACGGGCGGACCGGCGATCGTCGACCTCATCCACCTTCCCGACGCCGAGACGCGCCGGAACGAACCGGGGTACATGGGCCTTGCTTGGTGACGCAATCAGCCGCGACGGGACGAACCGACGCGCGCTGATCCTGGTGGAGAACCTTTCGGTGCCGTTCGACCGGCGGGTGTGGCAGGAGTGCACTACCCTGCGCGACGCGGGCTGGGAAGTGCACGTCATCTGCCCCCAGGGGGAGAAACGGGACACGGAACCGGAAGCGGTGATCGACGGGGTGCGGATCCACCGCTACCCGTTGCGCGCGGCCACCGGCGGGCCCGCCGGCTATCTGCGGGAGTACGGAACGGCGCTCTGGCACACGCTCCGGCTGGCCCGCAAGGTCGGCCCGGTCGACGTGGTGCACGCCTGCAACCCGCCCGACCTGCTGTTCCTGCCCGCACTGTGGCTGAAGCGGCGCGGCGCGCGGTTCGTCTTCGACCAGCACGACCTGGTACCCGAGCTGTACCTCTCCCGGTTCGACCGCGGCGAGGACCTGCTCTACCGCGCCGTGTGCGCGCTGGAGAGGCGGACCTACCGGGCCGCGGACATCGTGCTCGCCACGAACGAGAGCTACCGGGACGTCGCGCTGCGCCGCGGCGGCAAGCGGCCGGAGGACGTCTTCGTGGTGCGCAGCGCGCCCGCGACCGACCGGTTCCAACCGGTGCCTCCGGAGCCGGAGTTGAAGCGCGGCAAGCCTCATCTGCTGTGCTACCTCGGCGTCATGGGCCCGCAGGACGGCGTCGACTACGCCTTGCGGGCCCTCGCGAAGCTGCGCGACGAACTCGGGCGGACCGACTGGCACGCGGTCTTCGTCGGCGCCGGCGACGCCTTCGACGCGATGGTCGAACTGTCCCGGCAGCTGGGTCTGTCCGAGCAGGTGCAGTTCACCGGGCGCATCCCGGACGCCGACCTGGTGCGCTACCTGTGCACCGCGGACGTGTGCCTTTCCCCGGACCCGTGCAATCCGCTCAACGACGTGTCGACCATGAACAAGGTCCTGGAGTACATGGCGATGGGCCGGCCGATCGTCTCGTTCGATCTCCGGGAGGCGCGCGTCTCCGCCGGTGACGCCGCCGTCTACGCGCCCGACGACGACGAGGCCCAGTTCGCCAAGCTCATCGCGCTGCTCCTCGACGATCCGCAGAAGCGGGCCCGCATGGGCAAGATCGGCCAGGAGCGGGTCAGCGGACCGCTGTCCTGGGAGAACTCGCAAGCGTCACTGCTCGCCGCCTATGCCGCCGCCTGCCGGGACCAAGCCCCGGTGTCCGCGGCTGGGCCGGTCCGTATGGGGAAGAGGCCGCACCATTGAATGACGACACGATCCGCCTGGTCACGATCGGACGGATTCTCCGTCGGCGGTGGCGGCTCCTCGCCGTCCTCGCCGTAGCGGGCGCGCTCTTCGGCTACGGCACCTCGGTGCTGCTGCTTCCGCCGCGCTACACGGCAGAGGCGTCGGTGCTGCTGCCGGGCCAGTGGGAAGAGCGCGAACTGCTGACCCAGGTGGACATCGCCACCAGTTCGGCGGTCGTCGACCGCGCGGCCGCCGCGCTGAAGTGGGGCACCAGCGGCGCCGAGCTGCAGAAAGACGTGAGCGCCAAGGCGGACGACGGGAACATCATCAAGGTCTCCGGTACGGCCGACACCCCGGAGCGCGCGCAGCGGCTCTCCGACCAGCTGGCCCAGCAGTTCGTCACCTTCGCCACCCGTATCGCGGGCGGCAGCACCGACCCCGCGGCGGACACGGCGACCGAGGCGCTGCGCAAGCAGGTGGCCGAGACCAACCGCCGTATCACCGATCTGGCCGACTCGGCGGATCCGGGGCAGACCGTGGAGGGCGTGCAGGCCCGCACCGAGCTGGAGGGTCTGCGCACCGGGTTGCAGGACGCCATGAAGAAGCTGGAGGAGGCCAACCCGGCGAGCGCCAAGGCCAGCATGGTCGTCATGGGTCCGGCCCCCCGGCCGACCGGGGCGGCGGCGCCGACGAGGATGCAACTGACCGTCGGCGGGGCGCTGTTGTTCCTCCTGCTCGCGGTCATCGGCCATCTCGCCGCCGCACGGGTGAGCCGCCGGCTGCGCGCCGAACCGGAGATCGCCGCGGCGCTCGGCTCGCCGTTCCTCGGCACCGTCGACGTGCCCGGCGAACGGCACGGGCACCGGCCCGAGAGCCACGGCTCGCGGGCCCGGTTCCGCCGCCTTCTCGGCATCGACACTCCCTGGGACGCACCGGCCCTCCAGCGGTCCGGCGACGAGGCCGAGCGGCGGCTCCGCTACCGGCGGGTGTGTGCCAGGCTCCGGGACCAACTGCCCGCTCCCCGGCGGCTGCTGGTCGTCGTACCGGAAGGCGACGAGGTCGCCCGGCTGGCCGCCGGACAGCTCGTCGCCGAGGCCTCCGGTGACCCGCGGCTGCGGGTGGTGGAGGTCTCGGTGGACCGGCCGATCGTGCCGGACCGCGACACCGAGTCCGGTGCCCTCGCCGTCCTCAGCGCCGGGAGCTGGACCGCCGGGGAACTCGCCGGCATCGCCGAGGCGTGCGCGGACGGCGGCCACGAGCTCGTCGGCGTCGTCGTCGCCGGTACGGTCCGCACCCGACCGACGGAAACCGCCGACCGACTGTCCGACGACGCCACTTTGACGTTCGCGGTACACGGCCACGCGACAGGAGATCCAGCGTGACGACGAGCACGACTTCGGAGTCGTCGGCCGCCACCCCGCTCCTCGACCTCCAGGCGCTGGTGGTCGCGGTGCGCAGACGCCGCCGGCTGTGGGGCGCCATGGCGCTCCTCGGGATGCTGGCCGGCGCGGCCGTGGCGGTCGTGCTGCCGCCGGCCCCGGCCGCCGTGACCAAGGTGCTGGTCGCGCACCAGGAGGACCAGCCGAACGACACCGGAACGCTGATCCGCACCGACGCCCAGCTGCTGGCGACCACGCGGATCGCCGGCCAGGCCCTGAAGATCCTCAAGTCCCCGGAAAAACCCGAGGACTTCATGAAGGACTACCGGGGCACCGGACTGACCAACAACGTCCTCCAGATCGATGTGACGGGCAAGACCGACACGGAAGCGGTGGCCCGGGCCAAGGCACTGGCCGAAGCGTTCGTCGCGGACCACGCCAAGCGCATCCAGGACATCGCCGACGCCAACGCTCAGGGCCTGCTCGACCAGCGGGACCGGATGGAGACGGAGCTCGCCGACGTCAACAAGTCGATCGGCGGCCGGTCGCCCGACTCCGACCCCGCGGACGCGGCGAACCTCGAGTCGCTCTTCGCCCGGCGGGCCGAACTCACCTCACAGATCTCCGACTTCGGCCAGCGCGCCGAGGAGGCCCGCGTCGGCGCGCCCCAGCTCGTCGCCGGCACCCAGATCGTGGACGCCCCGCGCGCGGTGCGGAGCTCGCTGCCCAAGGCCCTCGTCACCGACGGCGTGATCGGACTCGTCCTCGGGCTCTTCCTCGGGCTCGCGCTGGCCGCGGTCGGCGTCGTGGTCGCGGACCGCCCCGTGCTGCGCCGGGACATCGCGGCGAACCTCGGCGCCTCGGTCATCGCCGAACTGCCGCGCCGCTCCGGCAGGTTGTGGCAGCGCCGGCGGACCCGGGTGGCACGCGAACGCCTCGCCACCACGCTGGCCCGCACCTCGCGCGGCTCGGCGGAGCCGCTGTCGCTGCTGGAACTCGGCTGCGCGCGCAGCACGGCCGTGATCGCCCTCGGTCTCGCCCGGGCACTGGGGGAGGACGGGCCGGTGACCGTCGTCGACGGTCTCCCCGGCACACAGCTCTCCGGCCGCCGCCCGAAACCGGGGGACCCCACAGTGGTCGGCGGCGAGAAGGCAGCCACCGTGTCCCCGCAGGAGCAGCGGATCGGCGTCGGCTCGGTGGCGCCCGGCACGGCGTGGACCGACCTCCAGCACCTCGGCTCCCGGACCGTGCTCGTCGTACGTGCCGGACACGGCAGCGCCGCATGGCTGCACACCGTGGCCCGGCAGCTCGCGGACCAGCACATCCCGGTGATCGGTGTGGTGCTGATCGACCCCGATCCGCGCGACCGGACCGACGGCACGCTGTGGGACGGGCTGGCCAACGCGCTGCGCGGCCACAGCGAGCGGCCGACCTGGCAGAACGGTGGGGGTACCGCCCACGCCGCTCAGTCAGTGGGGGAGGGCCGGCGGCTCACGGAACGGCAGCCGATACGGGCCGCACGGGTTCCGGACAACGACCAGGAGGTGCGGTAGACGTGTGTGGCATCGCGGGCACGTACCGATGGCCGGACGGAAAGGCCGTCACCGACCGGCTCACCGACACCCTCGCCCACCGGGGCCCGGACGGCTCGGGCCGCTACGGCCACCCCCTGGGTGACGGCGAAGTGCAGCTCGGGCACCGTCGGTTGTCCATCATCGACCTGTCCGAGACCGGCGCCCAGCCGATGGTCTCCGACGGCCTGGCCCTGACGTACAACGGCGAGCTGTACAACGCGCCCGAACTCCGCGCCGAGTTGGTGGCCACCGGGGTGCGCTTCCGCGGTACCTCCGACACCGAGGTGCTCCTGGAGGCGTGGCGGCGCTGGGGGACGGACTGCCTGCCCCGGCTGCGCGGCATGTTCGCGTTCGGCGTCTTCGACGAGCGGACCGGTGAACTGGTGCTCGTCCGCGACCAGTTGGGCATCAAGCCGCTGTTCCTGCTCCGGCGCGGCCAGGGCCTGATGTTCGCCTCCGAGCTCAAGGCGCTCGCCGCCGCGACCGGCAAGTCGCTGGAGGTGGACCATGCGGCGCTGGTGGCGTCCCTCCTCTACTACTGGGTGCCGGACTCGCGCTGCGCGTTCCGCGAGGCGGAGAAGCTCCCGCCGGGGAGCTGGCTGCGCTGCCGGCCCGACGGCCGGGTGGAGCGCGGCAGCTTCTGGAACCTGAAGGACGTCGCCGCCGAGGGCCGGGACCGGGCGCTGGCCGGTGAGCGGCCGGACCTCGACGCCGTCGTCGAGGAGTCGACCCGACGCCACCTGCTCTCCGACGTACCTGTGGCGACCTTCCTCTCCGGCGGCCTCGACTCCAGCTATCTGACCGCGCTGGCGGCCCGCCACCAGCCCGGGATCTCCGCCTACACCATCGGATTCCGTGCCGAGGACGCCAAGTTCGAGGCGATGCCGGACGACCTGCGCTACGCCCGGCAGGTCGCCGAGCAGTTCGGTGTCGACCTGCACGAGATCGAGATCGCCCCGAACGTGCTCGACCTGCTGCCGCAGATGACGTACAGCCTGGACGAGCCGATCGGCGACCCCGCCGCGATCAACACGTACCTGATCTGCATGGCCGCCCGGGAGGCCGGGGTCAAGGTGATGCTCTCGGGGATGGGCGCGGACGAGCTGTTCGCGGGGTACCGCAAGCACTTCGCCAACCTGCTCGCGCTGCGCTACCAGCGCGTCCCCCGGCCCCTGCGGCGCGGGGTGTCCGGAGTCGTGGACCGGCTGCCGGTCGCCTCGGCCCGGCGCGGTTACCGGTCGGTGCGGTTCGCGAAGCGGTTCCTCTCCTTCGCCGATCTGCCGGAGGAGACCGCGTTCCGGCGCAGCTACACCATGTACGACCAGGACGAACTGCTGGCCCTGCTCAACCCGGATCTGGCCGGGACGGTCGACGACGTGCTGACCGAACACGCGGACGTCTACCAGGACAACGACCTCGACGACTTCGTCAACCGCATGTGCCTGACCGATGCCCGGATGTTCCTGCCGGGACTGAACCTCGCCTACACGGACCGCTCGAGCATGGCCGCGTCGACCGAGGT
>Ga0307517_10012611_pt1 | contig 11575 bp, 15 predicted proteins | sample 23_EM_MG_FD_194515 | JGI IMG/M metagenome (GOLD analysis project Ga0307517, IMG submission 194515) | Populus trichocarpa ectomycorrhiza microbial communities from riparian zone in the Pacific Northwest, United States - 23_EM | ecosystem: Host-associated > Plants > Roots > Unclassified | place... | reverse complement strand
CAACCTGATTGTCGCGGGGATCGCGAAGGCGCTTGACTAGTACTCCTTATTGTACATCCACCGGATGAGGATGTCCTGTAAGTACCTTCTTCACTTGGAAACTCATGCGGTTGTTTAGCCATGCACGTTTCTCAATGCTGTATCGAGAATGTGTGACACCTTGATAAGCCGACTTGTAGAACAACGCCTGCATTCGGCACGTCTAGAGGACCCGCTGGAATCGTACTCGGCGCAGGAATTGAAATGGTAGGTGTTGGTGAGATGGAGCGCTGATGTCGGTTGGAGGTCCGAGGATACAAAGTTCACTAGGAATCGCTGGGTTATTGCAAACCGATATTGAGAGTTCATATTTTGTTCCAGTCTATGGCTCCGCGTTGTTTTTTTGGATGGCTCCATGACTGCATAGGACCTCGAGGCAGCAACGATGCCAGGAAGACCATTGCCCATACTTACGCTATATCGCCATTGACATTGACTCATCGAAACAATCTCCGAAGTATGTATCATAGTTCTGTCAGGAATCATGTCACAGACTTATCGTGAGTCCTGAAATATTTGTGATTGAACCAGACTGAGCGCTGGTCATCGTCAGGTTTCAAAGTTAACATCTGGTGCACTACCGGGCAACAATACCGACGCATGGTTAACGGCGAATCACCTGTGCTCAATTGAGGACCACGATCCTATCCTCAGGATTCGGGGCATTGCAGTTTATTTGCGCGAATTTATATCCGGGGTGAGTATATTAAAGTTTTCGATTGGAAGTGGTCGACATCCTCGGCAAATTGCAAAGCCTGAGCACCCCGATTGTTTGTTTACACTTTGCTGTTCTTGCACTTGCTGATGAAATACCGATCTTCAGAAAACTATCTGCCTCCTTCCAGGTGATCGACTTTTGGTATGTTCCAAAGAGCACATGATGATATATACCTTCTTCGCTGCTGAAATGGAAGCTACCGCTCAACATGGTGCTCCAACGGAACCAATTTGGAAGCTCCCCTTTCCCGGACAGCAAGATTTTCGTGGTAACTTGTCTCAAGGATTGTCAAATGAGACAGCCACGTACTTCGTTCGATGAAGCGTGAAATGTCCATGGGCTCCTTGTTCCGCACAACAACCACCAAACACCTCACTTTCGTCTGTTGATGGAAACGGAGATCGACTCAGAAGCGGACCTGGCTTATGCCATTGGATTTCGGAAGGCATTTATTCAGGACGTGGATCAGTCAGCCACACGCCTTAGCTAGGAGGCGTGAGAGGCAAAGGACATCCCCCGCAAGCACCCGTGGTCGCGTCATTTCCAGCGACTAAGTATCCCACCACGTGTAGTCGAGCTTTGGCACCAGCACAACTGGACGAGGAGATGGGTCGTATTTGAAAGCGATTTATGGATCATCGATACATCCTTTGTACAGATAGCGATAAGCTCCGAGAGGATCCATACATACCCTTAGCCTTCGAATCTACATCTTCGTTTTCCCCGTCTGATACAAGGAGGCTACGTGTTACCAAAACGTTAACGTGCCGGCTCGAAATCTTTAATATCGGGAAACTTGAACCACATGGATTCGATGCGCGTCGTATGTGCTTCCTAGGTGGCCAGAACTGAGCCACTTTCACTCCAGTCGATGATAGCAACGATTTCTGTCACCATAGCGCTGAAGGAGACATGATGGCGTGGTATCGGGGAATCGTCAACGAAGTTTCTATAGGCAGAGTCTAGATAGTTGTGGTCAGGTGGCCACTCGAGAGTCGAGATGATACTTATTGTTCAAGACAGCTACCTGTGCCCGAAGGAGGGATGATAAATTAGAGTTAGCTATATCACCATGTTGCTGGCCACAATAACCGACGTAATGTTGAGTTCTGAGCACCAAGCTCATTGGTCACGAGTGGAGCTTTGGATCATGGTGACACTTTCGGATTTCCGAGTCGTACAAAACAGGAATGTCACCATTATTGCCAGCGGGCGCTTAAAGTCGGATTCTCAATGTGCATCTGTCAACACAGCGATCGCCGAGTCCCTCAGATCACATAGTAGTGGCTTAGCCATCAGTAGTTCAACAAATAGCTTTTTCTCGCTTGTACAAGTGAGAAAAGTTGGTATAGATTCGAGAGCTCGGAGGACTGATGCATCTGTCTCTAATCTTGAATAGAAGATAGAATTAAATAACTGGGTAATCCCCAGGTTGCTATGAAAAGTCACTCTGCATAAATTTATACTACCTCAGGCCCTACACTTCCTTCCCGGACTGCGAGATCCCCGTTATATGTACACTATCATTGGCAGCGGCAGGTGCTGCACCAAATTTCATTTCCGAGACGATTGTCGATGGCACCTCCTCAGAGCCAAGTAGCATCCGACTGTTGATTAGGACAAGCATAGAATTAGCATAAAACTTTCCAATGATACCCATAGGGGTTTGGTAATAGTAGACGTCGGTTGGTAAAATTGCTAGTGCAAAGCTCACGATCCCAATGATGGCTGGGATTAGCAAATTAAGGTACATAAATCGAGGATTGAAATAAAATTTATGTACCTGTCAAAGTCCCCGTCTCTATCGAGAGGCGGATAAATTTTTTTAGAATGTCTCTCGTAGCTTTGAAGGTGGTATCGCCTTTCGAAAGCTGTCAAATAGTGAACGAGATCTGATTACCCTCCAAAGACAATAGGGAGAAATGCAGGAAACACACATAGTAGGTCATGCACACGGCAATAATGATATCGCAAATAACCCCCCCAACATTCCATATCTGCAAGATGACGCCATTAAGATAATGGGAAATGAACCTGCGAGGTGGTTCGTACCCCAACACTTGTATAAAAGGGGACCATCCTTCCAGGAGCCATAGTCAAGGAGAAATATTTTATTTGTTGCAGTTCGACCCCAACCGCTATCCCACCCCCAAGTTCAACAATGGAGAGCTGTGTACAATGCAACAATTTTTGAGATCTTAGATGCAGTAGAAATGTTTGATCACTTACTACAATAATCGCTCCCATGACTTTCTTCGATTGCGCCAAAACACTGATCCGATGCGCATAGAATGCATGGACGATCGTTGTTTCTTGGCGGGATGTTAGAACATCAGCAGCTCTTGCCTTACGCAAGATTGAAAAGAGCTCACCTATTGCGGTGATGACTGGAACACTTAACCATGCAGTCCGCACTTGATCAATGGCTCTAATATCTCCAAAACTAGTAACAAATATCCAGAAGCCATATTCCGTGAAGATAACTGATTGTATGAATTCGAGGATGTATATTCCATAGACCAGATATTTCATGTACGTCTGGTCATTAGGAAATGCAAGGTAGTATAGCCCTGTGCTCTCTTGTCAAGAAACATTCGAACAAATAATGAGCGGAAATTATTCACAAACTTGAACCGAAAGAGTTCCAAGTAACCCAGAGTTCAGAAGAAAGGAGAGCAACTAATATCAATTGAACAGCGTCATTTTGATGGCGCTTTCGAGATAAATGTATCAAATACACACTGCGGGTCCCGTACTGGTGGTTTGTATAAGTAGATATTTAAAAAATGGCTTTATGAGACATACGTCTTTGCAGAGTCTTGATGTTCCATGAAGGGGGGGAGGGGGGTCGAAGTAGGGAGCAACTCTTTTTCAGGGGCAGTTCGTGAAGACTAGAGCGTCCCTGAGTTCGTCACTTAAGAGCGGAGGGTCTGTCTTGAGGTCTCAAGGACTAAGGTGAGCACATAGAAGTGGGATCTAAATTAAATACGCAGACACGCAGATAAAGGGTATTGTCGTATGAATCAGACGCAACCTACAGCATAAGGAAGCCCCAATCTGATGTCGTGAAACTTGATATCTCATCACATCATTCAGGACTATCAACAGATCAATGATGTAAAGTTTAAAATAGGCCATCACCGTTCCCAGCCGACTATCCAAGTATGAGATTCTACCCATCTTGGGCGTGTTCCAGGGGAAGTTTGCATCGACTCTCTTCCTGGTGATGAAATAATTAGTGATTAATATTTAATGCTTGCCAGGGGTTGAAGTTACGAGTCCTATTTATAGGATTTGTCCTATATGTGGACAAACACAGCGAAAATTTGATGAATCTTACAGTCGTTCCATTGCCATTTGCACAACGAGTTTGAGAAATATGTTTGTATCTGTATGTTCCGTTATGGAGGTTGTCGCACTCAGAACAGATCGGCAGAACAATCATTGTTCGACCTGACGAAATGCGTGCCCGAATCATCGTTTGGCAGTCACAGTAAAACAAATACAAACAAGATTTCTCAACCTCATTGTGCAAAGTTCAACCGGCAATGCAGACGACCCCAGTTATTGGGCGATGGGCGCCTCGTTTCAAAGTCCGATTTGTCAGGCAACCACCAATGCACTAAGTATGTCCGATACACTACGGCTATAAATATATGCGCAACATTTGAATCTTGATTAAAGCCCCACCTTGAGACTCACATTAAGTGATTAGAGATTATTAAAACCTATTCCACTGACTCCTAGTAATTTCCAGAAATGTCCTAGAGCACTTGCGTGTCACAAGCGTGCAACTTGCGTGTAAGGCGCGCAGCTTGTGCGAGATGTGCAACTTGACACGCTCATGACACGCTTGTGGCACGCTTGCCGCGGCGATTTCCCGTTTCCCTTTGAAGAATACTGATATAGAGCTCGTCAATCCCGGAAATCCAGCCCCTGGTATAGCGAATCCCGGTTTTAACGATACGCTTGACGTGCCTCGCCCCAACACGATGGAGGAATACCCGACGTAGGCTATCCTTACTTTCCCGCTGAGCGTTAATTAAACTACCCTAGGAATTATGATATCATCTATCTTTTCGATGACCCTAGCTCTGTTTGTACCGTATCCTCTTTCTTGACTGATTCAAAATGCTCAAAGCCATCCCGTAGATGCGTAGCCCACGATGGTCTGGAGTGCGCCTTGCGCTCACCGAGCTGTCTAAGGAAGCCTCTATCAAGTTTGCGGTTGCAGAAAAATGGTCGACTGCTGTCAAGGAATGCCCTATTTGTTGCTCCAATGATATCCCGGAATACGAATATCCTCGCTTCCCACCAACGAGCCGATGTCAGCACAAACCTTTAGCATGCCGTGAATGCATTGCACGTCATCTTGAGTCGCAGCTATTTTCCCAAACCGTCGCCCTTGAGATCAGTTGCCCAAGTCATCCTTGTTCAGCGAAGCTTGGCTACGACGAAATCAAGCAATGGGCCACTCCTGACTGCTTCCAACGGTAATATCCATTGTTTTATAGGTCCATCAGCTCATGATCATTTTTATTCCAGATACAACAGTGTGGCCCTTCGGCAACGCTTAGCTGAGGACGTCAACTTTCGTTGGTGTCTAAACGTGAAATGTGATCATGGACAAATTCATCCTCATGGAGGTCTTTATCATTTTTTGTTTTGTATGTGAAGAATCTGATGACAAGCACTATATGTTCTAGACGCATACCCGATTGTTCAATGTTCTTGGTGTTATAAGAAGTCCTGCTTCACTCATCAACTTCCATGGCATGAAGGCTTGACTTGCTCGGAGTTCGACTCCCTCCATCCGGAGTTAGCCGTCGACCAGGAGGCTGTCCAACTCCTGATTAGTACGACGACCCAGCAATGCACCAAGTGCAAAAAGCGGGTGCGTTCTTATACAATACCACGTATATTCCATTATGTTCAAGATTTTTGCTCGCAGATCGAGAGAAGCGCCGGTTGTGATCATATGACTTGTGAGCCGTATTTTATCTGGGACCCCGGGTGTGCAATGCTTGGGCGATTCCAAGCAGTTCGCGGGCAGGGCTTCCCTCTGCCTATTATTTTGTTGATTGGTTACCAATACACTTTTCCCTCAAATTAGGTCGTTGCGGGCATCAGTTGTATGTGTTCACCAATCGTCTTCCACGTTGGAACCACTGCCTCACGTCATATTATTTTCAGCTGCTGGAGATGTGGTGCAACGATAACTCACGAAGAAATCAATGGGAGCCCCAACCATCTACCAGCGTGCCCATTAAAACGATGATTCAGGTTTCTTTTTTCGTGAGTGTCGTTCCATCTGCTATACACAAACCAAATCTCATGTGAACCATCCGAAGGTGGTCTAACAAATGATGTCAATCGAGTAAATCTGCTTAGTTTCATTTAGTTTCTAAATACGACGAACTGGCTAGAAGCCTGAGTCCCATTTACGTTTGCGAATCCATAATTTTCTCACACCCCCGAGGTATTTCATACGATTGCTATCTGGTTTCTAAACCAGAAGGTTCAACGACCCAAAACTGTCTCAAGTACCCCCATCCTATGTGATATCATTGAGGAGTGTGTTGGAAATCCTTAGTGTTGCTCGCTTGGCAGTATGAATATCTTGGTACCTTATCACATGCATGTTACCTACGTATTTAATCTTTGGTTTCATAGGCACTCGTTTGCCACGAAGTTCCCCGTTTCCGTTTGCTCAATCAACCCGAATTTCAATAGAGTGGTCATTTTCTCTTCCCGGGAACCCCATCGATAAATGCGCAATTTGTATCGGACGCTTGTCAAGCATGCTCAAATAACGAGGAGCAAACAACTTCGTAAGACTGGTTCTCCATGATACCCATCATGCCATATTGATTAACCAACACATTTAAAAAATGCGGAGAACCCCGTTGGAGACGGCAGATCTGCAGGGCACGACACGAAGGACCAACGAAGGACAGAGGCAAGAAGTGGTTTTAGTTGCTATCTATATAATCACGTGCAAAGATCTAATCTAATCGGAGATGTTCCATCGTCGTCACGGGGGCTTGAAACCCGGACGAAATAACATTGATTGAATCCCCGACCACGTGTCCGGATGTTGATTTTCATTCTTGCTAGGCGGTGGAAAAAATGCCATCTCAAACTTACCTTTATCCTGACGCCGAAGGCATTTCAGAATCCGGACCTCGGTGGAATAGACGCCTTCCTCTAAATCTGAGGTTCAGAAAAGTTTCAAATACGGCACCGCTGTTAGCACTTGGGCTTGTGTCAATCGGTCCGTTCGCGAAAGGATCTCATCATTTGGAATTGAACATAGGAAGTCAGCATTCACTCAGTAATTCGGGACGACGTGAAAGTGCTGGTAATCTTTGAACGCCATCACAATCGCAGCCCAATCGATGCAAACGACTTTGTTCAGCGACCCTGCTGCCCTAGGAACTCCCTCTTGGTGAGCGCTCTTCCCAACATGTGGTCGAGTGACAATGTCAACAATTATGTCGATGTTTTTTGGTGGCTTTTATGTCAATGGCGACTCGTTCCGCTAGATTCTGACCGGCTCATTGCCATCTGTTAGAAAATTTACATCGGTTCCCCAGTTAGTAGCTTTTCTCATTTATATCACGGCTACTAGCACCCCTCCATCATTTTTTGCTCTCATCCTCGGGATCAACCAAGATGCCCAAAAAGTCGAAATTTTTCCTATCAGGAATCTTCGAGAGGCACAAGCGACGCGAGATGATATCCTCTCTGAACTCAAGGCACGGGAAACCACCCCCCACATCAACCCAGGCGGACCCATATTGATTTAATAAGCTGGTCATGGAGGCGAAGCCACCCTCCGCCTGGCTGGGAGGCAGGAGGCACTGACAGCAAGACCCAGATGCTCACGACTATTATGGTCGAATGGTACAAGGTATACCGGATCGCAACATAAGCGTATTACTGGAGCGATTGCGCGTGCAAAAGGCGATAATATCGTACGTGTCGTTTTACTATTCCGCTTCTTCACTCTGAACACATTTCAGACGGTCATATTCGACTGCTGTCACTCTTCTTCTGGGACCCGTGCAGACAAGATCGATCTCGACAAGTCTGCGTGGTTTCGAAATCAAGCACCCTACATTTCCTGGACTCGATTCCAAACTCTTGGGCCTGGAACGAGGAGCCCGCATTCGACCAGGTCCCCTCCATAAGGGCCTCAGATCGCATGCACTACTCGCGGCCTGGAGAATGATAGTACCACCTCCTTCCATATTGGGTCTAACTATGGCCTCACCCCCTTGGCGTGCGTTCCATTCCTCGTCGTCGTGATTTGAAGAAATTGTACGATCCGACTCAATGATGGCAGGGCGAGTCCAGAAGCTAGACCAATAGTCTTTCAAAACGTCAAGAACGCCGAGCATTCGGACGATGAAGTCATCAATGGTGGGATAAAGATTGGATTGTGTCGTTGTGTGATGCTTCCGTTTAATCTTTTTTAAAGTGACTAGTTGCCTTTGACCTTGCCCCTTCAACGTGCTCGATGCATGGACCGGGCCCTGCGTATTGGTACATAAGCGTACTGACCTACACATGTTCGCCTCTCACTGTTTCATTTCTAACCACACACTTTCCTTGCCTTCACCTCTTGGTAGTCTCAGAACCGCGACATGTCTGCCAGAAAGCCTTACGGCGGTCCAGCGCGCAAATTGGTGATGGCTTTCGATGTGGGGACCACTTTCAGTGGCGTCTCCTACAGGTAAGGAGATAAAGCCCCCGAAGCTTGTAAACATATTAACCCTATTTTTTATTAGTATTCTCGACCCTGGAGAGGTCCCTGAGATACGAGGCGTAACCAGGTATGGTGCCTGCATTGGCCCTACAATGTGAATCCCCCACGATTCATAACTCCCTTTCATAGATTCCCCGGACAAGTGAAAGTGGGCGGGGACTCCAAGATACCCACCATCCTGTATTATGACCAACAAGGCAACGTTTGCGCAGTTGGGGACGAAGTAAACGAAGAAGGTATCGAGCAAATGGCCGAGGAGAAGGAGTGGACGAGGGCGGAATGGTATGTACCGCGACCACTTTTATTCGCAGCGACTTATCTGGATTCAAGGTTCAAGCTCCACTTGCGCCCCAAGACAAAGTCGGCAGCTTATGTCACCGACAAAATCCTTGCTCTTCCGAAAGGAAAGACGGCTATCGACGTATTCGCCGACTTTCTGCGCTACCTATATCAATGTGCACAGAAGTACATCGAAGAGACCTACCCAAATGGCGTCAGCTTATTGGAAAACCTCCGACCTACCAGCGAATTTGTCCTTGCTCACCCGAATGGATGGGAAGGTGCCCAACAGAGTATGATGCGCCGGGCAGCCGTCACAGCGGGTTTGATTCCTGATAGTGCAGCGGGCCACGCTCGTTTGTCTTTCGTTACTGAGGGAGAAGCGAGCTTGCACTTCTGCATCCAACATGGACTGACCAACGAAGCCATCAAGGTGAGAAATCTTTCCGCTCATTTCCCCAGTGTCCCAAGCTTCATGTTGGTGTTAGAGCGGCAAAGGCATCATTATTGTTGACGCTGGCGGTGGTACTATCGATATTAGTACCTACAAGCAATCGACAAGCAGTCAAGCCTTCGAAGAGATTGCCGCCCCACAGTGTACACACTCTCCCCTCTTTTATTCATCATATTTTAACCTCACCCCATGTTCAATACAGGCTTTTTCAAAGGGTCGATCTTTGTGACGAGCAATGCTAAAGATTTCCTCAACAGTCAGTCGTTCCCTTTATATTTCAACCGAGTTCTTGCGCAAATGCTTACGTTATAAACAAAGAAATGTTGCAAGGATCCGCCTACCTGGACGACGCTCTTGATATCGCTAAGCGCTTCGACAAGACGACGAAGCTGAGGTTTCATGATCCGGAAGAACCACAGTACATCAAGTTCGGAACGTCAAAGGATAAGGATCCACGCGTTGGAATTCGATTTGGTCGGATTCGACTGAATGGGTGCGTCCCGATGGGATGTGTACGAGTTCACCGTTATTAATAAAATTGTCGGGTTCGTTAATCAGGTCTGACGTTGCCTCTTTCTTCGAGCCTTCTATCCAGTGCATAATTCAGTCCATCAGGGAACAACGGAAAGCATCCGAAACGGAGATTTCCGTCTGTCGTCTTTTATTCTCGCTGCCACCGGATCGCTAATTTCTTTTCATATAGTCCGTGTTCCTCGTTGGTGGTTTCGCAGCCAGCGATTGGCTTTTCACGAAGCTAAAGGAGGATCTCATGCCCCATGGTCTGGTTGTCAGTCGGCCAGACAGTCATGTGTACGTTGAACGCCCGGTTTCAAACGTCAGATTTTCATTGAATCGACTCTGAGGAGCAAGGCAGTAGCGGAAGGCGCGGTATCCTTCTGCATCGATCATTACGTCACTTCTAGAGTGTCTAAATTTGGCTACGGTACCGATTGTAGCATCCCATACAATGCAAACGATCCAGAACATACCTCTCGGAACGACAAGAAGCACACCGATCCGTCCGGTGAGGTGATGATCGAGGGTCTCTTCAGTAACATTCTTCCCATGGTATTGCTGTTATTCAGTATTATATTTTCATGCTAAACCGATTGTTCCAGGGTTGTACAGTGAATGAAACGCAAGAGTTTCGACGACCGTTCTCCGTCAATTCGCCCATTCCTTCGGTCTTTGAGTTCATCTCCGCTATCATCATATGTTATCGCGGAAAGAAAAACCTGGGGACGGGGGACACATTCATGGACAAGGATCCAAGTGAGTTCACCGCTGACTGCTGGTAAATTACTGAATCACAAAATGTTTCCTCGATAGATATGTTTTCCACACTTTGTTATGTGGCGGCGGATATTTCTCACATTAAAAGCCCTCCCAGAACCGGACTTCACAACGTTTACTACACCGCAAACTTTGACGTGATATTTTCATTTGGGCTGACCGAGCTCAAAGCATTTATCGCATGGCAGGAGAATGTACGCAAAATTTTGGTTTTCGAAAGCTGTGCGGCTAACAAAATTTCTCTACGTACTACAGGGCGTCGAGAAAAGGTGGAGCATTTCGTATTGCATCGTCATAAATTTGTCTTCGGCTAATACAACACCCTCTGTCCTCCAGGAGCCCAGCCCAGGTGATCTACGACGCGGACGCCATCATCCTCGACGAGTCCCTCAACGAGTCACTCAACAAGCCCCTCAACGAGTCACTCAACAAGTCCCTCGACGAGTCCCAAAGCCCTGGTCGTCTCGGAGTGTCGGAGGCTGTTTTCTCTGATGACACTGCAGCTTCGCTTTATGTACGGTAGCATATTTCAGTTGTGCTTTCGTGCCATTGATTGGTATGCATTGGTATCCCATCCTCATCCCATTTTCGCATTATGTATTTTAGTACATTGTTTCAGCAGGCCAAATCGCTTTATGTCATCGAAAGCGACCGTTAAGGCGCCTAATTCTGCGAATGGCGTAATAGACGTGGAGTCCTCGCGTTAACTCAAAATCAGTGAACGTGCTTGCAGCTGCGGGTATACTTCGAAGGAGAGAAGGCGAGAGACCACAGAACAGGCCCGCACTGATAAAAAAAATAGCGTACAGGTGATGCAAGGAGTAACGAATACTTCCCTTTGATTATTTCAAACTGATTGTTGAGGTTGCACCCTCAACGTGTTCGATGCATGCAGGTATGGCTGTTGAACTGCACAAGTATTATTTCCGTTATATAGTTCGCTTATTTGGTTAATATATATGTATTTTTCGTGTTCCCAGAGACTAAAACAGCTTAATTTCAATTTTACCAAGTGCAAAAT
>Ga0307517_10012610_pt1 | contig 11576 bp, 10 predicted proteins | sample 23_EM_MG_FD_194515 | JGI IMG/M metagenome (GOLD analysis project Ga0307517, IMG submission 194515) | Populus trichocarpa ectomycorrhiza microbial communities from riparian zone in the Pacific Northwest, United States - 23_EM | ecosystem: Host-associated > Plants > Roots > Unclassified | place... | reverse complement strand
GATCCAAGTAGACCATATTGAGCCATCTGAGTCATTGCACAAGTTCCAAATGTGTTTCAACAAAGCAATCTTGTTCCATTCTGTTATGCTTTTTATTCCTAGCCCCCCCTCCAGGATTGTTTAGTTTTTATTTTCTTTGTTATATACGACAATAATACCAGGCTTTGTATTATTTTTATTTCTTTATGTTTTAGGTTATATTTGGGTTTAATTGTAAGTGGACCTCATATAAGTGACGTGAACCTCATGATCACATGGTCACCCAATGCACAATCAAGATTGAGATATGATCTCAAAAGCCGAAATAGGTATGATAGGAGTGTGACACAATGAAAACCTACTCCTACCAACACTATTAGAATGAAGTAGAATGACGCCACGAAACCAATTAATCTTCAATAAGTCAAATTCAGTTCATTAAACCTGTTTGGGTGTAAGAGGAACAAGATTGATGGTTTTACCATCTTTTACAATGGTATACCTATTTTTAACCCCCTCATGAATTGCCTTATCATATTGCCATGGTCTCCCCAACTAGATGTGACTTCCTTGCATTGGTACCACATCGCACAGACCTTCATCAACATATTTCCCAATAAAAAATGGAACCACAACTTGTTTAGTCACTTTCAGTTCACCGCTATCATTCAACCATTGCAATCTATATAGTTTAGCATGTTTAACAGTACACAAATTCAATTTACTAACAAGGGTGGTACTACAAACATTAACACAACTTTCACTATCTACAATTAAACTACACTAGCTTTGTACATAACAATGCGTATGAAAGATGTTCTCCATTTGTTGATTAGTTTCATCTTCCTGAACCTGAAGTGTATGCCTTATAAGCAAAGACTCCTCAACCGGTAATGCTAACTGATGTGGACCAGCCCATAAACACTAGCAAGGACCAATTACATGTTCCAAAGGGTTCAATGACTCGGTCCAAGACAAAGGCATTGAAAGAGGCATTGAATGCATTGGTTTTGAAGGTTTCAACCATGTCAGAATTGAAAGGTCTATTGGAGTATCAAGAGGAGCCCATAGTACATCTTATCCATATGCAAGAGGGGCCCAATACAACCTTATTTTGGGCCATGAGGTGTGAGGGTATATTTTGTGCTACTAATCAAATTTTGCAGATTCAAAGAATGTCTGAAAACAATATATCAGCGACACAAAACGCTGACGTAGCTTTCCAATTGCGAGCCATAGGCCAGCAACTCGAGCTGTTGTCTAGGATGTACAAGGATCTGAAAGATGAGGTGAATTTCGATAAAGCAGCAAAATAATGGGGCTGATCGCCGAGGAAATACGATCCGTATGGTCGTACGGAATGTCAGATATGATTTTGAAGAGAAAACGCAGATGCAGGTGAAGATGACTATGTTTGCATCTACTAGCCAAGGAATCAAGTCTGGACCGAACATGGGAGGAATGTGAATTTCCGTGGCATGGGGAATTATGAACATATGGATGGGGACTTTGTCACCATTAAACTGAAAATTCCTCCTAACTTTCAAGGTAAAAACAATCCAGAGGCTTATTTGGAGTGGGAGAAAAAGGTAAACTGCATTTTTTATTGCCATAGCTATTCTGAACAAAAGAAGGTGAAATTGGTGATAATTGAGTTTATGGAATATACATTGATTTGGTGGGATCAGATTGTAATTAGTAGGAGGAGGAATGGGGAGCGACCTGTTCAGACTTGGGGGGGAGATGGAAGTCTTAATGAGGAGAGGATTTGTGTCAAACCACTATTACAAATACTTATATCTGAAGCTCCTAGGTCTGAATCAAGGTTATAAGGTAGTAGATGAATAACACAAAGAGATGGAGATGACAATGATTCTGGCCAATGTTGTTGAGGATAGAGAAGCCACCTTGGCTAGATTTCTTAATGGGTTGAATCGGGACATTGCCAATGTTGATGAGCAACACCACTATATGGAGCTAGAGTGATACAATCCAGGAAAGGTCAAATTCGGATTTTGACGTAAAATGTGCAACTATCCAGTTTTACATCAACAGTCAAAATTCTCAATCCAACCGTTGGATCGCACTGAAAGTTTACATGAAGTCTCCTGACATAGTTTCCAAGTGTGGTAAGGATTCATAATTATTTTAGAATTCTTTTTTTACAAGGATTCCTTATTCATCCTAGCTTGAAAAAGGAAAAAAGACTTCAGAATAAATTCTACCTTCAGATTAGATTTCCTAGTCTATTTGAGACTTCTTAATGGTGAAAAATCTAATTCTAGCATATTTAGGATGATAATTTTTGGACTTTTATTATTTTTTTCTTAGTCTTTGGGTTATTATTACTTATTTGGGTTAATTGTAAGTGGGCTTAATATAAGTCCACCTAAGGGGGGTCCATTAGGGTTTATTTAAGTCTACAGTTAGTATAAATAAAGGCATAACCAGACATGTAAGTTAGACAATTCAGATTAATAAAACTTCTTATTTGCCGCACTTTGTGTGTGTGTGTGTGTGTGTGTTGGTGAGATAATCTCCCTTCCATGGTTCTCTAAAGAACTGAAAAACGACTTATCGAAGAACAACTGTCTTCGTGGCGTCATCCTTATACTTCTTGTTCGCGAATCAATATTGGTTGGGTGGGGGTTTTCATTTCCAATAGTGCTGGTGCCTAGGTACAAGTTATCTTTGTGTCACACTCCTATCAAACCTGATTTACTTGGCTTTCCGGGAATTGGTGTCTTTGTATGTGGGTTGCGTGACCATGTGATCACGAGGTTCGCATCATAGAGTAGATGTTTCACATGGCTATGAAGGTGGAGAGACAACTTAGGAAGGGACATGTTCGGCCAGCGTTTAATTCGGGTTCTTCATCATCTTGGAAGCCGAATCTAAAGAGAGAGGGTACTGTCCGGCCGAGGCCCTTTGTTCCTTCCAAAGCCGAACCCCCAAAGACTAAAGTTGATGTCTCTACTGGTACCAAAGGTAAATCTGAACCTCAACCTAAACGTAATTGTGATGTTAAATGTTTCAGGTGTTAGGGACATGGACACTATGCTTCAGAGTGTCCAAACAAGGGAATAATGATGATTAGAGATAATGGTGATATTGAACCTGAAAGAGACAGATCTGATTGTGAAGGCATGATAGGATCCAGGCAAGGTCAAATTCGGATTCTGACGTAAAATGCGTAACTGTCCAGTTTTACGATAATAGTCATAACTCTCAATCCGACCGTTAGATCAAGCTGAAAGTTTACGTGGAGTCTCCTAACATGTGTTCCTACCTTGGTTTAAATTTGTAGGTCAATCAGAGTTCGGAAAGACACTACAATACTGGTCAACAGAGACTATGAATTTTCTTATTTACTTCATTTTGACTTGTGAACTTTCTATTTGGCTAAGATTCTTTTCCTAAAAGGATGTGGCAACTTGTTTTGGGAATCTTCTAGGTACAAGTTATCTTTGTGTCACACTCCTATCAAACCTGATTTACTTGGCTTTCCGGGAATTATTGTCTTTGCGTGTGGGTTGCGTGACCATATAATCATAAGGTTCACATCATTTGGTAACAGAGCTTGGCTCCATTAATCAGGTTATATCCTTCTGAAATTTTTGTTTCTTGTTGTTTCCGGAAAAATTAAAAAAAAATTGTTATTTCATTCGATTACTGTCCAAAATATATCAGTAGCATAAAAAAAAGAAATAAAAAAAATAAAAAAAATAATTCAAAAAGATGTTTATTGGTTTCTGCCGCAAAAAACTAAATAGGGAAAAATTAGATCAAATCAACTCGGAATTAGCTCAACTTTGAGATTCTAATTACTGGGGCCCTAATCACACCACATATTAATATTGAGGTTAATTGGATATCGCTGGGTTTGGTTTTCAATTTCAGGTATAATCAGGTCTGATTCATAACATTTTTGCATCAGTATATCAAACCTTATCATAAATTATTCAAACTTTATATTATGTCTTTTTGGGTTGATATTGAACTATATCTGAAAGTTTAGCTCAATTGGACATCATTTACTTTAGGTTCTAGATTCAGACATAACTCGTCGTAAATGGGTATGTTTTGCGTCAACTTTTGAAATACGCTTTCTTTATGTTGTTTTCATTTCTTGCAGTATATTTTCAACATATCCAACATATTTGGGTGTTGTTTCATCATTTTGAATATTTCGATTCTGATATGGTTCAGCCTTGTGATACGACCCAAGTAAGGTCAGATTCGGATTTTGGCATAAAAGCGCTACAGTCCAGGTTTACGGCAACGATCATAATTCCCAATCCAACTGTTGGATCGAGCTAAAATTTTATGTGGACTCTCCAGACATGTTGTCCTACTATGGGTTAAAATTTCAGGTCAACCGGAGTTCAAGAAGGCACCACAATACTGGTCAACAGAGGCTGTACGGATTTTGTTATTTACTTCCATTTGACTTGTGGACTTCCTATTTGGTTAGGATTATTTTCCTACAAGGATATGACAGCTGGTTTTGGGAAATTCCTAGTTCTACAAGGATCTTTAATGAGCTGCAATATAATCTCCAAGTGTGGCAATGATTCATTAATGTTTGAGAATCCTTTTCTTATAAGGATTCCTTATTCATCCTAGCTACACAAGAAAAGAAGGGCTAGTGGTATTTAATGACACATTAGTTATTTTTATTATTTTCTTTCATGTTTGGGCGTAATTAAAACTTTGTTTTGAGCTAGGATTCAAGGCTTGTTTAGATCAGGTTATGGGCTTTTCAGTTTAGGGTTTTTGGGTCATTTTTGTATGGGGTTCAATTCAGCCCACAAGGGTAGATCCATTAGGGTTACTTTTGAGAAGTATTTAAACACATGTAACCTAAATTTTAGAAGCTTTGATGATTATTACTTCTGAATTTTTCAGTTTTAACGTGTGAGAGTGATTCTTGTGTTCTTCAGTTCTTGAACGAACTGAATCTGACTTATCGAAGATTAACTGGCTTTGTGGCGTCATTCTACTCATTCCAATAGTGTTGGTGCCTTGGGGCAGGTTTCCAATGTGTCACACTCCTATCAAACCTATTTCGGCTTTTCGGGATCAGATCTCAATCTTGATTGTGGGTTGCGTGATCACGAGGTTCGCATCAGATTCTGTTTTTATTCAATTCTTTAGTTTCGTTCATATATCTGATAGATTCGTTTGCTACTCGCGATACTATCATTGCAGTTTCATTTTGCTTGTTTTCTGGTTTTTTTTACTTCTTGAGTTATATATACATATTTGGATTGCGCTGCTAAGTTGGTTCTATTTGGTGTTGGTTTCAGTTTTGCAAGAACCGCAAGAAGGTGACACGAGAGGTATGAGCATGTGACGATATTAAGAGTGTTTCAGCGAAACACGAGAGACCATGAGGATATTTTTTTTTACCACTAACTAATTTTTGCAGGTACTATCATGTCAGATCAAAACAATACACCACCCCGGAACTTACATTCCAAATGCAAGCCATGACACAGATGATGAAGGGGATGAATTTTGTGATGGGGAACGAGTGTGACAAACTTGATAGGATGGAGAAATGTGTGCTGCCCCTTCTCTTTATTTGCCTCTCCACCTTCATTGCCATATGGACCATGTCCTCCAATTCCACATAATGTTGTAATTATACAATATTTGCAATGTCCCCATTCAGCCAATTTAGGAATCTAGCCATAGTAGCTTCCCTATCATCAATCATAGTGGCCCGAATCATTGCGATCTTCATCTCCTTGAAATACTCATCCATGGACCTAGAACCCTAATTCAAACCCTACAATTTCATATACAAATCTCTATAATAGTGGTTAGGCACAAATCACTTTCTCATCAACTCTTCCATCTCCTCCCACGACCCTACTGGCCTCTCTCCACTCCTCCTTCTACTAATCACATTTTGATCCCACCAAATCAATGTGTAATCCGTGAATACAATGACTATCAATTTTACTTTCTTCGCCTACGAATAGTTATGGCAATCAAAAATCCAATCCACCTTTTTCTCCCACTCCAAATATGCCTCGGGATCGTTTTTACTTTGAAAGGAAGGTATTTTCAGTTTGATAGCATCCAAATCACCATGTCCCCCACCACTACGGAAATTTCCCCTTTGACCGAATTGACCCCTAGTTCTATTCCCAAAATCCCTTTGGTTTCTAGGTTGCTGAAAACCTTCCCGATGGCCTATGGTCTCGTCCTCAAAACCACCATCACCAATATCATCAACATCCTCCTCAAAATCCTCATAATCAGCCTAGCTTGGCCTTTCGGCCCTACTGCCACTGTTTGCGTTAGGTTCAGCCCCAACCTTTCCTCACATCTTGGGTGCTTGTACCAGCCTCGTTACCACGTTTCTCCACCCTATCAAGTCTGTCACACACGTTCCCCATCATAAAATTCACCCTCTTCATCATCTGCGTCATGGCTTGCATTTGGAACTTAAGTTATCTTTGTGTCATACTCCTATCAAACCTGATTTACTTGGCTTTTCGGGAATTGGTGTCTTTGCGTGTGGGTTGCGTGACCATGTGATCACGAGGTTCGCATCAAAATGTTATGGATAATATCTTGTTAACTACTCATTATCTTCATTACTCTTTATTTTGAGGATGCACAATTAAAACTGCTCAAATTCACTTGCTTTAGTTTGTTTCTTTTAGAAGTCATCTATTCTATATTCTTTCTTTTCTTAATTCAAACTTCATAATCCAACCTATAACAAGGTCTATTTTTATTTTCATCTAGACTAGACTTTGTTTTACTATGAAAATGATTATTAAGTCCACTTTATTATTTCATCTTTTTTATTCTTTAACTCAAATTACTTCTCTAACTGATTTATGATATAAAAAAAATGATGACTTTCTTCTTTTTTAATGGAAAATCTGAGTACTATTTTTTTTTCTTTATGATTTTAAGGGAAAAAAATCAAAAAGAGGATTTCATTTATTGGCTTCATGAATTGATGTACCGAACATAGGACATCTTTGCACCTGAAAATCATTCATCAAACCCCATCAAATTTCTTATACTTGTGCGCCCACCACTATGTTACTATCTTTCTATAGTAAACTTATATTCTGATAATTGACTACCTACAAATTGTGTATATAGAGTTCAAAAAATTTATAGGAATGCTTTTGTTGAAATTATTTAATGTTGCATTGGATACACAACAAAAAAAAAAATACTATTCATTGCAAATTTCCCTGCTAAGTTTGGTTCTATATGCTGCTTTATTTGCCTCTTTGTACACAAAATAATAATCTGATTTGGGAACGACCTTAAATGGGAAAATCATGTTTAAGTAGTTTTGTTTGGTTTGGAAGAAGTTTCATGTATCTAATTAATTTTATCATATTTGAAAAACCCAACCTAATTTAACAAGTTGACCTTGAAAAACTTGACAATAAAAATATGATATATGTCATGTTTCTAATTAGACCAGATAAAATATTGACCCAACTAAATATGTTTCATCCGACTAGTTTTAAATGGTCTGGTTAACCTAACTAAACTTAAATGGGTCAACACCAAGAAAGAAAACAAAATAATATCATTGATGTTGTGATGACCTGAATGTGTTGATCAGATGACTTAATGACCTAAATTTATTGGGTCAGTTTTCGAATCAAGTATGAATGTAATATCAATGCTATAACCATTAACTCAAATTAAAAGAGAAATATCTCATTTTATTCTTATAATATAATTAGGGAACAAAACAATATCATTGATGTTGTGATGACCTGAATGTTGACCAGATGACTTAATGACCTAAATTTATTGGGTCAGTTTTCGAATCAAGTATGCCAACTATAAATGTAATATCAATGTTATAACCATTAACTCAAATTAAAAGAGAAATATCTCATTTTATTCTTATAATATAATTAGGGATTTTTATCCATATAATAATACGCACCTTTTTGTTAAAAGTGTTTTTTCAAAGTAACATAGATAAAAAAAAATATTTAAAAAAATATAAAAAATTAAACAATGGCTATAAATCGTTGGCAAGACTAGTGATTTTTTAAAAAATCACCGGTCTCACCAATGTTTTGTTGAAAAATTGTTGGTCTCACCAAGGTTTTCTTAGAAACCACTGGTTGGACAAGCAATTTTCCAACAAAATACTAGTCTAATCAACAAAATTTTGTATTGATTATACTCCAAATACTAATCCTAACTAAACCCTAAATCCCAAATATAAATTCTAAACACTAACTTTAAATCTAAACCCTAAATCCCAAATATAAATTCTAAACACTAACTTTAAATCTAAACCCTAACTAAACCCCAAATGCAAAACCTAATGACATAATATTAGAACTTTATAAAAGATATTATGTAAAATAAAAAATTCATTTTAATTAATTGGACAAAATTCTCAATTATAGCAGTTAATATCAAAATTCAACATAACACCTATTTGATTTAATTTCCTTCTAATTGATGTTAATTATAGCATCAATAGCATGAAATGATTCATAATTACATCAATTCATACCTAATTCATCTCAATTCAAACAAACTCAAATATATTAAACTTAATACAACCAATAATCAAATCAAAACTAAAATAATCACAAATTAACAACTATACTCATAAAATCAAGACTAATGTATAATGTTTACATTGATTTCAAACAAACCTTAATACATTAAACTTGACACAAACAATAAAAAAAAATCACAAAATTAAAGGGGTTTATATACAAGTAAAAATTATTGGTCGAACTAGTGATTTTAAAAATCACTAATAGGACCATGGTCCTTTTTGAAAAATCATTGATTCAATAAGTAATTTTTTTGTGTTATTATCGGTTTTTTGAAAAATCACTAATACAACAAGTAGTTTTTCTCTATTTGTGTTATTTTTCAAAAAACATTCTTTGCTTATGCCAGTTTTTATATATAAAAAATAAAATTAAACTTTACTGTTATTAATTATATACCACATTTGATCAAAGAAGCATGTTAATAAGAGTTATCCCGTAAACCAAGCTAATAAAAGCATGTTAATAAGATATTCAGGATCATAAACAATGTTTTTAAACCCGACTTGGTGGTCGATCCGGTCCAAGGCCCGGGTCACTGGTTTTGACCGGGTCATCAAGGTCAACCTCAATTTTTTTTTACAAATCAAAACGACATCGTTTTGAAAAAAATAAAAAAATAGTCAACGGGTTGCAACCGGATTTTTGACCGGCTCTTTCCGGGTCAACTCGTCAGGTTAGCCGGGTTTTTAACAAACTTTATTTTTTTATAAACTTGACCCGGTTCCAACTCCGGGTTAGTCGGGTCCCGAGTCGACCCGTGAAACCGGGTCCGATTTTAAAACTATGATTATAAATATAGCGTTCATAGACCGCCAGGATAGGGCCAATCCCATTCTCGGTGGGGCCTAAGAGAAAACGGACAAACCGATGATCGTATATGATTACATAATTACAGAAAATCAACGATTGACTAACTAATAAATTATTGGTGTTGTGATAGGTTGAAATTTGAGATTTTTAAGTTAAGAAATAGATTAGTGGTGGATAAGAGTGACATGACTTTGGTGTGCTAGCTAGAAAGGTGTAGTTGGGGACGTATCTGTTTATAGTTATATAAAATCGGCTAGATGAGACCACGAGATATTTGAGGGGCTTCCATCTTCCAATAACACAAGTATTGGCTCGTATGAACAAGAGCAAAACGACGACCCCATCACCTGTTATCATGTGGCCAAGTGGGGACTGAAATGCTGCTGACAAGTTGATGTATGAAAGAGCTCATCAGAATCATTTCAGCGTCTAGTTTTTTTTTTGTATTTTCCTTTATCTGCCTCTGTTTCTTACACATACGTATACACAAACACAAACAAACAACATAATATAACTCCAGGGGTTAGCGTTGGTTACCTTTTCTTGTTATTGAATTCTTCTTGGTTATTATATTAGTATAGTATTCGGAGTTTCAATGTATTTTTGATATATATTTTTTTATTGTATATCTTTATATAAAAAGTATAATATATTCTAATCATTGTTGATAATCTTTCTTTGTATTATTGTATTCATTTAGTTAATTTTTTTTTTATATAATATTAGTGATATTATAATCGAATTTCAATATATCTACAATATTTTATTTTCTCTTTTCATTATAATTTGTATCATTCATTCAATAATTATTTTTGAAATATCAAATTGTGATAACTTTAAATATAATCATGAAATGTACTATTTTTTTTTAAATTATGTTATTTTTAAAGAAAAAAACTAAATCAATAAGTCTTGTTATTATCATTTGGGGACTGAAATGCAGCTGACAGGTTGATGCATGAATGAACTCATCAGAATCATTTCAGCGTCTAGTTATTTTTTTTATTTATATTCCTTGATCTCTTTCTATTTCTTACACATCTATACAAACAGTCAAACACAAACAAACGATACAATATGTACTGATCGTGCACAGAAACAAGTTCTTATTTTATACTTATAATGAGCGGTTGCCTCGAAGCAATTAGACAATTTACAATTCAGAATAAATATTATTGTGTCGTTGCTAGCTGCATGCATTGGTGTGCAAGCCTTTGAAACTTGGAACTAATTAAAATATTGTATCGCATCAAAATAATCTGGCCCCGGAAGTCACTCTGTGTGATTTCCATGTCTCATGTTCGTTGAAACTTGGAACTAATTAAAGTTTTTTTTTTTCTTTTTTGTTACATTGGATAATATCATTTTGAACAACTAACTTATTTGACTAGTGAAAAGTCTTTTATGATAGAAATAAATGAGCTGTCTATAAAAAATCATTTTCGAAATACATATGATAGGTAGGAGATATCAAATATATGTTGGTATATATGTATCTGTACATATTAATGACCTAGTTCCTTAATGTAATTTTACAATAACAAAATTAAATGACTCAATTTTTTATCACAGCATTATACAACATAAACATAAGCAATTTGTATGTCAACAACCAAACTCCAAGAGCTTTCAATCATCTTTTAATAAAGTTGAATTCGTAAAATAACGGAGATTAAAATTTAATAAGCCTATGAAAAATAACTTTTAATTTGAATCATGATTCAAAAGTTAATTTTTATAAATAAATTGCGATAAAGTTAGATTGGAATTCTACTAGAGAGAAAATGACATTAAAAACTCTTTAATAAGAATTTATAAATTAAAAGATAAAAAACTAACTTTTTAAGTAAGAAAGTTTTGATTTAAATCAAAATTTACTCCTAATCAAACTTTTGATAACTTTAATTTGAACCAAAAACATAAAAACAAACTTAAACTAATTTACAAAAATCATCCCAAACAAAACTTAATTCTTTGTGAAGATGGGAATTTAGAAACAGTAGCAACGACTGCAATATATTAGGTCGTCTCTTGCAAGTACCTGTGCAAGCATAGACTGAGAAAAAAAAAGAGAATAGACTTTTTTTTTGGTAAGTTGACGTATGTATTAAAAGAAGAAGATACAAACATTATAAGGGGCATACCCCAGATTTACAATGATAACAGAAACATAAAACAACAGATGGCTACAGGCTAGCCACCGAC
>Ga0307517_10012609_pt1 | contig 11576 bp, 12 predicted proteins | sample 23_EM_MG_FD_194515 | JGI IMG/M metagenome (GOLD analysis project Ga0307517, IMG submission 194515) | Populus trichocarpa ectomycorrhiza microbial communities from riparian zone in the Pacific Northwest, United States - 23_EM | ecosystem: Host-associated > Plants > Roots > Unclassified | place... | reverse complement strand
GCCAACGAGTGGAAGAAACACGTTCTGTGCGATGGGGGGTATACCGCCTGTGGTGTGCTTCGGCGCTCGAAGCTCACTAGGGAGTCTTACGAGTGTGTCGACGCTAGGAATAACCTCGAAAGCTGTGGGTCCAATCCCCCCTTGGTTATGATATATGTTATCGTGGTTGCTGATTGACCGTTATCTGCCGGTTGTGTGACCTAGGCGGTGGATGCTCTATCCCACTTCATCGTGGATCTCCCATGGGAACTGACTGTACGTCTATCCCTGGCGTCGCGGACGTTTCTTGTATGAAAGGGTCTTGCTACATCCACAAGTGCATGCCCGGATATCAACTCTCTGTCGACAATTCCATGTGCATGGACGATGAGACGGTCGGGATGTTCGTCACTATTGCTGAATCTGGATGGGAACGGTTTGCTCCCATGAGACTTGATTAGGTTGGGTATGGCTACTTGCTTCTTCAGACACTCCCAAACCTTCAACTACCCTATTCGTATTAACGTTTCACGATTCTCATGCCTTCCGATGTTTTTTCTTTTTCACTTTTCCTCGTGGAGGTTTAGTTCATTCGCCCGCACGATCGCTTGATTCGGACTTGGACTTTTTTTTAATTCTGTTAGCGGAAAACCTTTCCACGATGTGTGCGTTCATGCTCTTGATGTTGGACAATATATCCTTGCGAATAGTTTGTTTTTATACCATGTTGTTGACGAAAAACTCTCGCACATAAACCGCAGCCACATCGGTCGTCTCAAGTCGGAGGGTTTTTTTGTTCCGAATAAATTCTACGGCAGGCGGGAATCCCACCAGGACAGCTTGGGTCTCCGTCAATCACGTACTGTCTGTTGAAACAATTCATGCGGCGGCGACACTGATCGCGGCGAGGAGTTCTACACACCCGCGGCGGCGGCGGGCGCATCAGCAAATCGTGGAAAGTCCAGCAAACAATTGTAACATCATGCCACTTCCGTAGGGATTACAGCGGGTTGTATCGTGTTACATAACCCAGCCTTAAGCGCCACCCAGGAGAGTTGCAACGAGTTATAACGTTGTAAGCCCTTGCCGGGGAAGCACTCCGATCACCAGCATATATCAGACTTTCCACGATTTAATGATGCGCCCGCAAGGCGACCGCGCCTGGGGATTCGACGATGTTACGAAGATCAACTTACAGGATGTCAACGAGCTCGGGAACTGAGGATGTAAGTGATTCTCGGTAGGTCCTCAGGTCCGACGGCTCGCCGTACCTTGATCGTCTTGAACGCGTCAACGGTTTTGCCAGTGTTGGTCTTCCATTCCTCTTCGCTTGATCTGGGATTCCAGGTTTGAGCGGGAGTTATCAGATACTGATGGAAGGGGGAGGATAAACTGTGGACACTGGACGTGCGTCTTTAGGTGGAGCTGTCCGGCGTGAAGGGTTTTCTTGAACCTCCGGACAACCTCGAGCTCTGGGGGCGTGGCTGGGAGATGGGTGAAGGCTTGGGAGAAAGAGAACGGTGATGCCGAAATCGTCCGCCTCTGTATGCACGGCGACACGAGGGTTTCGCGGAGGGAAAGCCAATACGAGCAACTCGTATCCAAAGGTCCAACGATTAGTACACAGACCTGATGCGGATGGGGCAGTGGGCAGGGCCCTAAAAGGTGGAAAGCCAGAGGTGAGCAGTGTGTAGCGCGACTCATGAGCGCACTCCGGCGGATAATCCATCTGCTGGTTGTGTACGTTTCATGAGGGGGACAGGAACTCCAGCGTCCACATGCCAGCCTCCGCGATCCGAGAAAGCCGTTCACAGAGGGGGGGAAGAACTCTGGTGAAACCCACCACATGTAAGGTAGTGAGTGAAGCGAATTCAGCTTCGATGTAACGTTGTGGGGCGGTGGTCCGTGGACGAGATGATATGTGGTGTTCAGTTGTGGATGCGGGGTCAGGTAAGCCAGGTACACCATCTCAAGTGGAGAACGACAAAGCAACATATCAGTTGATGTCAGGTTTCAAGTTGGAGAAGCTCACCCCGCACATTTCACCGACAATTGCCGCAGATCGGGAGATGCGTGATGCACGTTGGTGGAAATTCTCCCCCCCACTGGCATCCAGCTGGTTTGTTCGCAGCGATTCAGGGAATAAGTGGGGAAAGTGAGAAAATAAGTAAAACAGGCCGGAAGCTGCAACCCAAACCCCACACCAGGTTTGGGTATCTCGAGGTTTCTGTCCAACCATTCTCCGACAGGGTCAACATCACAAGCGTCGGAGAGGTGCGCTCGGGGAAATTCTTTTGGAGATCCAAATGCGCTCGGAATACGATCCTTTTCAACCTTTGCAGTGGCCCACGCTCGTCAGATGACAGTGGGATAGAGCATTGTCTTGCAGGTTCGTGAGCGGCCGCCTAGTGTGAGCGTGATGCACGCGTAAACTTCCAATACAAAATCTGTGTGTAATTCAACATAAACTGAACGTTGAAATCAGGGGGCAGGGGCCCCCAACCACCTCGGCTACTGGTAACCCTCCATACGGACGGTCACCGTTGAACATCGAATAGACACCCACCTCCGAATTCAAAGAAGGAAACTGGGTGAAACAGATGAGAGGGTACATAGGGTGGAAGTAGAACCAGAACACTGAAGAGAAAACTTAACACTTCGTTCACAGAGCTCGAACAAACTCACATCTCGAAAGCCCGTCAGAAACAGTGAAAACGGTCCGTTCGAAGACGCCCTTGAACCTCGAACCTTCGAAAGGAAAGGGTTCGGCGCGGGGTGATGCGGGGCCATGTCAACAGAATTCTGACCGGAGAACCTACAGCCGAAAGCACAGAGAACGATGGCACGATCGCTTTTATGTTCGAAAACTCGAGGTTACGAGCGAGCCATCCGCACGTCCGTTCCCGTATGGGGCTGCGGGCCTCCGAGACGAGGATCGGTTGCTCCTGGGGTAAAATGAATCGTTTCTTGCACAACCGAAGTGCTGACGGGGACGGTTGGTAAGACAAGGATGCCAATGGGTGGGGAACAAGCCTCCCCTGCCTTCTTTCTATGCGGAGAAGGCGCTCTGTTGTCCACGGGGTCAGCATTTGGTTGAGGCGATATTATGGTTCAAACTCTCAGAAGGCCAGCGATCGATGGCATGACATCATGGTCACTGATCCTAGGCCAGCAAAGGACAACTCCGCCGGACGGTTACCCCCTCTCTTTTCTTCCTCCACCAACGACCACAACGATAGCGATAAAAAAACACCTCACCAGTCATGCCATCCGCGATCGTAACAACCTTTCTGGTACTAACGGTTGTCCTTGTCTTGTTACCTTCTGAGGCCGCCGCGTTCGGCGCAGGCGATATCCCAGATTTCTCTTATCTCGAAGGTCGGCGATCCACCTGATCTTCCCCCTTCATATTCACCTCTGGCTAACAGCTACCTCTAGGCAAGGCGTTCCGCCATGGCGATATAGAAAACACCCTTTTGGAGCTCGTGAAGGCCATCGGCCAGTCGCATAGTGGCGGCCTTTTCGGGTTCGCGCAGAACGTGATCTCCGCCGCCACTGGCGGAGCAAAGTTCTCAAAGGAAGATGTCAAGCATGTTTACTTTGTAAGTGCGATTGTTGGATGAGCGATGTGCGCGTTCTTACTTGTAGGGATAGGGAAATTGGCTCCGAGACTACTCCCAGGTAACCACGATGATGTCATTTTACCGACGATCTGTTTGAGATAACTCAATGCTTTATCGCCAGGCCATGGACATTGCTGGTTTGAGTAAGTTGTCTGCTGATACCATCGCATTGATTGTCGGGATCCTCGGATTCTTGGTGAGTCGGTTATACTGGACCAAGACATGACTTCTGAATGAAATTTCTCCCAGGAATTCGGATTCGCTGTAAGGCCGCCCCGCCCCCCGATTCTGTGAACTCTGCTGACTTGGGGAATAGACCAATGAATACGAGGTGACTCAGGACCGTCTTGGTGTCTATCTCCCTGTAGAACATATCGACAATCCTAGGTATGCTTCCTAGTCCCTGCTGTTACCCAAACGCACGTACTGATATCCACCAGGGGGTATGCCGAGAAGGAAGGAGACGCTCGAACCTATCACCAAAAGGTTTGAACCTATCATTCCCAGTCAACCGTCCGCTTACGCCGTGTGCAGCTCCGTCCTCCGGTCGACTCGCGTGAGTTGGAGATAGACTCCCGCACGGGTATGAAGGTCAGTGCAAAACTCTCTGGCGATGCAATGAGGACTAACGTATCGCGTCTAGAACTACATGGCCACCGAAGACCGTGGTTGGGATACCTCCACCGCGTTCATCCGTCGTTCCCTCCGCGAGTGCATCCAGAAAGGTCGCAGTGCTGGGGGTAGGGAGGGAGCTGAACTTTGGGAAGCTTACAGGCTTCTCGGACAGGGTCTCCATACCCTTGAGGATTTCACCGCTCATAGCAACTGGATCGAGCTTGCTTTGCGTAAGCTCGGTCACAACGAAGTCTACTGTCACGTCGGCGACAATGGTCGGTGTACCTATTGAGAACCTGGCCTTGGAAAGCTGACCTTTTCATCTCAATCAGTTTTTGTTGATTCTCCCAATGGTCAGATCCCACCAATCGTTACCGGTACCTTTGGCGGCGCAGACTTCTTCCATTCCCTTCTTGGAGAAACCACGGAGTAGGTCTCATCAGTGACCTTACTCCCTCATAGTACCTGAAATTGTATTTTCTCGCAGTAAGATTAGCCAGTCGAGTGTCACGGACCTCTCCGCAAAGATGGTATGTTGTGTCCCTTCCTTTGCATGTGTTTTATTTACTGACAGTCTCGCCACAGTCTAACCAGAACAACGAAGCGTTGTCCGGCCTTAAGGACATCTTGGGCAAGCTCAAGGCCCTCAGCGGCGGTGACAGTGACTCCCAGATGAACCAAGCTGAGGAGATGAAGCGCAAGTCTGAGGCTTATCACTTCGACCCTAACCAGGTTTTGCCTCCCGAGGCCGTCAAACAGTTGAAAGAAGTCCTTAAATTCCACGACGACGTCCTTCGAGATATCATAAAGAAGATGGAGATGATTCCCGGTCTCACCGACTTGGTCGATGGGTTGAGTACCGCCCTTAACGCCTGTGAGCCACCCTTTCCGGGCTCCGTGGTCCGTTCGCTTACACCCCCTTCTAAGACGTGTACACGGTTATCGCGCCATACGTCACAGTATGTTTTGTTGACCGTTCCTAGTGGCCGTGATGCTCACCGGCAACGTTTAGCCGGCCCTCACGCAGGTCACCTCTGCTGTTGGCGAGGGTTCAGAGGCTGTCATCTCCTCCGCTGACCAGTGGGAGGTGAGTAGGAACGCCATATTCTACTTCCCAATATTTAGGTGTATCCCAGGTGTTCAACGACCCGAATGCTTCGGACCCAACTCACAGTGTCCTCTCCAAAGTACGTTTGACTTTCAGGGTTGGCGCACACGACACTGATCCCCACACAGGACCACTTCGGTATCATTCTGAACGAGCCAGCTGGCAAGGTTGCAAAGGCTGTCGTCGAACACAGCGTAAAACTCATTGTCGAGGTTTGTCATACCAACGCACTGCTGGTTTCGACTTGGGTTTTGAATCTAATTGAAGGCTTGGTCAAACGACTCGAATCCCGATGATGCCATCAACAGGGTACTTGAGATTAGCGGTCCCTTGGTACTGCCATACTAACCCTTCATTAGATTCTCGAGGCGTTCCATCACCCTTACTACAACAACGGTCGCTCCGAGATCCAGAATAGAATGATCCAAGTTGTTCAACAGTGGATCGGTAAGTAGGATCCGTCCATTTTTCGTGTACAATTTGACCTACCCCCTATCAGGTGACCTGGGTTACTCCAAGGCTCAAGAAACGATCGAGTGCCTTACAAAGGGTGCTGTCCGCGAGGGAAAGAACAAGCGCCAAGGAGAGAGCCCTGACGGCCCCGGGAGCAACGCTGGCTACAGCGGTGGATACTCTTCAGGGAGGCCGACTGGCGGAGGCTACGGTGGAGGTTCCACCAAGCAGAGTGAGACTAGCGGTCTCCTTTGACGCGACGGCGAAGGCTAATCGTTGCTTTGCAGGCCACAGCAGCGGGGGATACCAGCAGCCCAAATCTGGATACGGCGGTGGTAAGTCTCTGTTGTAAACGCATGCGGCGTTGATAATGACGTATCGACAGGTACTGGGGGAAACGAGTACGGAGGCAGGTCGGATGACAACCCCTACGGCAAAAAACAAAGCAGCTATGGTCGATCCGATGACACCTCGTACCAAACCACCCGGAGCGGCTACGAACGATCAGACGACAATTACGGAGGCAACAAACAAAGTAGTTACGGTCGATCCGATGACAACTACGGACGCACCAAACAAAGCAGCTACGGTCGATCTGATGACAGTTCCTACGACAACAAACAAAGCAGCTATGGTCAATCCGACAAAACGCACCAAACCACCCAGAGCAGTTACGGACGATCAGATGACCCCTATGGGGGCAACCGAGGTGGTCGTGATAAATCCGACGACAAATCGTACGAAACCACCAAGAGCGGCTATGGACGATCGGACGGCAACAATTACGGTCGTTCGGAGGATACTTACGGACGCACCACCACCCGTCAAGGCGGATCAGATGATAACTCTTACGGAGGCAGCCAGAAAACCTATGGCAGATCTGACGATAACTACAAGACCGGTTCCTATGGCCAACAGGAGGAACGCAGTAGTGGTGAGAGGCTATGACCGTGGAGTTTGCAACATTTACTGATGGCTCCTTCAGGATATGGCGGCTCTGGAGGAGGTTATAGTTCTAAACGGAGCGATGACGACAAGTCCAATGACACCAGCAGCCACCGTTCGGGATACCAGCCGTCGTATCAGCCGTCGTATCAGTCGTCGGAGAATACCTACTCCTCCGGCAACACCTACTCCTCCAGTGATACTTATTCCTCTGGAGGGGGTTATGGTGGAGGTCGTCAGACGGAAAGCGGCTACGGCAGCAAAGAGCGAAGTGGTTATGGTGGCGGGGGCCACGAGGAACGTCGTCACAAAAAGCATGATGACGATGACGAGACCTATGGTGCTGAGAGATTGAAATTGAAGGATGACTCGGATGATGATGATGACAAGCGTCGTCGCGGGTATGGAGACCACGGCCGCAGCAAGGGCTACGGAAGCAAGCGTCGCGACGACGATTAGATGGATAAATATCTGACACGAGAACTTCGAAAAGTTTGTATACTTGTGACTGGCTAAGTCGAATCGAATGTAACTGATCATCGATCATTCCTGGCACACTGGGACCCGCTGTATGAAAAATGGATCTCGTTATTGTACATGAGGTGTGGTCCTGCCGTATTGCGCATTGGAGACCCACGACTTAAGCATCGTTATTCCCATCCCATGAGCCGTAGGTAGGGCCGCGGCCAGGAGAGATGCTCGAGCGGCCACCGCGTCGAATACGGCCTTGAACCCACGAACACTCCTGAGTTCGAGTCCTTCTCCAATCCTAATCAACCGCTTGTCCAGAAGCCCCCATACCAAGGGCGCATCACCTTGCGAATCATGATGAGACGCGTATCCTTCGACAAACTTCACGGATATCGAGAACTGGGAGGCTGTCCCGTGAACACCACCAAGACGTTCGGTAGGGCCAAGGTGTAACATGGGCAATCGGGAACTTCGAAGATGATACAACGAAGGCTGGGGCATGTGGTAGGTTGGATGGCAGTAGCAGGTTGCTCCGAACCTGTGGGATGACCTTTGGTTAGTCAACGAGGGCATGATGCTGACAGAGGTACATACAGTGACAAATTTCCAAGACTTCGAGCGTGGGGGCGGAAGCAGTGATCAACCGTTGCAGTTCGTGGGTCGACTCGAGGGGACAGTCCTCGAGGTAGATGCTTCGTAGTCGAAATGGATATGCTGTTTGGGAGAAGATGTCCAATAAAGAGGCATTACGCGAGACGACGGTGCAGCGTCTCGATCCCACATGGCGTCCGTTCCTCGACTGGGGGTTTGGGTTCGTCCACGGAGAGACGCCACCCGTACTTGATCGAAACCCAACCAAGTTTGGGGGAGGACCTGGAGAAGGTCCCAAAATCTCTCCGGGTTCGCGTTCGGCGTACACTCGAGCGGTCAACTCCCTCAGCATCTCTCCCGGAACTGGAAATACGCCGCCTGGTCGATGGGCGGTGTAAGTCCCGTGACGTTCCATCGAATGAGAGTGAGATCCTTGACGCTCCAAAATGGCCGGAGCGAATCCCCCGTACGCGTCCGCCGTCCAGAGCAAGTGAGGCTCTTCGGCTCGAAGTTTCTCACCGAGCGTCAGGTACTCGACCGGATCTAGTGTGTGGATCGTCTACCCGAGAAGTGGGTATGTTCATGCGCCAGGATTGGGTATTTCGAGGTGATGCTGAGATCAATTCGCCCACTGTCTACCGACCAACCGAATACCAGAGGTGATCCAATGGCATCGATGATAGCGTCGATGAATTACTGAGGTAACCTTGGGGCATTTGACATCGTTAATACCGTTGTGAGTCGCTGTGGAGAACGGAAAGGCAAATATGTAGGGTGTCACTGATCGATATTGATCTCAGATAAACTTTGGCGGCAAACCGACGTCGTGTCAAATAATAAATATCGTCCTTTTTGACGGCGTTTATGTGTCAATATTCAGTGGTCTCACGTGCAGCCATCGGTCGATGCCCAACCTTAATGGTCGCATAAATCTAGGAAAAACAAGAATACATCCAGAAACAATTCCGCAAAACCGCGGTTAAGTTGGCTGCTCGGCCCCAAACATCCGGAAGACGGACTGCAACTTGACGTGCATCTCGTCCCACTCCCCTTCCGCCGTCGAAAGCGCCGTAATGGCACCTCCTGCGCCTATTCTCCATTCTTCCTCATTTGAATCCGCAACGCCGGGGTTGTCATTGTATTTAAAGCAGCTGCGGATCGTAACAGCCCAGTCACCAGCCCCGCTGACGCACCAATACCCGAAGGTACCGGAGTATATGCTTCTGTCAGAATCCTCAAGAGTTTGGAGGATCTCGACACTGCGTTTCTTGGGAGCTCCGGTCATACTACCTACACTCGAGAGTGAACACACAGTCGGGGAGGAAGGTGGAAGGGGATTCACCTGGTGGTAGACTATTGCCAAGAAGATCCCACCCTAGCCCCCACTCTACCTCAGGACTATCAGTCGTTCGAGGCAGTGTGCCTTCGATGACACTAACGAGCTGCCAGACAGTTTCGTATTCCTCCACCCCACAAAATTTCTTGACCTTTACATTCTCGCCTACAACCCCGTGGAGATCGTGGGTAATGAGATCGACGATCATTAGGTTCTCAGCTGCAGACAAAGTGAGCGCGCAAATCATCACATGACTTCCCATGGTACATACCAACTTCCTTGGGGCTCCCTATCAGAGCATCCTCTGCAACGGCTCGCGTAATCCCCGGCCCTTTCCTGACTGTCCCCTTGATGGGTCGAAGTTGATAGATGGAGTTGGATGGACGGGAGAAGGAGATGAACCGTTCTGGCGAAGAAGAAACAAGGGTAGTTGGATGAAGTCGCAGATAGGCGGAATGCGGAGCGGGATTCGCCTTTCGAAGGTCACGGAAGAGTCTCCAAGACGAGGAAGAATCGCTCTGGATGCGGGGGAGTGAGATGCGACTGAGGGCCGTGAGACATAATTCGTATGATTCCCCAGCAAAGAGTTTCTCCTTGGCAAGGTTGATGCGTGATTTGTACAAGGATTCCTTTGGCGTAGTGATTGTCGGCGCCAGTTTCGTGGGAGTGGCCTCCACCGCACCGCAGGCTGAGATCTCCTTCAGGGAGGCAACGGTTTCTGACACCCAGGTGTCGTCATTTGGCAACAACGATTGAACGTAGGCGTTCTTCGTTGTCGAATCTACCACCACGGACCGTTCGACAAAGACCATGTTAAGATCTGGGTGCCTTCGCCCTGTCCAGCGGCGCTGGCCCAGAACTTTGAGCTTTTCCACACCAATTTCGTAACTCAGGACCCCGACCAGCCCTCCCCAGAAAGGGATATCTGGTGAGCCGATGAAGCCACGTTTTTGACGCATGATGGATTTCATCCAGGACCAGATGTCGTTGGTGCCCAGTTGCTCCTCTCGGGTACTATTGCCCGTCTTGACGGTGACAAATGAGTCCCGACAGTGGTAAATGAACTGCGGGGAGGTTGGCAATAGCGAACCGATGATAGTGTAGCGACCGGGTTTGGCGGCGGAATCAAGGACGACGAAAGGTGAAGATTCATCCCTGGCACCGAGGAGCTCGCAGACTTCCGGTGTCGAGAGGCGTGGGAGGTAAACAACCGCGGTGTTGACATTTCGTGGAATTATTATCGGCGACTTTAGAATGGGGGCGTTCGACATCGAGAGCAGGGGCCAGGGGTGTCCGAAGGTGAAAGACTGGGCTGAACCCCAAAGCTTTACGTCCCTAGTCGCGTTCCTAGTCTTCGCAAACGACCAGAAGTTCTGGATGATCTGCTTCCCCCCTCCGACGGTCCGCACCGATTCGGGGTGATACTGAACTGCCCAGAAGGGTTTAGAGGTGTGGCGGACGCCCATTGCGACCCTTCCATTTTCCAACTCGTCATCGGCCCACGCCAGCTTTTCGAGTTCAGGGCAACCGGAAATGTCGACGTGAAGGGAATGGTATCGAACCGCCTCGATGGAACCGGCACCTTCGAACAAGTCTTTGTCGGTGTGGTGTATCTTGGAAATAAGTCCGTGTTTTACGACTGACAACCGTTTGACCCGGGCCCCAAACTCGACGCAAAGGCTCTGGAGACCGAGACAAACACCAAATACAGGGGGGAGTAAATGATCTGGCAATTTCCAGAGATACTTGATGACTCCAACATCCCGTGGATTATCCGGAGAACCTGGACCCGGGCCGACAATCACCGCGGTGAAATGGGGCAGGTGCGGGATGAGTTGTTGGATCGTGAACTGGTCGTTCTTGATAATGTGGATTTCGCAACCCGGGATGGACGTTCTGCATAAAGCTGCGACGCTGCATCCACATGAGCACCTCGAGCTGATGACCTGGCCGCGCAACTCACTTGAAAGCAAATGAATCATAAGAGTCTACGAACAGTATCTTTGGAGGAGACATCCCCGGCTAGGGGAGAGGGGATGAGGGTGGTGGAAAGAGATAAGACGGATACCCGGGGCCAGGCACAGACTTCATCCTGTGAGAGCAGACCGGGGTGGTTTTCACTCTTTTACGGCTCTCGGGCGTTCGACTGGTGACTCGGATGTTTGTCGACCAACCAATCAGGCCCAGTAAAAAGTCTGACGATCGATGGCAGCATTGGGCTGTGCCAGTCGTTCTGGGCTTTGAGCAAGGCAGGGCGAGCCCTCGCGGAGTGGGGCCGATGCCACACCGAGCGTCCAACGGAGAAGAGAAAGCGGTCTGGTTCCTGATCTAGGGTCCCGTGAGAAATGCTTGAATTGTTAACAGACACGTTACTAACGTTGTTAGTAACGTGTTACTAACCGTGAGGAGGCCGGGGGTTCGAAAGGGCTGTTAGTAACATCGGCTATCCTGACCG
>Ga0307517_10012608_pt1 | contig 11576 bp, 16 predicted proteins | sample 23_EM_MG_FD_194515 | JGI IMG/M metagenome (GOLD analysis project Ga0307517, IMG submission 194515) | Populus trichocarpa ectomycorrhiza microbial communities from riparian zone in the Pacific Northwest, United States - 23_EM | ecosystem: Host-associated > Plants > Roots > Unclassified | place... | reverse complement strand
CGGGTTGAGTTTGACGGCAGAAAGATTGGAGCAGATACTTACTGCAAGTTAGCTATTTTGATAATTTGCAAGCCTACATCAAATAAACCGCGTCCTCTTTACCTTCCTCATTCAAAATAACATGCACATGCTCTTTTAATATGGTTGAAAGTGCTATGCCTGCATAATCAGTAGTTACCGGGAAGCTTTTGTGGTTACGGTCGATCAAAACCACCGTACGCAGTTTTTTAAGAGGGACGTCCAGGAATACCCCAAAGCCATAGGCTAAAGTTTTCCCGCTGTTTAAAACGTCATCTACCAGGATAACAGCTTTGTTATGGCAGATTTTCATATCGGTATCGGTTTTTGCTTTAAGGCTGCTGCTTTGTTTCTCAAGCTCTATCGTGATCAGCGTACTTTTAAAAGGAGCGATCTTATCCAATATCTCTTTTAATCTTTCGGCTAGATAATTGCCACGTGGCAAAATACCTGCTATGATGATCTCTTCTTCATCAAAATTATCTTCCAGCAGTTGGTACGCAATACGATCTATCTTTTGCCCTATCTGGTGCTGGTTTAATATGAGGATTTTCTTTTCAGACATTTTATTCGTTGTAATGTTGCAAGGTTGGAAAGTTGAAATGTTAATCCGCCCATAAAACTTACTGTAAATATATAAGCAACTTTACAACCTTTCAACTATTTTTTTTGTAAGGATAATATACAAAATTAGCGCCTTCCGGTACCACCACGAACAGGCACATATAATCGTGAGCGTTTTTATAAGTTTTGAGAAAGCGGTCTTTTAGTTCTTTCTTAATGATTCCTTTTTCTATAAATTCTTCTAAGGTAGATGCGTTGATGCTCCAGTCCATGTTCAGGTCATCCCTGTCTAAAATTAGTTCCCCTAATTTCACAAGGTGCTGATAAGCTATAAAGATAGGATAGGCGGACAGCCCTTCCACCATAATCTCTATAGCCACCTCGTGTATTGACTCGCTGTAAATTTTGAGGTCTCTTTCTAAACTTAGCAGCGGACTCTCTGTCTTTTTTTCTTCGTTGCTATGCTCGTTAAGCAATTCTTCCGGATCCATAATTAAAACTCTAAATTCTAAAATCTAATCAACTAATCTCTGATTAACTGATCTCTAATCTCTAAGCCTCAGCAATACGACATTCTCCACATGCTGCGTATGCGGGAACATATCTACCGGTTGTATCTTTTCAATATCGTATTTTTCTTTTAATACCAGCAGGTCGCGTGCCTGGGTGGCGGGGTTGCAGCTTACGTATACTATCTTTTCTGCTTCTATCTCCATCAGACGGTTCACCACATCAGGATGCATACCCGCGCGTGGCGGATCGGTAATGATCACATCCGGTTTGCCATGTTCGGCTACGAAATCGGCATTCAGCACATCCTTCATATCGCCTGCATAGAATTTAGTGTTGGTGATATTGTTAATAGCCGAATTGATCTTTGCATCCTCAATGGCTGAAGGGACATATTCGACACCTACCACCTCTTTTACTTTTCCCGCTACAAAATTGGCAATAGTGCCTGCTCCCGTATATAAATCGTAAACCAGCTCGTTGCCTGTAAATCCGGCAAACTCGCGGGTAATTTGATATAATTTATAAGCCTGAACAGAGTTGGTTTGATAGAATGATTTTGGCCCGATGCGGAAACGGATACCTTCCATTTCTTCGTGGATATATTCCGGTCCGCGGCTAACCAGTATTTCCTGGTCAAAAATGGTGTCGTTCTTTTTCTGGTTGATGATGTATAACAGGGATGTTATTTGCGGAAAGCCTTCATCAATAAAATTCATCAACGCGTTGATCTCCTCCTCGCTGGCATAGGCAAATACCACGATTACCATCAGCTCACCTGTTGACGAGGTGCGGATGATGAGGTTGCGCAATGCCCCGGCATGGCCTTTCAGATCATAAAAACTAATGCCCTGCTGTTTTGCAAAATCGCGAACGCTGTTCCGGATATCGTTTGACGGATCGGCCTGCAAATAGCAATGTTGTACATCCAGTATTTTATCAAACCTGCCCGGAATGTGGAAGCCCAACGCATCCATGTTCACAAGTTCATCAGTACGATTCTCGCCGTCGTTCAGCCAGCGTTTGTTAGAAAAAGTGTATTCCAGCTTATTGCGGTAGTATCTGTCTTCGGGTGACGGAACTATCGGCAGCATATGGCTGACATCAATTTTTGCCAGGTGACTTAACGCACCTGCTACCGTTTTTTGCTTGAATTGCAGTTGGGCCGCGTACGTCATGTGCTGCCATTTGCAGCCCCCGCAGGTGCCAAAATGCTCGCAGAATGCATCTGTACGAAATTCTGAAGCTTGTTTAAGTTCTATGATCTTGCCTTCAGCAAAATTCTTCTTTTTGCGGTAGATCTGCACATCGGCTATATCACCGGGAACAGCCTTATCTACAAAAAGTACAAAGTCATTCGTTTTTCCTACACCCTTGCCTTCCTCGGCAATATCAATGATGGAAACGTTCTCAAAAACAAGATTATTAGCAGTTTTATTCATCAGTTTGCAAAGGTAAACTTTTAATTGTTGAAAGGCTGGAATGTTGTAAAGTTGGAAGGTTATCTAATGCAGATTCATGTCAGTCGCCCGAAATCACGCTTACATAAACGGTGTCATTTCGATTAAGTCGGGAGGGATGGGGATGGGGAGCGAAAGAGAAACCTTATACAATAAGCAAAGTTCGCACACATGGCGAATAAGATCTCTCACTATCGTTCGAGATGACAGTCTTAAATATACTTTTGTAGCAGATCAAATAAACAAATTCACAATAGCTTCCCAAAAATCATTACTCTCAATATCGGCTATTTCAAACTGTTCATCTATCTGTTCAGAGAAATCACTTAGTTCTTCACTCATGGTAAATGGCTGTAATGAATGCTAATATATTATTTTTATACCAAAAACCAAATTAGTATTATGAATTTATTTGGAAAAGATTGTCAAATCTGAATTACTCATTGTTTAACCGTACCAGGTCGGTAAATAATAAAGCCACCAATTATACATATACCGTAACCAAACATTATTATAAGTGGTACATCGCTTATGGAACCAAATAACGAGGAGAATAATATAAATGTGATTATAGTTAGACTTCCACCAACGCATAATAATATCAATTTTCTTTGCATTACAATCTTTACTTCACGATAGGTTATTATAGTGGCTGACAGAAACATTAGCCATGTGATAAAGGACAAAAATGCCCCTACGATTAATGCACCAAAGTATGTTTGAATTAATGAATTTACATCTGATAAAGGAACATTGGGACGCCCCCAGTCTTGCCAGGAATAATATGACTCATAAATTATCGGTGCAATTAGGACACTGCTTAGCCAAACTTTGAGGCTGTACAGAAACGGACTATTCATTTTTAAACTAATTGAATTTGTGCTGAATGGGTAATTTTTTTCAGTGTTCTCAGAAATTTATGCTCCATTTTCCTGGTGTAACAATCAAAAGTATTGCCCCCGGCTTTAAATAGCTTTCTGTGCGCAAACCAAACCAAAGATGAGGTAGCATAAAAGAAATACCTATATGCTATTTTACGCCATCCCTTTGAGAAATTGTTTTTACCATCATAAATAATGGTTAATCTTTCAGTCTGAAAGGTAATGTGATAAGCCTCGTCAACCAATATATCTGTACATATTTGTTTTAACAAGTCGCACCCCGTGGCATTTTGCCATGCCTGCAGTGAGGAGAGGATGGCACATATTTCGGCTGGTATAATGTTTGGTTTGAGAGCCCAGTTAACTCTTTTTTCAAGAGCATTCGCCTTGAAGTGCCCTATCCAGTAATTGCTGTTTTTCATGATTTGTTGATTGAAGTGTAATAAGAATCGACAACTTTCAAAAAGTTGCCGATTCTGTGCGTATTACTTATTGTCTGTCCCAGTTGATCTTTCTTGAAAAATACATCAGTATCGCTACGATCATGAATAGAGCAATACTGCCTATCATGAGCGCCAGGTCTTCCAGCTGGATGATCACATAAATAAATAGGTAGAAGATTGCCAGGATTAATGAAAATAACCCGGCCGCTTTCCTGTCCTTTAAAAGCGATGCCAGGAAGATGGCGATCAACGCGATGGTGGCTGCAGACGCAATGAGGTAAGCGATATTAAAGCCCAACTGCTCCGAAAACGATAACAATAATGTATAATAAATGATCATTGCGGCTCCGATCAGCACGTAATTAAATACATGCACATTCTTTTTCCCTATGAGTTCGGTAAGAAAAAGTGATATGAAAGTGAGCATGATGATAAGGATAGCGTATTTACTGCTCCTGGTTGTTTTTTGGTATTGGTCTACAGGTAAGCGTAGCTTAACGCCAAAAGTAGCATCATCTGATTTTTTTGTATTTAATACATTGTAATCATCAACCCATTGCTGCGGGAAGGGGCGGTTATAATACAGCATGCGCCATTGTGCCTCGAAAGTATTGGCATTCGGATCTATTTTGCGGGTATCGGGCAGGTAGCGGCCATCAAAACTCGGACTTCCCCAATTGCCTTTTACTGATACATCAGTTGTTTTACCTAAGTGCAGAAAACTCAGTTCCTGGCTACCCTTCAAGTCAAGACTGAAATCAAAAGGTATAGCTTTATCCAGCTGCCCGGCCAGGTTAACAGCCACCTGTAGCCCATTGCTGAACAAATTATCGCCAAAAGATGGTTCTGCCGTGGCCACCTGTCCTGCTACTTTGAGCTGCGGGTTGGTCTTGAGTCCTTTCAGATCGCTTATACTGAATAATACCCTCGCCTTATCCGGTATCAATTGGTCAGGCGATATTGAAAGTGCGTTTAAGTCGGCTTTAGTAAAATTGCCGGATACCTTAATGCTACTGTTATAAACCACTACCTCAAATATCCCGCGGTGCAAAACCTCCGGGTTTACATTTGCATCGTACCTGAGCTCGTTGGGTAATACGAAAAGGTTTTTGACTACTTCTTTGGTGACCTCCTTCCCGGCGGCGTCATTTTCTTTTACCTGTTTTTTGTAAGGGATCACCAGCACAGGCCCCTGTATCAATTGTTCGCCTGAATATTGGTCCGATACCTCTTTGGTGGTTTGATCCTGTCTTTCGGCCCGTTCGCGTATCAGGTCTTGTATCAGTACTGAGGGGATGAGCAGTACCAGGACCAGGAAACCAATGAATATTAATTTTACGGTGACCGACTCCTTGAGCCAGTGCATAAAGCCTTGCGGTTGTGGTTGTTCAGTTGTCATGTTTGTTTTAATAAAAGTACTTTGTATTTCAAAGTTTAAGCATAAAAAAAATTAAGTAAGTTTTTGCTGTTTGATCAGTTGTTCTAAGGTATTCAGGTGTTCTTTAAATGCTTGTTTGCCTATGGCCGTAGCCTCATAATTAGTGTTCGGTTTACGGCCCAGGAAGCTTTTGTGTACTACGATGTATTCCTCCTTTTCCAGTGCTTTTAAATGCGATGCCAGGTTACCGTCGGTAATGTTCAGCAGGTCCTTGAGCGAATTAAAATCGTAGCGCTCATTGGCCGCCAGTACGCTCATGATCTGCAACCTTACACGGTTCTCAAATGCTTTATCAAGTTTATCAAAGGAGATCTTCACTTATCGTATTTTAAGTACATCAGGCTGCCGTAGATGATATGCAGCACACCAAAACCAATGGCCCAAAATAGTAATCCGTATCCGGGTAAACAAGCTGCGATGAGGCCAAGAGCAATTTCGAGCAGGCCGAGATACTTAACATCGCTGAAAGTAAAGTTACTGGCGCTAACTAGAGATAATCCGTAAAAAATAAGCGTTGAAGGAGCGACCAATCCATAATGCCCGCGATAAATATGCACTAATATCAAAGCGCCTCCTGCTACAAGCGGGATTGCCATGTGAAACAGGAGCGCCCTACTGGTTTTGCCCCACATAGATTGCCCTTTTCTTTTGGCCTGCCGCTTACTTAAAATTACAGCGGTCAATATTGAAGCTGTAAGAACAACTAAGGCTATGATAATCATTTGTGAGATATGGAAAACATAATCACCACCATAAAAAAGGCCTGTTACAGGTGCCGTGTCTCCGGTTTGAGAACCAATGCCGGAGGCATCATTGCTGGTTGGCGGGTGAGAAATTGCAGATGCCGGGTTAAAAAAATAGCGAGAGACTGCCACTCCGATCAACGCATAAATACCTGCTAATATCCCCGATAACCCACTAAGGGATATAAATTTTGAGGAGCGTTCCATAATACTGCGTATGGACGCCAGCTCATTCTGTAGTTCTTTTTCTTCCATTGAAAAGCACTTTGTGTTTCAAAGTAAGCGAATATAAATCTTTATTGCAAATTTTATTTCGAAATTCGAACTAACAACACGGACCGTTATGATAAAAAATTTATGGAATAAATTATTCGCGAAGCAGGCTGAAGCCCAGGAGACCAACTATGTCGTCGCTCAATTGAATGATAAAATAATGCCCATAGACCGAGGAGACGTTTATGCGGACCCATTAGATGAGTTATTGAAATTAAAATTTTATGGTGAAGTAAGTGGCGGCGGCACATTGCAGAGTCAAACTGGTGAAATAGCGTATTGTGATGTAGAAATTGAACTAAGAGAAAATAAAATCAATAGGCAAACTATCACTGATATAATAGAAAAACTTGAAGCATGTGGTGCACCCAAAGGTTCAAAATTGATAATTGAGCAGACAGGCGAAGAAGTTATGTTTGGGAAATTGGAGGGACTAGCGGTCTATCTTGATGGAATTAACTTGGCTGACGAGGTTTATAAAAATTCAAATTCAGAAGCTATTGCAGCAGAAATCAAGAGGTTGTTAGGAATAGAAAGTGATGTATTGAGATATTGGCAAGGTAACGTAGAAACAGGTCTATACTTTTATGGGGAGTCATTTAAAGATATGAAAGATGCTATAGCTGATTTAATAAGTACGCACCCGGAATGCGAGAACGCGAGGGTCGAGCAAATTGCCTGATCTATATTAAAGTAGTAAATCCGAAATTGAAAATCCGACATCCGAAATCAGCCTACACCGCTATCGCCGCCTTCACCAAATAAGGCAGTATCTCTTTTTGGAAAGAAACAAAATTTTTGCGCACATCCGAATCGCTTACCGAGGTAAATGCAAAACTAAATACAATGCTTTTACTGCATTTGATCAGGAAGCGTATACGCTGCATGTAGTTTTCCTGCTTGCGCATACCGCCTAATTGCATGAAGGAGCTTACCAGCATATCTTCCAGCTCGTTAGAGAGCCTTTTCAAAAATTCCTGTGAGTTGGCCGATTCTCGGATAAAATCCCATCCTATAAATTCATTGCAAACTGTGTAGGAGAGACGACAGGTTTTCATAATCAGGTTGCTCAGGTGCGCTTCCTCATCCATCTCGTGCACATTGCTGTTGATCAGCTCGTCTACACTCGATTTAATATAATCCATCAGCAATACATGTAATACGGCTTCCTTGCTGTCGAAATACTTGTAAATAGTAGCTTTAGCTATCTTGGCTTTCTTGGCTATTTCGTTAACGCTGGTTTTATGATACCCGAATTTCCGGAATAACTCCTGCGCCGCTCTTTTAATACTTTCTTTTATTTTGTCCGGTTCCATGTATCAATTGGATACAAATATCTCAAAATTACTCACATTTACACTATAAGAGCGTAATGACCTGGTAGCGGGCGCTTTTACAGGAGTGCCATCGGCCAATGAGAATTTTGAACCACTGCAAGGATCGGTGCAGGTTAGAGAATTACCGTCAAGTGTAACTGCGCACCTTTTTTCAGGCTGATAGCTGCTGCAGGCATCGTAAGCGGCATAAGTAAGGTCAGGCTCACGGTAAATAAGAAGGCCTGCCACACCCTGGCCTTTTATAATAACTGCGCCACCCGGGCTCTTCAGTGCTGCCAGTGCCGGGTTATCAATATTAGCCTGGAAATTTACGGCTACACTTGGAACCAGATCCCCGCTTTTACCGCATGAGAGACAACTTAAAGTAATGACGGCCAGCAGGCAAAGTTTACGGATCATATGATCTCTGTTTGGAATTGTTTAAGGAAGCGAACATCGTTTTCAGAGAATAAACGCAAATCCTTTATCACATATTTTAAGTTGGTGATTCTTTCTATCCCCATTCCAAAAGCAAAGCCTGTATATTTTTTACTGTCGATGTTGCAATTCTCCAAAACGTTCGGGTCAACCATGCCGCAACCCAGTATTTCTACCCAGCCGGTATACTTGCACATATTACAGCCCGGACCACCACAGATGGTGCAGCTGATATCCATCTCAGCAGATGGCTCAGTAAATGGGAAGTACGATGGACGGAAGCGCACTTTAGTACCTTCCCCATACAATTCCTGCACGAAGTGATACAGCGTTTGCTTCAGATCAGCAAAAGAAACATTTTCATCGATATACAATCCCTCTACCTGGTGGAAAAAGCAATGCGCACGGGCCGAAATGGCCTCATTGCGATAAACCCTACCCGGCATAATGGCCCTGAATGGCGGCTTGCCGCTCTCCATCATCCGCACCTGAACTGATGAGGTATGCGTACGCAGCGCGATATCATCCCTGCCATTGTTCTTTTTGATGAAGAAGGTATCCTGCATATCACGCGCAGGGTGCTCCTCAGGGAAGTTTAATGCAGAGAAGTTATGCCAGTCATCCTCTATCTCCGGCCCTTCAGCTACCACGAAGCCCAGGCGTTTGAAGATATCAATGATCTCTATCCTCGTCAGCGACAATGGATGACGTGAGCCTACACTAAAGCCTTCACCCGGTAAAGTCAAATCTATTTCGGATTTCGAATTTCCGATTTCGGATTTGAAATTTTCCTGTAATTCCTGGTACTTCGTCTCAGCCAATTGTTTGAACTGGTTAAGCACCTTACCATAGGTGCGTTTTTCTTCAGGACCGACACTTTTAAACTGGTCGAAAAGGTCTTTGATAATCCCTTTGGTCCCCAAGAATTTTATGCGGAATGTCTCCAACTCATCGCCGTTAGCTGGTGAAAAAGCATTGATTTCTGCTGTATATTGATCTATTTGTTCTTGCATTATAATATTTTCTTTGATTTTTGCTTCATGCGTCAAAACGCCATCCGCCATGCTCCTTGCGATTCTTTTATTTTATCACCCCCAACTCTTTACCCACTTTAGTGAAAGCCGCTATCGCTTTATCCAAATGTTCCTGCTCATGGGCGGCTGATATCTGTACTCTTATCCTCGCCTTGCCCTGCGGAACAACCGGGTAATAGAACCCGATCACATAGATACCTTCCTCCAGCATCTTCGCTGCAAAATCCTGGGATAACTTAGCCTCATACAGCATCACCGGAACAATAGGGTGAACGCCCGGTTTTATATCAAATCCCGCCTCAGTCATTTTGGTGCGGAAGTATTGCGTATTCTTTTCCAGTTTATCGCGAAGCTCGGTAGTTTCACTCAGTAAGTTTAGTACCGCTATCGAAGCCCCGGTAATAGATGGCGCCAGCGTATTCGAAAACAGGTAGGGCCTCGACCGCTGCCTCAGCATATCAATTATCTCCTTGCGACCCGAAGTAAATCCCCCCGACGCACCGCCCAGCGCCTTGCCAAGCGTACCGGTAATAATGTCGATCTTACCCATCACATTGTGGTGCTCATGCGTACCCCGGCCGGTTTTGCCCATAAAGCCCGAGCAATGGCTCTCATCTATCATCACCAGCGAATTATATTTCTCGGCCAGTTCACAAATCTTATCCAGTTGGGCTATGGTACCATCCATGCTGAATGCCCCGTCGGTAACTATAATGCGGTGACGGCAGCCTTGCGTTGCTTTCAGTTTTTCTTCCAGGTCGGCCATGTCATCGTGTTTGTAGCGTTGACGCTGGGCCTTGCACAGGCGCACCCCGTCAATGATCGAAGCATGGTTCAGCTCGTCAGATATAATGGCATCCTGCTCATTGAATAATGGCTCGAAAACCCCGCCGTTGGCATCAAATGCTGCGGCGTAGAGGATAGTATCCTCAGTGCCCAAAAATTCGGCTATTTTGGCCTCCAGTTGCTTATGTATATCCTGCGTACCGCAGATGAACCGCACCGACGACAGCCCGTACCCATGTGTATCCAATGCCTCTTTTGCTGCCTGTATCACCTTTGGATGGCTTGACAGCCCCAGGTAGTTGTTAGCGCAAAAATTGATCACCTTTTTACCGCCCTGCACCGTAATATCGGCACCCTGGGGCGAAGTAATAATGCGTTCTCTCTTATACAATCCGGCTTCTTCAATCCCGGCGAGTTCCTGCTCCAGCACAGGTTTCAGGGTAGTATACATAGTTTGGTATTTTTGGAGCTGCAAAATTACACATTAAGGCGCAAATATTTAGTATGAGGGGAGCGTGCGGCATGTTCATGTTCATGTTCACGGGTGTTCACGCATTTGAACATTTATGAACGCCTCATTACCAGTAATTTACGTTTTGTGTAGTCCTGACAAAATACTGTCACCACTTTTTGCCTTACATTTTGTTAAGCATGGTGTGTTCCCGAACTATTCAGACAATTTCCCCCTATTTCTTTATCGTAATCAATTGCGTAAAACTGCAGGGATTGCATTGCGGAACATTATCCAGCGTAATGCTTTTTATCCGCGTCTGGGGGCAGCATTTGGGCGAGTCGCTGGCAAAAACTACTTTGATGGTATTGGGCGTCAGCGCAGCCAGTTTAACAACCATGGTGTTTGTTTCGGGGATTGGTATCACTACGGTGCGGTCACCTGCGTCCACACTGTCTACAAAAAACCGTACACTGTCATTTGCACCGTTGTTCACCTTAAGGTCGCTGGGTTTGTAGGGCGAGGTGGGCGACAGGAACAGGTCTGCGCCGCTCACCTTGTCAACTATCCTCACCTTTACCGTGGGCAATATCGCCGACGCAGTCAACGGGCATGGCCCGCATTTGTCCGAATGACTGTTCCGGCACGAAACCGCTACCATACACACAAACAATAGTAAGAGTAAACCTGCTTTCATAATTTCTTGTTTTAAACCCAATACGCAGGTAAATCTGTTTGTGCAACAAGGTATTGAAAATATCGCGTTTTCCCGCCCTTGCATAGAGGCCGATATTAAGTTTAGGAGCCGATAATACCGAACACCGAATAACCAATATTGAATGATGAAGGATTTCGGTTTCGACATTCTTAGGCTCTTTGTACAATTAATAAAATGCAAGGTAAATGCAAACTGTCAACTCCGAACTGCAAACTGACATTGGGCGTTTCCCCGCCGGTAGAAGCGGGGCCGGGTTATCCGCTCATACTGCGCAGGCATTAGGCTCTTTATGCAATTAACAATATGCAAGGTAAATGCAAACTGCCAACTCTTAACTGCAAACCGGAAAGGCCGGTACCCGCTACTACCCCTAACGCGGGTTCCTTCTCCCGCACAAAAAAGAGGGGTGTCACACTGATTTCTATGATAAAAGCAAATGATTCTCATAGAGTTTTTGACTTTTGATAACTGCGAATATCCTGTGAATGATTTTGTTTCTGACT
>Ga0307517_10012607_pt1 | contig 11578 bp, 13 predicted proteins | sample 23_EM_MG_FD_194515 | JGI IMG/M metagenome (GOLD analysis project Ga0307517, IMG submission 194515) | Populus trichocarpa ectomycorrhiza microbial communities from riparian zone in the Pacific Northwest, United States - 23_EM | ecosystem: Host-associated > Plants > Roots > Unclassified | place... | reverse complement strand
GAAACCAAGCTACCGCCCGGCGGTCAAATTCCGTAAGCTCGACAAAGACACACTTACAAGACTGCAGGTCAAAAATGACAGTGACGAGAGCCCGAATGCTGAATTGGATGATGAGGAAACTGAGGGTGGAGATGAAGAAGAAACAATCACTGGCACTCCGTTTGGTGCGGACGCCAGCGCCGGATGTCGAACGCCATTCAAAGTCGATCCGTGTATGGACCTGAAGTCACGCGCTCTTGTTGACATGATCTCTCCAGCCCCAGACTTGGAGAGAAGTGCACAACCAGCACAACCTCCTACACCTATTCCTGTGGAAACCAAGGACCAGATGAGTGTTGCAGAGGCTTTTGATAGTTGGTAAAGGATGACCACAGCAGTAATGTCGAGACTCGACTCGGAAAATGAAAATTTAACAATTGTTAACCTGGCCCGGATGTTAATAACATGTTAATATTAATTTCTAACAAGTTAGTAACTTCGTGTTTATAAATGGTTATTAACATTTATTAACAGGTGTTAAAAATTGGTCTGGAGAACAGAAAGTTAGTAACATTGTTAGAAATTTCTCGCGAATTTCTCACCGTACCCCAGTGAACCTTGCTCCTAACTGTGTGACATCCGTGTGACGGTGTGACTTGTTGCAGACCATCATCCAACTCCCAAGACCCAGAAACCAAGAACTTCAGCATGTCTCGCGGACGGTCGAGTTCACCTCGTCAAAGCAGAGATGTGGACATGGACGTTGACAACCATTCCCCTGAACACAAACCAGACCCTAAAGTCATCATCGTCAACAATTTGACGCGCAACGTAGTCGAGTCTCATCTCAAAATAATCTTTAGTTTTTACGGCGAAATCGTCAAAATTGACCTACCTCTCTACGGAAAATGTGGGCTACATATTCTCGTACTTGTAAAGCTCAAGACTGACGAGAACGAATCCAATAGCTGGTCAAAACCGAGGCAAGGCGGCACTTGAATTTTCTGAACCTGCAGCTGCTCAGCGTGCTGTTAAACATATGAACGGCGGTCAACTTGATGGATCAACTCTTGCAGTAGAACTTTCCGATCTTCCTATTCGTACCTCTCGTTCCCCTGCCAGAGGTGGACGAGGACGAGGATACCGAAACGGCCGCGACAGACCCCGCTCCTTCTCGCGTTCCCGTTCTAGAACACCTCGTTCCCGGTCTCGTTCTCGGCAACCCTACAGACGCAGGGGTGGACCCTCAGGCGACTCGTTTGTGCGCGACCGTGATTCATTCCGTGGAAGAGGATTCGGTCGTCGTGGTCCTCCGGGAAGGGTCCGTGACGATTACTACCGTCCTGTACGCTCTCGTACCCGTTCTCGTTCCCCCCCTCGTCGTGGTGGAGAGAGACCACTTCTTCCCAGGCGGCGCTCGCCTAGCTATAACAGAGGTGGACATGGCGGCAGGCGAAAGTCAAGGAGTTACTCCGTACGCTCGAGTCGGTCACGTACGAGGTCATTCTCTCGATCGAAATCGATTTCTCGCTCTAGGTCATTTTCGACTGATTCGAGATACACACGAAGCAGGAGTCGCACCAGGTCCGTCAGCAGGGGAAGGAGAACCAAGAGCAGAAGCCTCAGCAGAGAAGACATCCGGGACAGCAGGTCAAGGTCGCCAAAGTAGATACTTTATATCAATTGGTTTTAAAAATTCAGATTGTTGTGCTCAATATATTCTTTGCTCGTATAGCAGACTTTGACCCCTAACATTCTTAAATAATGTCTTGTCTAAACTAATAGTCACTGGATACAGAATCGTCATCCGCGAGGAAGGGGCTAGAAGCGAGTTTTAATTATGTTAAAGACACAGAAAGATCCACGTACGCATATTCGTAGTCAATCCGAATTGCATTTGACATCCATTCCTCGTCTGCTTCTTGCTGCGGGAACCCAGGGCCCCCGGCTAGGCTTAGAACCACGGGCAGAAGGACAAGACCATGCAATGCTCCGGAGATAATGAGTGTCAGCCACATGCGGAAGTAGTAGATCTAGGTCAAGTGAATATTCAGAGGCAAATCAGACAATACCATCACGAACCTCAAGGAGTTTTGAGCGAGTTAGTGCCAGGACAGACATTCCAATTAATTTGGTGAAGGTAATGCCAGACAGGACCTGATCAATGAAATTTGCTAGGTAAAACCCCAATATTAGTTTCTATCAGCACTCACAGATGGTCCAACATCGACAAGAGCAGTCCACATCCTTTCATCGCGCTCCTTTTGACCTGAAGGGTGGTCAACAGGAAGCCCGGTACCAGCACTCATGAATGCCCTGGCGATATGGGCACAAAACTCGACAGCAATGCCTAACGAGATAACCAAATTAACGAGACTTATGGCATTCAAGCTAATGCCCCAGATAGACATGACACCCATCACGTTGACGACAGTCAAAGCAACGACAGCGGTGACGATTGTCCCCGTCCTCCAAGAACCGAGGAGAAGAGCCGTGATGATGAGCACAGAGCCAAGGCCAAGACCCAGTACTTCTTGCGTGACTGCAACAATGTGTGCGTACTGGTCGAAGAAAACGTAGAATAGTGAATATGGGAAGACGGTGATCCCTATGTCTGCTGAAATATCGTCTGCGATGCGGTGAGCAGCCGCGAAGGCATTGATGAAGTCCTCTTGGCTCTTCAACGGCGTATGGAATGTGCGATAGTGAGAGGCTTGGATCTTTTCACCGTCCTCCGTAAGAGCTATAGCCGTTCCGTATCCTGTCTTGCCAGCCAAAGGGCAGTCTTCCGTAGTTGGAGATTGCCACCACTGTTTGAAGAACTTCATAAACTCTTCACCTTCCGGCAAGCCATCCATCGTGACGTTCCACGGAGGTTGTCTATCCTCAAAGCACGGTTTGCAGAGTCGAGCAGTATCCCGAATTCCACAGAAGACTGAGGGATCTGCCTTTCGGACACGGCAGCATTGGTAATTTGAGGGGTTTAGCCAACGCAAGAAGTCATCCATCCAGGATGCAGCCGGCTCAGCTATGAAGGACGATTCGGGTCGCTTCCGCTCCAACTCCAATCGATTCGCCAAAGAATTGTCTTTGCAAGTTGAGAACCGGCCACATAATGATTGTTGGCCAAGCCTGTCTGTAACATCTGCGTCTCTTGAGACAAAGTAGATCGGAGGGCCCACATCAAAGTATGCATCAACGTTGTCGAAATATTTCACCAAATATGAATCTGATGGCAGGGCGAGACGTTGATCTAATATAGTGGGCGAATTCAGAACGTCAATCTAAAGCACAAAATGGAAATAAGCGTACCGAGCCCAAGCTGGATATGTTGGATGGAAATCACGGAAGCAACGAATGCCCCAGCAAATACAACTAATATCATCCCTTTCGCAAACGGTTTGAGCAGGAAAGGTGCGTAATATCTGCGTATGAAACGTCCTATTCTTCCTAGGCCTGTAGCTGTGACAGGACCGTTGGGAAGGGCGACTCTTGAGGGAAGTCTGATACAAGGGAAGCAGTCAACACGATTACTCTGAAATGAAGTCAGTCGCATTCGTGGGGGGAATTACAGGACTCACTTCCAAACGCTTCAAGTCAAGTAACAAGGCACTGATGAATACGGTGGCTTGCAAAATGGCATTGAGAAGGACACTTCCAGCAGCATACATCGCAAAATTTCGGACGGCAGGCATTGGCACAAGTGCACCCAACCCGAAAGCCACAGTCTCCGTGATTGTGCTTAGAAGAATAGAAGGACCCATCTTTGCCAGAGTTCTGGCCACTCTTTCTTCCGCTGATAGATACAATGGCATTGAGGCCGCATCAACATCATCTGTCGCAGATTCAAACGGAGAACGATGTGAATTTGTCGGTGACATCGGCGACGAGAGATCGCGACCTTGGAAGTTCTGCGTTGCAGCATTGGGGCCATGTAAGAAATTCTGTCTGTCCAATTCATGGACAATGATGAAAACGTTGTCCACCCCAACGGCGAGAACCAAGAAGGGTATGACTTCAGCAATGATAAGGGTAACCTTGACTCCGAGGAATGAGAACAGGCCCACGGACGATGAAACCGACAGAATGACAAGAAGAATGCCGAAGAGACCGAGTGTAAACTTGGATCCTACGAATAGTGACCTCGGAAGGCGGGGTAAAACGTGAGGTGTCGTCCTGGAATCGACCGAAAGTGACGAAGATGTTATTGTCGAAGATCTGAAAAGCTTAGGGAAGTTTCGTGCCCATCGTACGAGAGATGATACGACACCGTCTTCGTTCCTAGAAGTCACGCTGCTCCCCAAGGTCAAGGAAACGTAAAAGAACATTGCAAGATACGACAGGATAACAATCTTGACGTCAGTATTCGTGCTTTTGTTTAGTTCTTCCTCCAACGAGACACCTGTTGAAAATGCAATTTCTAACCCTGCCTCAATTGCTGACCTCTCACTGAGGTCGTGAAGGTAACTCTTTAACGTTTCCTCCCATTCCATAGCAATTGCCCGAGGTCCTTCGTCGACTGAATCGGAAACAACATACGTGACGACAAGCGCTTCGGCATCAAGATAAAGTTTCGTCCCCTCGTCGTTATTTGGAACACCACCGAGCACAAAGTGAGGACCTAGCGGTTGTTGGAAATCGGGTAGACAATCGACGGGCGAATTGGCACACGACATTAGATGATCAGCCCACGTCTGCTCATCGTAATCGTCCAGATCATTGCCAAACCATGCTGCTATGGATTGGACAACACAAGCGCCGTGTGGACCAGCGGGTTTGAAACAAACGTCACGGAGGCTATAGCCGTTTGGCGACCTCAGTTTCCTGATATCAGCCTCTGCGTTAAACAAGTATTTGAGGTGGCTGAAGGAAAGAACTGGAGGTTTCTTGCCAACAGCTATTGCATGAGGGGATATGGATGTGTTGGTAGCAATTTCAATGTCTCCGGGAATGGACGTAATGAAAATCTGCTCTGTGCGATAGAAAGGACCGAATTTCTCGTCGAAGTATTCCTTCTGTAATTTGCTCTCTGAAGTCGGCCCAACCCATAATCTAACGGGATCGGTTTCCACATCGAACCTTTTCCAACCAATGTTGAGCAATCCTACGGCAAGAAAAACGATAAAGAAGGTTAACCAAGGGTATGATGCGGTGAAGAGACCGAGTTTATAAAAAGCACGTCGGAGGATGTTATTCAAAGGGTAATGTCTGGGTTGTACGGTTTCGATCGGGTCCAACAGAGAAGCGCCGCGTCCAAGATGATGCGGTTCGGATTGTCCTCCTGAGGAGTCTTCCTCGACATGGTAAGCGAGCGACCCCGCTCCAATAAGGCCCCGTGTATGTAACCTCGGAGAAGCGGTATCTTCTGATAATGCCACGCGTTCGTAAGTCCTTTCTCTCCGCTTCTTAATGGTCGTCTGAATGGCATACCCAACCAAGAATCCAATAGTTGCGACAGCATAGGTGATAACCAGAATGAAGGACAAGCAGGTCACCTCTCCAATTCGGCAGGTGGGTGCTTCGTAGGGAGGTGGAACATAAGGGATTTGCGGACACACGGCAGGACAGTCGATGCAAGTACACCGGCTGAGCATATCGCTGTCTGCACAATTCCTGGCAGTCTTATTCAGTGGCAATATTCCTGGAGGTGGGGAGAGCGGGAAGTTAATTTGGAAAGGGCTTCCTAAATCCTTCTCCTCGCCCAGGAATTTGAAAAATGAGGCATAATTCTTGGCACCCCCACCCAAGAGATCCATGACATAACCGTTTGTGTTGCCATACTGCACACTCTTGCAGCTGTTAAAAAAACCCTCGCCGTGTTGCTTTTCGACAAAGAAATCCAAAGACTTGACAGCTGTTTGGCCAGTGGAGGTGGTTTGCGTGGCCGTGACATTCAAGAACGTTGCTTGGTCTGGTGCACAAGTGAAGGTGCAAAAAAACGAGCGGAAATTGTTCCGACATGCAGGACATGCTGAGAGAAGTGGCTCTACTTGCTCGAAATTCTCCTTCAGAGTTTCTAGTTGATCCGAGGTGCAGCAAACTGGACCATTTGACAGTTCTGGTCCACAAACTTCGTCAAGCAGATGCTGCGCTTTTTCATCGGGCTTTCAAGGACACAATCACCATCATATCCTTGCTCAGAATACCGTGATACCCACCTGTTGCGGAGGACCAGTGTAAGGACACGGCAGCGGCTTTCCAAAGAATCCCTTCTTCCCGCAGGACCCCCTCATCACACACTGGGGCTTCTCGGCTTCATCCATGTCTATTCAAGCAAGCGAGTTGTAAAGAATCAGAAATGGCCAGGCGCAGAAGACATAAGCGTGTTTGTTGAACTTGTACGAGTCCGAGTCTGACGCGACGCGGAGGAGACACGTGGAGTACGTAATCTTTTGCTTGTCAAAATGAAACACGGATCGGGCCTCATCGGGATGTCATCGCCAACCAATGTATCGAAACCGAAGAAACGCTTCGTTGGAAGCAAGTCTTTGAAGCCTTCAAACCATAGAACACACTCGGTTGTCTCGAACCAGATACCTCTTGATATTCTCCAGGACCCAGATTTAAATGCAGCAATCTGTCATCTGCCTTCCAATTACTCGTTTGAGATCCATAAAACTATCCACCACATAAGAAAGAACGATGCTACGATGGTTGCGCTTCAGATGCCGGAAGGTCTGCAGATGTTTGCATGTACCATTGCCGACATCATTGAGAGGTGGGAGTTGTCCTAATTCTTTGTCCATAGCAAACACTGAAGAATATTCCTCAAGGTTCACAAATGCTCTAACTGTCATCATGGGTGATGTGACATATGGCGCGTGCTGCATTGACGACTATACCGCCGTGGCATTGGGCTGTGATATGCTTGTGCACTACGGGCACAGTTGTCTAGGTACCTCTGACCGTTACCATCAACAAAAGTTACTGACAGAACTTGTGCAGTTCCCGTGGATCAGACTTCCGTGAAGACGTTGTATGTCTTTGTCGAAATAGCCATCGATTCGAAACACCTTGAACAAACGATCCGATTAAACTTTCCTGATGATCGCCAAACATTTCGTCAGAATCTGTTGGATTCCGAAGAAGACAGAGCTCAGATACCAATAGGTAGCAAGATCGGCGTCAATCGGAGCCTGCTCATAGAGGATGGTAATGGTTCTTCCCCTCAGCCCGACTTGAAACCTACTCGTTTGGCGTTGGTGTCAACTATACAATTTGTTTCCGCCCTGCAACGTCTCAAGGAAGACCTATGCAGAGACCTAGAAAATCCCCCATTGAGGTTTCCCTCTACTATTCCCGGAGACGCCGTTGTGCCTCAAAACTCTGCCTTCTGGTTCGGAAAGTATGAAGCCACGATTCCCCGAGTAAAACCTCTCTCTCCCGGAGAGATACTCGGCTGTACGGCCCCTCGATTAAGTGATGTAGACGCGCTGGTGTACGTTTGCCCCGCCTATTCGTCGCGTGTATGCAACTCACCTTCCTTTCAGCTACCTCGGTGACGGACGATTTCATCTGGAATCCATTATGATAGCAAACCCAGACGTTCCTGCTTTTCGATATGACCCATACTCGAAGAAGCTGACTCGAGAACGTTATGATCATGTTGAAATGCAATCTTTCAGAGACAAAGCAGTCCATACTGCACAAAAAAGTATCATGTCATTCCCCGACGATGACCATGAAACCAAAAACTCTCAGCAGCTTTGGGGAGTAATACTCGGCACACTAGGCCGGCAAGGGAACTTTAACCAACTTCAGGTTGGTATTTTCATTTCCCCATTAGCAGCAATTAACATTTCTTAAGGCGATTACGAAGCAACTGGAGAGACCAAGATCCCCCATTCCTTACGTTCGGATCTTGTTGTCTGAGCTCTCACCCGCCAAATTGGCTTTGTTTAAACCACATATATCTGCTTTTATACAGACATCCTGTCCGCGCCTTTCGATTGATTGGGGATATGCCTTTGACAAGCCTTTGTTGAGTCCGTATGAAATGGCAGTTGCTCTCGGAAAACTACCAAGCTGGCTTGACAAGGCTGCACAAGGGAGAGAACACACAGAAATGGGAATTTATCCCATGGATTTCTACGGGGCGGGCAGTCCATGGTCGGTATCGAGGTCCAATGGAACCTTTAATTCTTAGCTATAAATATTTTAATATCCCGATTGCATGACATTTAGTGTGTCAACTTTCTGCCAAAGAAATCCAACGAAATCTTTCGGATGGAACCCACAAGGAACCCTCATCATTCCATGAACTTTCATCTTTCCACACATTGCATAGTTCCCGCTGACGGCTAGTTGACACTGGATGCCATAGAAAGCATTTACCTAATTGCACGTATAATTGCGAAAGGGCGCTAGCTAAGTTTATCTTTGACAATGATCACGGTGCAGTTTGGAAATTGGAACCCTTATTCACCTTCCAATTTGGGAATGTAGGATCTGGATGGAAATTCCATGATGGATCAAATGATCTAATTCCGGTCTGGTAGCAGAGCGAAATCCCTCTCGCAGATATGTATGTCGAATTCAGAGCGACTGGTAACAACCCATTGCTCCCATGGACGAATTTCAAAACCCTCAAGTATTTCGAATGGTCACGGTTCCATGACGATCGATGGGGAGCACGGTGCACACAAGTTGCGGTGACAGCTGTACTGATGTACAATCGTGAGGATGTATGTAATGGCAAACGTGTAAACGGAGAAAAGCAGTGGGTCCGGGGGACTGTATAAAATGCTTTCGCTTTCCAACTGGATGACACTTTGGCGTCCCCCATTTTTTCCGCTCCGAGTCCTTTCCCTCACGGAATGCCCTCATTGGACTTTGGCCATCGGAACCATGTAGATTCTCGGAATATTATCGGGTACGAGCATGTGGGCCAAACGCACGATGCTGTTCATTATTTGCAAGGTGAGAGAACCCCCCCTCCCGAACTGCCGTTGTGGGATGGTCTGACTTCTTTTTTTTTTTTTCATGTATAGTTGTTGCTTTTGTTCTGACCATTTACGATCATTGTAAGTCAGCATATGACCCGTGCAGCTGGTCCTGACTCTCGGTTCGTCGAAAAAAAGTTTTAACCTTTGACCGAGAGGTGAGTATACCAAGTGATAAGTCGTTTCAGACCCTAATATGATTGTTGCATTTTATCATCTAGTTTGAATATATCTGGGTTCGTGTTCATCGCGATCCCCATGTTTTCTAAACGACTGAATTGTCGTGTCAGATGCGAGAATGGTCCATTTCCTCGATTCTGTACATTCTGGTGAGAACCAGTTTTGCTTGATCCTCTGAAATATATTCTGAGTCACAGTATTAGACAAGATATGGGGGGAATATGATGCTAATGTCCGTGGATATATTCTTCTCATTCGTGACCTTCGAAACGACTCATCGAAATACGTAGTGTAGCTAGTGTCGGTACGCGACATCCGATCAAAGAAAAAAAAAGAAAAATTTTCTAACAAGTTATTCCCCGCAGTATTCTTGAATCGGCATGCAACACATTCGGTGAGCAGAATTACTCTTCTATCGTATATATTGATGTTGACTCGCAATCCAGTTGTGAGTTTCGAGCATTTTCACTCGCTCGCCCTAATCGCTGAAATTGTTACCAATTTCCTAACCTTACAGTTGTGAGTTGATGCTGTGGCCTATTCGTGCGGAGAACGCCTAATATTCAACGATCTGAATAAAGGTGACATCGGGATAAAAGTCATTGGGGGAGTAGCCATGGCCATCATTCTATTGTCGCAGGGTGAGCGTCTTTTCGCAGCCGCACATCACTTCTAATCGCTTTTTTTTTTTTTTTTTTTTTTCAAAAGTTGTTATGCAGCTTCGAATCAAGACGTTATATCGAAGGAGAATGTCGACTATCATCAACATTTTGTGGGGTCTGGAGATCATATCTGTAGCAGCAATCGGCATCGTGACCACCTATTACATTGAAGGTAACGTTTCGTGGCACCCGAGATACCTCGACTGATTTTCATATTTGCTGATATAGTGCGTCCGTTGGCGTTGGGCTCAATGTACATCTGCACCGTGACACGGTTTCCACCCTATGCTGCCGCCTTCTGGCTTCCCGTCCTCCTCTTTGAAGTTTTCCTCTTCGTACTTGCTTTCCGCATTGCCTGGTACAACCACCGCCAACTGGGAAGTTGGCGTGGTGCGAGGTTGCTCCATGTTGTTCTCCGCGATAACTTTAGCTTTTTCGTCGTGTAAGTCATAAGTGATTCCAACGTTAACCCACTCATCGACCTGTAGTGTCTTTATCGCGTATTTGTTGACTGCCATTGTGTGGCTCGTGGCCGGCCCCCAATACTTTCTTATGCCTGCTATGTTATCCTGCGCTTTCACGACGATTATGGGGTGTCGGTTCATCCTCAATCTTTATCAGGCGTACCATAAACCTCGTGGAATAATTGCCGAATCAGTTCGGTCGCGGTCTGCATGGCCGCATCTTATCGTGTGTGGGTCGGATTTTGTGGACCTTCCGGCGCTGGAAACCAAACCTCCTCGTACATCGGCCATTGTCCGAACCGACGAGACTGCGACCGTCGGCTGACGTTGGCCGACCAGTCATTCTTTATATACAACTGACATTATTGCCGTCGAATGTTTTGTGAACCCACAGGACGGGAATCCTACTACATATCCCAAATAGAACTTTGGGTCTGGGTATCCATATTGGAATGCCTTGATGCACTTCTTGGTACGGGCTGGTACGGATCAAGGTCTTGGAGTTGAATACAGTACTTTGCTTTCATATTGCTTTTTCAATGCTTTCCTGTAATTACTGCAATGAATCAGAAAATCATTTCATCTGAACGCATTAGTTTCTGCATGTAGAGCCCTTGGTGTGACAGCATTTCGTATGTCATTGCAGTTATCTTTCGGTTCCCTTTACTGAAAGAGGAAGTCAAGTTGCCAATTTTAGCAAGCTTGGTATCCGGGTGTTGCCGAAAATCTACACAGAGTTTGGGATTGGGATTGATAATTCTGTCAAATGATTAACAATCTGTTATTACTATGCCTCGGGAGTTCGAGATCATTCAAGTTGCAATTTAAATCCAATCCTCCTCTCATTCTCGACTGGAGACTATGTTGGAAGGGATGATGACACTGAGGATAAGTATAACAGCATGACGGTCCGACTCTGAGCGAAAACAAGGAAAGGAAACATGTCCAATTGCAGAGTCTTTTTGAAGTGGGTGCTCCACGGACCCACATATATAGCAAGTCCAGGTTTTGTTTATTTATAACATCGGAACGGTTACTTGTGAACGAAAAGTCTGGGAGGCGAATGTTCCAAACTGGCTAGTACGGACCAATGAGCCAAATTGTGCGTCGGATGTGATTGGTTGGCTTTGGTGAAATTCTCTCTCTCTGGTCCGCATTATTTTAGCTTGGGTGGGAAATGAGAGGGCTGAGACGGGGGGGGTATTTCCAATATGCTGACTGTGTGTCATATTGTTAAGATTTAGTTTGGGGATATTGACCGCCTGAGGAATTAGGGAGATACTTGCGGTATTAATATGATATGCCCATTCTTGAATAGCTGATCGGGGTGCTTACACACGTTCCTAGTACA
>Ga0307517_10012606_pt1 | contig 11579 bp, 14 predicted proteins | sample 23_EM_MG_FD_194515 | JGI IMG/M metagenome (GOLD analysis project Ga0307517, IMG submission 194515) | Populus trichocarpa ectomycorrhiza microbial communities from riparian zone in the Pacific Northwest, United States - 23_EM | ecosystem: Host-associated > Plants > Roots > Unclassified | place... | reverse complement strand
TATATAAAAACAATACAAAAAAAAAAAAACACCACAAAAATAATCATAATTAAAACAAAAAAAGTACAAAAATACAAAGATAACAGAATGAGAATCATACCTTTTAATATGTTGAAAACTATAATGAAATCAATAAAAATATAATGAAAAACTCAGAAGATTGATACTGAGAGGAGAAGAGAAGGAGGAGAAGAGAAGAAATTTGAGAAGCAGGGAAAAAATGAACAGCGGAGGGGGGTGTCGGTTATATACTGCAGGTTTACCGATGGCATTTTCGACGGAAAATGGAATAATATTTTTTTGGGCGGTGGCATTAAATTCCATCGGTAATGTCCGTCAATATTCTTTTGAAATTCGCACTAAAATTTTGAAAATCCCTTCAGATTTTTCAATTTTCGTCGAAAAATCCATCGGTAATTGTGCATCAGAGCACGCGCACATCAGATTTGCCATGTTTGTTGGCAAATCCATCGGTAATTATGCAGGTAGTCTGACAGTCATGCGCATTGGAATGTGCGCCATCTGTAGGTGAATCCGTCAGTGATTGTGTTAGGGGCCGTAATTTTTTTGCAACTCTCTGTGAAATACTGACGGGTCTTATTCTGTCGGTATAGCCGTCGGTAATTGTGGCACAATGCCGTAATTTTTTTGCAAATCTTTGTGAAATACCAACGGGTCCCATTCCGTCGGTAAAACTGTCAATCTTTGTGCAAGTGTTGTTTGTATGCCTGTCTATCCTCCTGCACAAAAGCTTAAATTACAAACTTACAGCACACACATCTTAATAACAAGAGCTGACAATTATAAAATAAATATTTCATGTTCCAAAATATCATCCTTAATATTACATTATTCAAATAAGGCTTTACAACATATTTAGTCATAATTTTCATCTTCTTCCTCAATAGAATTGTTATCAGCTTCATCGCACTTTTCATTTTGGTTATCATCTTCTTCATCAATATCCTGTAGTCCACTAGAGCTCAAAACAACATTCAACTCCTCTGCGTCAACATCAACAAGACTATCGTCGAAAACAAGAAAATTTGAATTTTCTTCTAAGTCAATCGAAGGAGCAACTCAGTATGGTTTAACCAACTCACTAGTTTGAAAGACTTCATCTATCACACTTGTGTCTTCGTTCTCATCTTGAACAACCTCGACACGACCCCTGAGTTTGGTTTTTAAAACGGATAACTAATCAACTCTTGATTGGTCCTTTCTAAAGGAAGGGGTGTATGTGTAATAAACTTGTTGGCATTGCTTTGCGAAAACAAAGACATCGTTTACGTTGTGGTGTCTAGCTTTTGAGTTGATTTCAACGAGACCATAGTGAGAATCTACTCTGATTCCTCTGTCAGTTGTGTCATACCAATAGCATTTGAATAAAAACACTATATTCTACTTGCTATGATATTGCAATTCGATGACCTCTTTCAATCTACCGTAGTAGTCAACTTCAAATTCACTAGAAGTCGATCCCTTAATACAAACACCGTTGTTGTATGTCTTTCTTCCATGCCCGTATTCTTCAGTATGAAAGATATATCCATTGACAAAATACTCGTTATAGCACTTGACTTTTCTTTCAGGGCCCAGGCTTAGTAAAAACAGTGAAACAACAACATTACCTCCCATTTGATAAACCTTGTATATCAAATACAACTATAATCAATAAACAGATATTATGTAATATTGACGTACAGTTAATTACATTGCAAGAGATAATGAGTTCGTGATAGGACTTACATGTGTTCTAAACCACGTGACAAATTGTTCATCTTGTAATTGAAAGATTTGGGATTCGGTCAGCTGTGAGTTATTGGACAGTAAGTATCGTCAATGTTGCCTGCAAGGTTGTTCTAAATTATATGAGTTTATGGTATCACAATATATAAATAGTACACTCTTCGCAAAGTTGAAATCGAACATCTACTTACTTAATAAAAAGTCTCAGCTCATCGCAGTTAAATAAGATATAATTGTGTACTTGTCTGAACTCTATTTCAGACAAATATCTTCCCCTCACGGCATTTTTAGGTGTGGGTCGTCCATGATTGGAGAATATTGACAAGTTCTCACTTGAAGGCACTTCACCACCATCATCATGCCATGGAACACGGTTGATCCTCGTTCTCAAATGAGGCTTGAAATAGTATGAGATAAATATTGAGATCTCCTCAACAATATAGGCCTCACATATTGACGCCTCGACATGCACCTTATTCTTAATCTTTTTTTAAGATTGAACAAGTACCTGCATATATAGAATTAATAAAAAATTAACAATTAAAATAAATTAAGAAACGTTTAATTATGAATTACATAGCAACTGTAATATCTAACCTCTCAAATGGATACATCCATCTGTATTGGACCGGTCCTCCAACTTTTACCTCAAACGGTAAATGTACGGGTAGATGCTCCATTGAGCCAAAAAATGATGGAGGGAATATCATCTCAAGTTTGCATATTGTCTCGATGATATTCGTTTCAAGCCTTTCAATGTGATCAACATTCAACTTGCTGGAGCATATATCTCTAAAGAAATTACTGATCTCCATGAGTGCATCTCATATCCCCTTTTGCAACAAATCATGAAAAGTTAATGGGATGAGTGTTTGCATAAACACATGGCAGTTATGACTCTTCATTCCAAATAATCTGCATTCCTCCGTGTTAACCTTAATATGTTTGAGGCATGTCCATCGGGGAAACACAAACTTTTAAGCCATTTGTAGACTAGTACTTGTGTGCTTTTCTCTAACACGAAGCTTGCTCTTGGTTTTGCGACCCATGACCCATCACATACCAACTCCATATTTTTACGGTTACAGAACAACGCTACATCCAATCTAGCCTTGATGTTGTCCTTTGTCCTCTGACACAACCAAAAGATTGATGTCTTCTCCCAAGAGCAGGAGTGTCGAAGCAATAAATAACCCGGCAAAACCGGGATCGAACCACATGGAGGTTAACGATATAAATTATAAACAACAACAACAACAACAACAACAACAATAATAGTAATAATAACACTAATAATAATAATAATAATAGTAATAGATATAATAATAATAATAATAATAATAATAATAATAATAATAATAATAATAATAATAATAATAAAGAGAACTTTGAGATGTAAGATTAATGTGAGGATTAAACAATGATAAAAACAATTGTCAAGGTTAGAGGATCCACTAATGGTATGTCAAACAAGTATAATATAAACTCTTATTATTCAACTAGAAACCACACATAAAGGAGGTTCCAATCAGATTATAAATTGTTAACATGATTAAATTAGTTATCTTATTCGAATAATGCTAATACTTGTAAATGTTATCAGGCATTCATGATTATAACTTATGTTAACAACAAATCAAGTTCCTTTCATAGTACAGGTGTCTGTTTACCATACGGTTTGGGCTATGAAAGTGCCAAGTATTTGTTGTACCAAGGGTTATACAACATAAATCTAGATTAACCATTTAACAAGCAAAGTATTAAAAGTAAACAAGATAACAAATATAAAACATGTTAGTATCAAACATTAAGGTCCATATTGAGTTTATACTATACTTATTCTTACACTATTAGTGTAACCTTTTCACCTTAACATAATAAACTTAGCTAAACATAATGAAAGAAAGAAACATAAATAAACAAGATAAGAACATAAATAAGATAAAGTTAACTAAGTAAAGGAAAGGAAATGAAAGGCATAAACAAGATATTAATGAAAGCAAAACTTAAGCATTACAAAAATACAAAGAGAGAAAGCAAGAGCATGATCTTGATCTGAAAACCAAGATGCTTAAATGCATAACAAATGCCTCCTTTTATAGGCCAAAATTTGGAACTATTGATTTGATGACTAATTATTGAGTGGGTGGCCACATTTTGACTTGGTGACAATCCTTATCTTCTTGTCTGAATAAAAAGTCATTGATAACATCAGAATTTGAACAGACTTAAATCATGAAAATTCTAGGAAATTGTCTCAGCTTTTCAGGAAAAAACAATTGAGGTCATTTGGACTTATAGAACTTGAGATATGGGTTGAACATTGAATAGTGTCTGGGTTGCAGGACAAATTTGGACTTCTCTGTTGTTGCTGTAATTTGGACTTGAAAATGGCCTTTTTAAATCTTGGACTCTCATGAAAGTTTTAGGCCTATGTCTTAACTTTCCATCCATATAGAGCATATCTAAATCCAAGATCTACAGCTCCAGATATGACCCAATAACCAAACAGTATTCCAGTTTGGACTAAACCAGCATCTCTTTTCTAAGTTTGGCCCTCTCTTTGTCCTTTCAATTTCAGTACTTAAACTTATCAATCAATCCTTTCATTTATACGATAGGCCTGCATTTAATATGAACATTTACCATAAATTAAAGGTATCTTATAGTATCAGACTTGTTATTATAAAACATGCTTTAGTTAAGGAGTTATTGATACTTCAAGTGCAAAATGATGATATAAAACCTTGATAAAAATGCACTTTTAAGTACTAATCATCTTCCCCTTCACATCCATGACGGTGTTGAAAATGTTCTCAAACACGTTCTTTTCAATGTGCATGACGTCGAGGTTATGATGGAGAAGATTGGTCTTCCAATAAGGAAGCTCCTAAAAGATACTTCGCTTCACCCAATTACAGGTCAGACCAAAACCAGGAAACTTCTGCAATTCTTCACCAGAAAGACGCTGGGGTGAAACATCCTTTTCAACTCTGCCAACAAAGAAATCCTTTCTGTTCTTTCTGTACCTGTGATTTGGTGGCAAGAAACGACGGTAACAGTAAAAAAAAGAAGCTTTACCCCCGTTTGTTAGCGTGAATGCCTTGTTGTTCTCAATACAGTATGGACATGCTAGTTTTTCATGCGTGCTCCAACCAGAAACCATTCCATAAGCTGGGAAATCATTGATAGTCCACATCAAAACCGCTCTCATAACAAAATTATGTTTCCTCAAGATATCATAAGTCAAAGCTCCTGAGGACCACAACTGCATCAACTCATCAATCAACGGTCGAAGACAAACATCTATATTCTGCCCTGGACTGCTCGGACCTGGTATAACCATAGATAAAAACATGAACTCTAGCCTCATACACATCCCCGGTGACAAGTTATAAACCGTCAGTATGACCGGCAAACAAGAATAAGGAGCAGCAAATGACCTAAATGGGTTGAATTCATCTGTACACAACCCAAGACGCATATTCCTTAATTCAACTGAAAAGTACGGATGCACACTGTTAAAGTGTTTTCATGCTTCGCCGTCAGAAGGATGCACCATCACTCCATCAACCGCATGATGTGATTGGTGCCATGTCATGTGCTCAATAGTCCTTGGTGACATGAATAACCTTTGCAGTCTATATGTGATTGGGAAGTATATAAGTTTTTTATATGCCACGAGAGTCTTTCCTCTATCGGTTCTGAGTTTGTAATGGGAATGCCCACATGTCATGCACTCGGTCAGCTCAGCATTTTCAAGGTAATATAACATGCAGAAGTTAGGGCACATATCAATTTTCTGGTATCCTAAACCGAGGGGTTTCATCATGGACTTGGCAGTGTCGCGGGGCGACGTCGTTTGGCGACGACAGAGGCTCCTGTCGTGCCTCCCGTGTGAGGTGTTGTGTGTTGGGAAGGGTTTTTAGATTTAATCATAAAATTATGATTAATGTTTAGGAGTCGCCACCTAGTATTATGGTCACTAGGAACCTATGGTCTGCGAGAGTCTGGGTAAGGGACTGGTTGTGCAAGGGGAAGACGTATCACCTCCAGTGCACCCTACCTAAGGTAAGCTGCATTATTGTTTGATTGTTTTTCTAGGTCGGGTTTCTATTCGTTGGTCTTTTCTAAGGTTCAAGGCGTATCTCCCTTCATGAGGGAGTCTCTACCTTATCGGGTTAAATCATAACCGTTCTAAAGTCTGAATTTTAGCTTCGCATTTCTACACCTTGTATCTTTAATACCTGAAGGTGTACTTTATCGTGTAATTTTACAACCCACAAATATTAAAGTCTACATCTGGATCCTAAAAAAAAATTAAAAAGATTTTTGACATATTGGCCAAATCCTAAAGGATAATCATAAACTGGTTATGATATCCATTTTTGGATTTTTTTAATCAAAAAGATGCAATTTTGTTTTATAAGAAATATGCTTGGAAAAATTTTAGGATTTGGCCGTATGCAACAAAATATTTTTTTCTTTTTTAATATGTTTTGGAATTTTTTATTTTTTTGAAATATTTTGAAGAAAACCGGGTATTTTAATACCGGATTTGTATTTTACAGTGTAAATATACAACCCGATATTATGTAAAATTGGTAGAAAAATATGTGAGAAAATCACAATTTTTTTGAAATGATTTTTTTGAAAGTTTTTGGATTTTCTAAAAAAAAAAAGAAAAACAAATAGGTATAGTCCACTGCATGAACAGTGGACGTGAACTATAATTCACGCCCACTGTTCATGCGTGAACAGTAGGACGTGAATTATAATTCACGTCCTCTGTTCATGCAACAGGGACAGCGAAGAAGAAGAAGAAGGGGAAGGGGAGAGAGGGCGAACAACCTGGCGTGGTGGTGGTCTGGCCGAGGATGACGGTGTGCTGCCGGTGGTTGCAGCGGTGGAGGCCGGCGTCGGCTACGGGAGGAAGAAGAAAAAGTTGCAGAGGAGAGAGAAACGCTGGAAGGAGAAGAGGGAGAGAGTCGCGGTGGCTGCTTGGAGGGCGGTTGGTGGTAGAAACGGTGAGGGGATGACATGAGGACGGTGGCTGAGGCTGTGACAGAGATGGTGGCCGGCGGCAGAGGAAGCAAATTATAGAAGAAGAAAAAAAACGCACGGGAGGGGCTGCAGAGAGGAGAGAGAAACCGACGGTGGCTCTTGGTGGTCGGCTGGTGGTTGTGTTGGCTTCCTGTGGTGAAGGTGATTGTGGGAAGACCGGTGATGAGGGTGGTGGTGGCTGAAGGCCACGGTGGAGAGAGAAAGAAAGAAGAAATGTGCTGCAACCGGAAGAAAAACTGGTTTTTTGGCTGACTTTGGACCCGATTTTTCCCTCTCTCAGGACATAAAATCAACCTCTATTTATAGGCGGTGGAAGAGGGCAATCTTTTCTACACTGGAAAAAAATTTCAGCCCTTGATTCAGATAGGAAAGATCCCAACCGTTGACTCAAATTAGTCATGGTGCACTGTCAAATTGTCACATCTGCAGCTGCAGGCTGCCTGAGTTGACCTTTTTGGAGTGGTGCCACGTCCGTTTCTTTGTCAATGAGCCGGTGCAAATCATACCCAAACATAGAAGGATGTCTGGTGATTAGTTTCATGCATGTTTTGGAAAATTTGATGGATGTTAGGTACATTAAATGCAGCTGCAAAGTAGATAACCGGACCAGCTATTTCAAAGAATTAAAGAAGAAGATGAACAGTATTAGAATTCTGTTTTTGGCCAAAGTTCATTTCAGTCCTTCCTCTTTCAATTGCTTTCAATTGAACCCCTAATTGACCCTAAACTTTTGCAATTCAGACCCTGATGAATAACTGTTTGAGCCCCGTATTTACAAGCCTTTTTCAATAGAGTCCTTGATCTCGGATTTCTTCAATTTAGCCCCCTAATTGACCCCAAAACTTTAATTTTCTTGTAATGTGACCCCTAATTTCAATCAATTAACTTGGTAAAAATTAAATTTGGTCTCTAAAAATTCCAATCTTCTCAATTGAGCCAAAATTAGGCCCCCAAACTTAAGTTTTCACCAATTAAGCCCCAAATAAAATTAATTTGACCCATTTAAAGTATAATTAAGTCCTTGCACTTAATTAAATCCTTCAATTGGACCCAAATTAATTCTTAAACATAATTAAAATTCAATTTGACCCATGATTAAATTAAATTGGCCTATTAAAAATTTAATTATGTCCTTGGACTTAATTTTTATGAAAATTCATCCAATAATCATTTAATTTGACCTTGAATTTGCATTTGTTTCTCCATTTTTCGGCACAATGGGGTACAATTAGGCCTTGAACTTCCTCCAAAAATTGCAGCTTGATTCCCCAACCTGCATTCTCCACGTTGTCAGCCTTTATTTTATTTTTTTGATTTTTATTTTGAAAAAAGGTGATTTTTGGGGAATAACCCAGAATTGGGTTATGACAGGTAGCATAGAAGTTCTCTTTCAACCTGTTCCCTTCAGGGAAAATGCTTCTTGCCCATTCGATAATCTTGTCATAACCAGCCTCACTCAACCCGTGATCTGACTTGATGGTGAATACCTGTGCTACGGCCGATAATTTACTATGGTTCGTCAGAATCTTTCAACAGATCAAAAAACCTTGTTGTATCTACATTAGGTTCTTCTTCTATGATTGGGTATTCACTGATATTACCTTCACTTATTCTCATTGCATCCATAACCCTGTAAGGATTACTATTGTCATTTCCAACTTCATGCATGTTGCTAGCATTAGAAGTTAACCCAACCACCCTTTCTACCATGCTCTCATTAGGAACAAATAGTTATCCGTGTGCATACCAACACAAGTAATCCTCCATGAACCATTTGGTTAGAAGATGCATCGTTACAACATCTTGATGCAGAAACTTTTAATTTTTACACTTCCTGCATGGACACTAATACCGCCATCAGTAAAATTCTTTCTGGATAGATGTTGAGAAATTAATAAAACCCTGAACCCCGTTACAATAATCAATCCTTGGGGTGAGTCTCGATACATCCATGAATGATCATCCATGACTTCTATCGAACCTCTATAAAATTATGACGACAACATGTATTAATTAACTATGTTACGTAAATAAACATAACAAAAATATTGGTTTGCCCCGAAATTATACAACAAACTAAAATAATACTTATGTTAAATATTCATTATCAATTATCAACTATCAACGTCCATACAAATTTATAAATTTATAAATTTACAGAAATCACAACTTCGCAATAGAATTGATAAAAATTAAAACGGACCTGTTAAACAAGCCATTATTTATTTCATCACATCTAATTTGGTGTAATTCAAACAAAGTTTCAACAATTTACAAACAAATATAATTTGACAAAATCTAAAATAAATTATAACAACTACAAAATTATACATTCATACTACAAGTTTCTTTGACAAATAACATTCAAACAAGTACATACGTTAACAAAATACATATACTACAAAAACAATAAAATTCACATTTAAATGTTAAAACTAAAAAGGATAGATTTACTTACAAAAAATGATAAAATCCACAAGAACGGATGTTGTGATCACGTACAAAAGTATAAGAAACTTGAGTGCTTGTGTTGAGAAGAGAGGGAGAGTTGGGATGGGTGGTTGGCTGTAGTTTGGGAGGGGAGAGGTGGGATGGGGAAGAAGAAGGGGAAGAAGAAGGAGAAATAGAGGAAGAGAGTGTCGGCAGAATGGGTATATAGTGGCTTTTATTGATGGACTCACCGACGGACAAGTTCTGTCGGTATACCCATCAGTGATTCCGCCGGTGAATATGTCACGTCACTGTACGGAGATCCTGGTTTGAATCCCTCGGTCATTCCGTCGGTAAAATCGTTTGAAAAAAATTCACCTCATCACACCGTTGCAACTTTCCAAAAAACTATATAATCCGTCGGTGATACGGTGGGTATATACTGACGGACGTATTCCTTCGGTATATACTACGTCCGTCAGTATATACCGACCGTATTGGCTACGAGTATTTTCTGTCGGTATATACCGACAGAAGTGGAGACGGAATTATTTCTGTCGGTAAAAAATACCGACGAAAAAATTCCGTCGGTAATTCTATTGGTTTTTGCCGATTTTCTGGTAGTATAATAAAATCATTTAAATTAAAGTTATTGTTAAGAATGTAATTTAAATTAAACAATATCTTTAAGAAACTAAATGGATTGTTTAAGAAATGAATTCTTTCTATGGTAAAAGAAATATATAATAAAATATAAGTAAAAGATAATCATTAACAATAACATTACTTAGCTTGTTTTTTAGCAAATGAAACTTTTAAATAATTTAATTAAGATTTATACAAGCTGAAATCTAATATACTCAAAATAAAATTATCGAGTTAGTTAATTTTAAAATATTTAATACTATTGACTATACAATTAAATATTAGTGAAATACTATTTATAAAATAAAAATAATTGAAGTTAATTAAGTTTAAAGTATTTAAGGTTATTTTTACTTTTAAATAAAATAAGCAGTCTTCCATCTCAAATATCATTATTTGCCATGCTTTTTGAGTTGGAAGCTAATATATGTTTTAACTATTTTCTTTGATAAAAATGAACTTCCACTCTAAAAAGTTAAATAATTGATTTTTAGAATCCAAACCAAATATTATTTTTATACTTTATTTCAAAGCAAAGCAATAAAATTAGAAAAATAGAGGATCAAAGTCACTCAATGGTCATTCTCATTTATTCACTACAATTTAATTGTTTTTTTTTTTCTAGTCAAAATCTTAACTTACGATTTTTAAGACAAATAAGGGACTCAATTACCAAAAAAAATAAAAAACACATAGAGTAAACAACAACAACAACTTACTCTGTTCACTTCTAACCTTGTGCATGTGTTTGAAAAATCCCCATTTTCTGTGTAAATGTATAATATAACCAGCACTAACATCCACTACTGCTCAATTTCATACCTTACATTTCCTTCAAAAAAATCTCCATCTTCCTATCTATAGGTCCCATGTCCACCTTATCCGGAGCCTCTCCTTCTTCTTCCTCTAGACATGGAGGGACTCACGATGTCTTTCTAAGCTTTAGAGGAGAAGATACTCGCAAAACATTTACAGGTCATCTCTACACTGCCTTAGTCCAAGCTGGAATCCGTACTTTTCGGTATGATGATGCACTCCATCGAGGAGAAGATATCGCCTTATCACTCTCTAAAGCAATTCAAGAATCAAAGATATCTTTGGTGGTCTTCTCCAAGAACTATGCTTCCTCTACATGGTGTCTTGATGAACTTGTAATGATTCTTGAGCGCAGAAAGATGGGTCAGATTGTTGTTCCCGTGTTCTATGATATTGATCCTTTAGAGGTTAGAAAACAGACTGGGAATTACGCTTATGATTTTGCTAGACATGGAGAACGCTTCAATGGAGAAACTGATAAGGTCATTAAGTGGAGAGGAGCTCTAACGGAGGCTGCAAATCTATCTGGGTGGTCTCTTAAAGATGTTGCAAACGGGTATGTCGTTTTGTTTTTAGACCTTTTCAAATTAATTCTGCACAATATGAAATATGAATTATCTGATCATCGATGACTTTGTTTCACACTGAACAGGCATGAATCGGAACTTATCAGACGTATTGTGGGAGATATTTCTATTAAATTGAGTCACAATAACTTCCATTTTTCCAATCAAACAGTAGGTATTGATTCCCGGGTGGAGGACATCATCAAATCGCTTGCTGTTGCTACGGAGGATGTTAGAATTGTGGGATTACATGGGATGTCAGGATGTGGCAAGACAACTTTAGCAAAAGCTGTATTCAATAAACTCTAT
>Ga0307517_10012605_pt1 | contig 11579 bp, 5 predicted proteins | sample 23_EM_MG_FD_194515 | JGI IMG/M metagenome (GOLD analysis project Ga0307517, IMG submission 194515) | Populus trichocarpa ectomycorrhiza microbial communities from riparian zone in the Pacific Northwest, United States - 23_EM | ecosystem: Host-associated > Plants > Roots > Unclassified | place... | reverse complement strand
ATATCAATTTATCTCCTAAAAATATCACATATATTATCTCGGGACACTTACTAGAAATTTATATAATCATATCCTACTTGAATATTTCTAAGTCTAAAATTGTAATTTCTCATATTAATTATATTATAGCCTTTAATTTCTAAAATTTATTTACAATCAAGTCTTATTTCATTAATCATTTTAGTTTAATTTCTTATCGATGATTATTATTGTGTGCAACCCATTAGGTTGACTCAAATATAAACAATTTAGACATAAAAAATATTCTTTCTTCATAAAAAATATTTCAATTTAGACATTTGAGTATAAATTGTGTCTACTATGTCAAATCATATTTGTTCTTAACACCGTAATCATTAATTCTTTGAATAAGATTTGAAACTATTTTATAATTTTACTCAACCTTAAAAGTATGTCTGTTCTGTCAAATCATATTTGTTCTTTACATCATGGTCATTAATTCTTTAAATAAAATCATTTCACCTTGCATAAGGATTTTACAGTTAATATTATTTGAGAACACGTTGAATATTTTCTTTACTTCATATAGGTTAATGAACTATTTTTTGATCACTCAAATACCTTAATATTGTTTATGGCATACCCAATATCTATCTATTTATTACCTATTATTAAGACAATATGTAGTCATGATCAAAACATAACATTGTCTAATATAAAATAATTAGTGATCTCAAGTTCAATAATCATTTTACACGATCTTAACGTGAGTCTTTTTATGTACTCGTGTGATCTCTCCATATAAAGTCCTCATGTAAGTTATTTTAGTGTATTTATTATTTAACAATCAACTGTATATTAGTTTCATGTATTCCTCATACTCAGCTCATGAGAACAATTGATTTTTTATATATATAAAAAAAAGAATATAGTATATATTAGTCTCAACAATTTTAATTAATGTATCGTATTAATGCATGGGCATTAATCATAAATATTTAGAAAAAATACTTTGATGCAATAAAAATTATTAATATTTTTCTCAAGAACTTTATACTCACCCTAATCAATCATAAATTAATATCAAAGGTAAAAAAATACCTTTATTGTAAAATCTATATTTTTTATAATTAAACTCATTGCCACATCTAACCACGTGATTGACTAAAGGCAATGACATGCGTTAGCGTGGTTAGACTATTCGTGTCATAGAGATGATTGTTCGATTAGAAGGCATTGTGTGTCAGGTTAGAGGGCTGCTAGTGCATGTGAAGTTTAGAGAGAATTTATTTTTATTTTTATTTATTTTTCTGTTCAGCTGGAAGATTTGAGCAAATAGTAGCCTCTGTTCAGCTGGAAGGGAAAAAAATGTATTTATACTATAAAAGATTTGAGAAAATTATATTTGGGTATGTTCTTCTAGGATATTGAAAAACTCTAGCGTAGGACTCAGATATGGTATACCAAAGAATTACAACGAGTGAAGACCGAAATTAATTATCCTGAAAGAAATAAAAATTAATTCATAGTTCTTAACTAGAAGATTTTTAATTAGAAGAAGCTAAGATTAACAAATAATCTAAGATTAACAAGAATCTGATTCATTTTACAAAGAACAAACAAGAGAATTTTTTTACACAAAGTCTTCTGGAAATGTGTGGCTATAAAATCTTTTAAATCCACTCAGTTTATAAATAATTTTAATCGCATACAATATCAGTATTTATCTGTCATTTGTCGCCTGTCAGTTTTCTATTTTATCAATAGTTCATGAATATTTCTACTTTATTTGAAATATTTATTGAATCCCCTGTTCAAGGATGTTACCGAGCTCAATAGCAAGATTGCACAACGCATCAACTAGCTCTGTCTGCAATTTTTGTTTCTATATCATGTGCTGTTTACTTATCCTGACTATTTCTGACAACATATCATGTGCTGCACTTGCCTTGTCTGTTCTGCGAAAAAGTTCATCGTTTTACTGTCTGCAACCATCTTTTATACAACTAAAACTGGATCAACTTAAGAGACAATTCTGGTTTGTCTTCTGGGACTTGCCTGCACTTGAAATGTGTAGAGATGATGATTAGTGGCATATATCACTTAGTCCAATTCTCAGATTGTCAACTCCAATATCGCCTGCTATCTGTGCAGAGCCACTATTTACCTGTTGCACAAGTCTATGCTATAAACTCTACCCATTTTCTTATGTTATGTAGTTTGTAAACAAATGTGTTCCCCTCTTACAGGTGCTCACATTGCTGACAATCTTGGCAAAACTCTAGTATCTGAACATCTTTTGGTTGGTGTCTTCCGCTGGCTTAAAGATTCTCTTCCGATCATTGCCTCGTGGGTCAAATGGCAAGCTGCTGTTGAATCTTGTGCATTTTCTATCCTGTATTTCTTTGATTCCCCTGTATTTCATTCTGGAATTGCTTTATGTTTCCTATCTGGTTTCATGTTTGCAGGTAATTGTAAGGAAACTTTTGGATGAGTTGGATAACAGTCGATATTAGAATTGTTTTTGTATCTGGATCGGTCCTCTAGTAAAGACTTTTCTTCCTACGGCAGCTCATCTATATCGTGTCCAGATAGCTCATATTATTCATAGCCTGTGACAGCAATCTCGAATTGAGGCACCCCAGATAGTTAACTTTCAATCAGACTTTGGAGGTCAAAAAGAATCACCATTAAGACCCTGCAAAGTTCAACATCACACTATTAAGGACCCTTGTAAAGGAAACTTTTTGTTGATTTTTTTTTATAATAAAAGATTTTGGTGAATCATATTTCAATCACCAGCGACGCAGTCCCTATTTCATAGGCAGTTCCTCATTGATTGATTGAAATTAAAAATTTATCCTGACTCATTAAGCATATTGCAGGAGTTAATTAGCAATGCCTGCAAATCGGCAAATAATGCGGGAATTAATTACCAATGCCTGCAAGTCAGGAAATAATGCAGGAGTTAATTAGCAATGCCTGCAAGTCGGCAAATTTGCATGCAAGATCTTGAGGCACACGACAGTATTGTTATGGAAAGATAATAGAAACCCTAATCTTTCTTCAAAAAATATGTGATTGTGATTCACTTCCATAAATGGAATGCTAATCTCTCCTTGTATATACATATGGCTTGAAGCTATGTTATTGTGTGCTCATATTGGAACTAACTACAAGGTTGGAAACGCCATTAAAACCTAAGGTACTTTCTTAATTTTATTGCACTACTCTCCTCTTTTATACTTGAAAACAATAATTGCTTCTAAGAAGAAGATTATTTTTGTTTACCTTCTATTATATACTGTATGTCTCTTATCTTGTTTTTTTGCTAGCCTTTTACTGTGTTTGATCTTAATGTACATGTCCTTTACTTCTTTGAAACAGATGAAGAAACCACAGATTATGGTTTTAAGGCCAACTTGTTAATTTCTTATTAGGGTTTTTGTGTTATCTGTTTTGTTATGATCCCTTGCTTAGTGTCTTCAGTTTTCTACTAGTTAGGCAATGGAAGATCTATACATGGCTAGGTAAATAGAGCATATTGATGATAAACTCTTGTGTTGCTAGGTGAATAAAAACGGAAAAATGGGTCGTGGTAAGCTAACCATGGAACTCATACGCAATGAGAGATCTCGGATGATTACTTATCACAAAAGAAAGAAGGGTTTGACAAAGAAAGCTAGGGAATTCCAAATTCTCTGTGGTGTAGATGCATGTGTTATCATTTTGGGGCCAAAACTGAATAATCATCCTGTTGATGTCGAAACCTGGCCAACCGATCGCATTGAGGTCAGACGCATTATCAACAGGTTTAGGTCGGAAGGTACAGACCGAAAGAAAACACAAGATTTGTCTTATTTTTTTGAAGCTCGGAAGAAGAAACTGGATGATGAAATTGCTAAACTGCGCAAAGCCTGTATGGAAGCAAAGTTCCCTGCATGGGATAATCGTCTCAACTTGTTATCACTCGAGCAACTCAGGGTACTTGCAGGAGTTTTCGAATCTAAACTTGATGTTGCAAGAGGTTGGATATTGAAGCTAAAAGGCAACCCCTTTTTGATGGAAGATTCCAAGTCAGGGATTAATGCAGCTGGCTCCATTAGTGATAAATCAAGCTTTCTGGCTTCGAGTACTCTTGCTAATGCCTTACTTCCGAAGAATATTGAATTAGAGGCTCTAAACCACCAACCCTTTTCTTGTGCCAAACCAATAGATATGCCACTGGCTACATGCTACCCATCTCATCAGCTGCAACAGATGCTTCCATTCAATGTCAATCCTATCAATAGTCCCATGTTGATGATGATGAACCATGAAGATTTCGGTCAGTTTGGCGGCCTTTCTAGTAGTAGCACCATAAAATCCACAGTTCAATACAATTATGATCCAGCCACAGAGATGATAGGGAACATGATGTTCAACAATCCCAGCTGGGAACTCTCAGCAAGCTATCATGGTCCAAGCAGGCAACCGATTTTTCCCTACAGGCAGGGTCCAATGACGCAGAATGTTTCTTCTCAACTGTGCATCCCTCAGTTCTCTTATTTTTTTGATGTCAACGAGCTTGAGATGAACAGAACAGAAAACTTCGGATGAAAACAGATGCTTTTTGATTGAAACGTAGACACATGCATAAACAAAACGGGCACCTAATCACTGGTGATTTTGAATGTTTATGTTAGATGTGTTGTCTCCCAATCAATAAGCCTTTGAGAAGCAGTCTCAACGAATAAGTTTTTTTATAATATCAATTTCTATACAGCCCTTTATTATTCTTATTATTATTTTTCTTAAATTTTATTTGTTTTCTTTTCTGTCGTATGTCTTTAAAAAGGATTTCGAAGAATTTCCTGCGACAATACACAATTGCCGTGTTGTTTTTAATTTTTTTAAATATGCTCAGGTTAAAATTATCAAAATTAATGTTAACTTTTTTGTATATATTTTATAATTGAAGAGATAACTTTTTTGTTCTTATTTCAAATTATCTATATTGTTTTTATATATATTCCAATTGCTTTTGGTTTTTATCAAATTAAGAATCCAAAGCAAAAAAAAATATTTTTTGTTGAAGAAAAATATATTAATAAGGAAATGAGGAATTATACAACAATTGTTTTTTCAGTAGAGTTTAAATTATTATTTTAAAAAAAAATTGTTATATATAAAAAAAAACCGAGAAATTCCTACATCACGAGATTATATATCTTGATATAAATCTTCATCTTGACATTCATACTCAATTATTGGTTAGCGTCAAAGCTTTTTATATATATATATTAATATATATATATAATTCTTAATTTATTTTATTAAATATTTCAAGTTCATAATTAAAGTTTATATATATATATATATATAAAAGAAAAAAATTAATCAGCATATGATTATTTATTGTAGTGAATCACAATTCACACAGTAAAATGTAAAAATCAATTGCAACAGCGCTAATCAATAAGTATTCTAAATTCATTATAATAAATAAATAAATATTTAAAATTAGATTAAATAACCTATAAATATATAAATAAGATTTTTAGTCTTTAATAAAAGATATTTCACACTAGTTTTTGCACGCCTAGACTGAATTTCATTTTAAGCAAGTCAACCATCATGCATGAGTGCATTTGAAAAAGGAAAAGTAATTTTCTTGTGAAATTATATTTGAGAATATACTAGGCTATGTCTTCAATCATGAAATTTGTTGAAGACTGATGAAGGGGTAAGCAACCACCATGAAAGCAAAGAAATAAAGAAAGGTGTACGTAAGGAAAAGGAGTAACTAACTTAACGTCAACAACAGGTTGGTAGAGAACCAAGTTGCCAAGTTGCAGTACTTGAAAAGAAAAGCAAAGAATCTTCTAAAGATTTTGCTAGAAACCCATGCCAATAAAACATTAATTAGTAAGATTAAGCAATGAAATTTAATTTGCAGTGAACCGACTAGCACTACTGTTCAAGAAGACAAGAAAATATCAACAATTACTGTAGATAGCATTCGGCAAGAAACTATGCATCGCTTGATCCAGAAGATGAGGCCTTACCTTCTTGCTTGGCTTCGCCGATCTCGATCTGGTACTACTTCACTTTCTTGATTTCCTGTAACAACGTGAACAATTCTCATGTCTTTTGAGCTCTTCCTCAATTACTGTGATCATGTGATTATGATTTGACCACTACCTCGTGATTTAATTAGTTAGTTCTTGAGACTTGATCTTTCTTGGAATTGATAATCTGTTGAAACCCTTTACTCAATTTTGCAGAATCTTTAATGGGGGTAGTACTCAAGTTTAGTATACTTCTTGAATTGGAGTTCTAGTGGTAGGTATCTAAGCTGAGAGTGAAAAGAAAAGGAAAAAATTAAGAAACGCTGTCTTAATGAGAATTGAAGCCAAGCTTTTCTCTCTAGTGTTGTTGCACTCTCTAATTTTACTGAATACAGTAAATAACCATCTTGACATGCTGGATCTTGTTGAACGGATTAGTATGGTAGATTGAATGGTATTGCTGTTGATTGTACATGTAATGTTGTTTTGGTTTGATTAAGATTTTTTGTTCTCTCTCCTAAATGTTGCTGTTGCAGGTCCAGCATCGTTAGTGAGGCGCTTGTCGTACAAAGACATGAAGAGGGCAACGGATGGTTTTCGCCGGATAATATATAGCAATACTCATGGGGCAGCCTACAGGGCTAGATTTCAAGATGGCGAGGTTGCGTTGGTGAAGGAAGTAAAAGACTTGAATCAAGGAAAGGACAAGTTTTTCAAGGAAGTTCAACTTTTGGGGCAGTTGCATCATCGCCACCTTCTTGCACTTAAAGGCTTTTCCATAGGATGTAAAAGGTTTGATGCCTGACTTTTGAATTAACTTTACTTCATATGTTTTATTTTTCAGAGAAAAGATTCCAGGGGACACTGCTTCAGTTTTCTTTAAAACACGGGCAAGATTTTAGAGTATATGGTCTGTTTGTTTATGTGACTCTGCACCAGTGCATGTGTGATCTGCGGAACACATTTGATGAACACCAAGCAGCAAACTATTTCCTGGTTCAGGGCAAAGAGATGGGCAGACATAGGTTTTAATCTTACCTAACAAAATTTTGAAGAGCATCACTGGTGCTTCACGTGATGATGTAGCCTTAAACTTGGCTACTTATGATCAAGTGATGTGTGAATTAGATTGAAGACTGAATCCAAACTTCAACTTGTAATGTTGGGGCAATGTACCTTTTTATCCTGGTCAAATGTGAATTTAAAGCTATTAAAAGAGTTTTTCTCAAAATATTTTGAGATTATTAGCTGGAAATTATCGGTTTATGTTTGTTCTAAAGCAAATCTGTTGTCATGGATTCGCTCTGCACTGGAGCAAAGACTGCTCTAATTTTTCACTTTGTGTATTAACACATGTTGCAGGTTGCTAGTGTTTGACAATATAGAAAATGGAAGCTTGAAGGAACATCTCAATGGTAATTTTCAGGGAAGAACTTGTTACTGATGCATGGTTGCAAACTTTAATTCTTAACAAGTCTTTGGCTCTTGGCAGATCCTCTTAAAACTCCCTTAAATTGGAATACAAGGTTACAAATAGCCATTGGTGTAGCAGCTGCATTGGTAAGTCATGAATCATGATATCATAGTTTCTGCATAATTTATGAATTAGGAGGATTGGGATCTGGCTTAACCTAAAAACGATGCTTCCCCAAAAACTTGATTATCAATCGTTTGCTAAGTAATTTGTGGAGTCAGCAACTGGATGTGTGAAATATTCCTAGCTTTTAGCCTAGAATCTACCTGGAATTGACCCTAGTTAGAAGCTTTGTACTCATGTTTATTCGATACTGCAGGAATATTTGCTTCTCTTCAGCAACCCACCAATATATCATGTTTCCATCAGCGCAAGTAATGTAATGCTAGATGAAAACTACACTGCAAAGGTACGTTTATGTTTCTTTTCTTTATCTTGATAGTATAGGAGTCCAATATAGTTCGAATTTCTTGTGTTTGAGTTGTGTTGGTTTCAAACTTGAGAGAAACTTAGCCAAAAAGATCGCCCCTTTTTTCATGACAGATCTCTGATGTCGGCCTTCTTAATTCCGTTGGAGATTATGTAACAATGCCTCATTCCTCGAATTCAGAAGGTTCTTTCCAACCATCATCCTCGCGAGGAATTCAGGATGCTTTCTTAGAATTACTCGTGACTGTTAATTCTTGTCTCACGTTGCAGATTGTATGGACCATGCATGTGGAAACTTAACTTTTCAGCTTGGTGTGCTAATCCTGGAGCTGATAACTGGTCAATCATCAGAAAAAGGAAGCACAGATTTAATCCAGTGGATCCAAGAGTCCCGTTTCCGCAGTTCGATTCAAAAGATGATTGATCCTGATCTAGGAAACAATTACGACTCCAGAGAGCTTAAAAATCTTCTAGCTGTAGCAAGATTGTGTATTAAATCTGGGGATAAGCCAAAATTCTCTATTCCCCAGATATTTAGGTATCTCCAGAAGGTAGAAAATACATGCGAGTAATGTCTGCACTCTCAGACACCTTTTAAATGAAATTATTTTATTGGTTGAAATCCAGAACCATTGTCTGCCTCTACTCTGTTTGTTCCTTTGAACCAGAGTTTCTTCTCCGAAAATATTAGATTCCACAGGATGGATATCAAGCAACACTCTCCTAAGGCTAAAAGATATTGGATTCCCTCATTGAATTCTGTTGCTCTACTAGAGGTATTCTTCTCATGGCAATTGAGGTAAATCCTGACCTTAAATTCAACACTTAACAGAAGCTGATTTGAAACAGAGCTCTGATTTTTACAGCCTATATGTATTCCATATGTGGTGAAAACTTGCGAATGCAATCTCTCCAATACTTCTGCACGAAAACTATATGGAACAACTAAGCACTTTTAACATTTATATTTCACTGTCAAGAGAAACATATTGTGCCATAAGGAAGGCCGTTCCTTAAAAATTTTCGAAATCATCCATGTTTCACAAGTGAAGTACGAGTGTTGCCACCCAACAACGCTTCCAATCCAAAGTTACTGACAACCCTTTGGTTTCCTCCTCATTCCTACACTATTCAATTCAGTTATCTCACTGCTGAGCGCATTGGACCCTCTGACCACCATGAGGCATGCCCTCATCCTTATCATATGCTTCCTTGCGAGCCTGCTGCTTCCTTATCATTTCCTATTCAATGTTAACATCATGCAGTGTAGTCTCCTCACACTCATCCACCTCCATATCTGTCAACTGACTTAATGGCCTAAGCAGAATAGTCCCCATTGCTTTAACTTGATCAGGAGTCAAAGAATCAGGAAATCCACGGTGAAGTGGGTGTACAACTTCCCTTTCATGAATGGCCTTTGGTACATTGGCATACCCTCATCATTGATTGCCTTATATGAATCTGCATGTAGCATAAGCAAATGTCAGTTATACGGCGGGCATCAAGCAGAAAATTGACTGTGATTTCAGTTTATCCCATTCACATCACTTACCAGGTTTGACAACCTCCCCAGGGTTCGATTTTATAAAAAGCTGCCTGCCATCAAGATGTGTCAATGCAAACTTGAAGCCACAGAGAGCCTCAGTGAGCGACAGAGTATGTTCCACAAAAAGATCATCTCCCTTTCTTTTAAATTCTGGGTGTTCCTTCTGCTGAAGGACAAAGACGATATCACCAGTGACTATCCGGATGCAAAACATCAAATATATTCATTCAGTCAATGATGCTCAAAATAACAGCACAGTCAAAATTAACAGTGAGGATAAGCAACACAACGCTTCGTCAGCTTCACCAGGGAAGGTAATCTTCTGTCCATTCTGCATCCCTTTCTCCACTATAACTTCCAAAACCTTGTTCTCTGGAACATCCTTCTCCCCCTTGCACTGTGGGCAACGATCCTTATCTCTTATGGTCTCTCCCGATCCCTTGCATTCATTGCAAGGACGCTGCATCTGTTGAATCATTGAAGGCCCGAGTTGCCTTATCGAGACCTTCATGCCACTTCCTTGGCAGACACCGCACTTGATCGACCCTCCAGATTTCGATCCCTTTCTGTTATTCAACATGCATTGCAGCAAATCCCATGTCAAAAGCACCACGAATAGAGAACAAGTGCTTACACTCAAACATACTGAAATACTCACCCATTGCACATGGAGCAAATCACATTCCAGGTTAGAGAATGCTTCTTTGATGTTCCAAGGTACAGATCCTCCAATGACACCTTCAATGAATGAACCACATCCTCTCCCCCGTCGTCTCTGCCTCCTCCCTCGGCTACTCCCACCAAAGAAAGATTAAAAAGGGTCAAAAGGGTTGTTTTGGGCAGCACCGCCAGCACCCATTCCGTCCTTGAGTGTTTCTTCCCCATGGCGATCATAAATTTCGCGTTTTTCAGGCCAGCTCTTTAAACTGCAGTAATTTTCAATACAATCCATTATAATTCTATCTTTTATAATAATAAAAATAAAAGAAAGATGATAGTATACTGTACCTTGACAGGATCACCACCTTTATCAGGGTGTTTCTTGATGAATGATGGCAGCTTTCCGGTGAGCTTTCTTTAAATCATCTCGGCTGGCATTCTTTGACACCCCTAATATCTCATAGTACCTTGCGTTGTCACTCTTCTTTGGTGCTCTCCCAAACATCTCTCTCTTTGCCTTTTCTTTTACAATTTTACAGTGCCCTGTCTATCTCTCTCTCTCAATCTATGTGGGGAAGAAGAAGGGGAGGCTCTGGAGACGCAAAGAATATTATATATAGTTCCTGTTGTTGATGACGGTTATGATTTTGGGTGCTGTTTTTTTTAAGAGAAAGGCTCCAGAATCTCCATTGTTTCCCTGCACTCTATCCTCCAACGTATAATTCGCGCTTATTTGGGTGGTCCTACTCCTACCTCATCCCTTACCCAATCAAACCTTACCCTGAAGCATCCCTTATCTAACCTTCAGGCGTCTGACTAGATACTAACGTGACTTGAAGGCTCTATCTCTAAACCTCCATTATTAAAAAATTACAATTTATTTATTTTTAAAATTATAATTATAAAATATACGGCAATATCAAATATATACCTACGCCATATTTATTTGTTGGAAAATAGTTTTCGAGAAATTATTTTCCAAACTTTCATGTGTTTGTTTGTCATTAGAAAAGTTGGTCAACGGAAAACACTTTTCAGTCAAAGAAAAATTTGTCTTGGTTTCCAGAAAAGTGTTTTCCTGAAAAATTTGGACGAAAAACACTTTCTGAAAATTTTGAAAAATTCAGAAATTTCATATTATTTGCTAATTATATCAAATTTGATCCTCAAACTTTTGATTGCTATATATATTTTGTTTTGAATATTTATTTTTTAATTTTATCTCTTAAAATTTAATTTTTATATTAACTTTAATTCTCATTTTTATAATTGTTATTTGCTTTTCTCTTATCATTTTTTTATTGAAATTTTTTATCTATCAAATTTGATCCTTATTCTTTTGATTGTTACTTATTTTATTTTAAATAATTTATAAAATTTTAATTATTATTATTTTAATTTCTTCATCTTTTATTTTTTTTATTTTTTAGATTTGATCTCTATTATTTTTTTATTTGAG
>Ga0307517_10012604_pt1 | contig 11580 bp, 10 predicted proteins | sample 23_EM_MG_FD_194515 | JGI IMG/M metagenome (GOLD analysis project Ga0307517, IMG submission 194515) | Populus trichocarpa ectomycorrhiza microbial communities from riparian zone in the Pacific Northwest, United States - 23_EM | ecosystem: Host-associated > Plants > Roots > Unclassified | place... | reverse complement strand
AAACGGATGAGCTGACACCTGACGTGGTCTCCACACCATCAGGAATAATGGAAGCGCAGACCGACAAGTTGGCCATGGGAGCAAAAGGTGTGGTAGAGAGTTTTCAGGGTCTACGAGTGTTCGCACTAGGGTGAAGTTCGCAGAGTTGTGGACAAGGTACTTAGTTAGTATAGAGTTAGCATGTATACCGCGATTGCTCAGACGCGGAATATAAATATCGAAGCATCTTCGCTGCTATTTAGAGAAACAAGCACGGAGAAGAGATCTTATCAATATAATAAGTTATTCTACACTTTTATATCGTTACCATTACTTCGACGATCTATACCGAAGCCAACTATTATATCTAGCCTACATTACTCGTGTCTTCTTAACGAGTTCTCCGATATAATCACGATTCAGGTCCTAGCTGTCGGAATACCTCACGCCGAAGCTACCACCTAACAACGGCATCCTCATGGAGATACTGGTGGGCCCTTAACGATGGTGTCGCCGGTAGTGGGTCGCCCTCCTGGCCGTAACAATAGATCATGAGATCGAGTGGGTTATTGAGAACGGGATTCGACAGGAGCCAGGCTCTTACGGTTTCATCGCGATCGATGAAAACATAAGCAATGCAAGATACCCGTTCGGAAGAAACCCTGCGGAGCCTTCAGCGGCCTTCTTCAGTGGTACCAATATATAGCGAATTCTGTCGTTTGGTACATTTCTCGAAATCATAGCTGACAGCCCCCGGATGTCATAGGAATCTAATTCGGCGAACTGGACTCCATTTATATGGGGGGGACCCCAATGCAGCACGTTATTGTCAGGCCTAGAATTTAAGTTCGCCCTCCGTTCTGGAGTCTGACCCTGGCCACTTCTGGAAGGCCAGGTCCAAACAATACACACACCACGGGGCCTCCCCAGTAAAGCACTCCAATCTCATAATCATCAGTCAGCAAGTCAAAACACAAAATGCCCTCATTGTTATGAAAGAAACTAACCGGTTGGCAGAGGGTGGGGAGCAGCGTAATTCCCACCCCTAGGAAGCACCCGTGCAGTCGGGGTATTGCTTCTTACCAGAGACTCAGTCGATATCTCTGTCGAGGGGTCTGGTGTGCGCATCTGATAAATAGCAGGCGCATCTGGTGCGTTTGCAGCAATCTGAGCGTAATAGTTCAGAGGAGGAGCATGTGCTAATGGATTAGGAAGAGCGTTAGCGGAGGGAAGGGCAGGTGCGTTTTGACCCCGAGAGTGTATTTCGCAGGCAGCCGCGGTATGTTTTGAGCAGCAGGAGGTTAACTCGCAGGATGAGGATGTACATTTTGCCCCGGAGGTGGGTAATTCCCGTGATGATCAGCTATGTTTTGCGCCAGTACTCCTTGCGCCACTACACCTTGCGCCGGAGGGAGGTAATTCCCATGATGAGTAGGTACATTGTGCGCCTGAGGGCGGTTAGCCGGTAGAACGTTTTGGGGAACTGGACCTGGGTTTGGTACAGTCCTTGCGGGACCTCACTGGTCTGCCGCGTTGGGGGGTAGTAACTGATCGCTCAGCATGATCTGATCATAGAAGACTCCATTCTGGCCCAGTGGTGCCAGGCCTGTAGAACGATTCTCCAAGGTGGTTCTCAACTTCACCCCACAGTCCGTAACAAGTTGAACTATAGCCGCATCGATCTGGCGCATAACAGCCCTGTTATTAGCAGCCGCAGCTGTGACAAGGCTGTCGCAGGCAGGGCGCAGTGTTCTCATACCAGCGACGATTTGCTGGAAATAGTGGTCAGGGAATGTACGCATTTTCCTAAAGCCCCTTGCAAGCATTTGATCCTTCACAGCCTCCCGCCATTCGCCATACAAGTGGTTGTCGTCGGGTATGCCCATTGATAACTTGTGATCAACCATCTTTGGATAATTCGTGCGTCTTGAACTTATATATTCTCTCAGAGATCCCGGCGGAAGGTGATACGTTGGGCCCGCCAGAGCCTGCAGGTTTCCCGGATTTGGCATATCGACGTACTCTACGTTATTATGCGCCATATCGCTAGACATTTGGGTGTATAGGTTGCCGCCGGGGTGCAAATAGCCTGCAGTGGGAATTTGCTGAATATCGTGGACGTTGTGAGTGTGAGTTAGTTCAGGGTATGAATTGTCTGGATTTCGTGGAAGTTGTAAATGTGAGTTGATTCCGGGTATGAATTCATTCGATCAGGATCAATGCTGATTATATATACAACTCTCAGTGGTTTGGCGCATTAAATGCCTCTTGATTCTTTTCAAGAATTTGTAGTTCTGACACTAGCATAGCCAGGGCTTTATTGATTCATGTTTATGTTAGAAATGAAACATCCCCTCGGAAACGTGACCATCGTGAAACATGAAGTTCGCCGAGCCAGTTCATGAAAGAAACCATAGCTGATACCACGTGACGTCTACATCTAGGGAGCTAAACCGGATTGACCTCTATTTACAGTTTAACGTTCACAGCGTGCACACCTCTTGAACCTATTTGCGATCCATACGCGTTAGGATCAACACCAAGCACTCCTGCAATGCCTAGCAAATGTCTATTCTGTCGACAAAAATACACCCAAGCAGCCGCATATGAGAAACATTTATGAACTACCTACGCCAATGTGAACATTATCCTCGCCTCCACTACTATACGATATCCATTATCGGCCAGCCATGTTCTTGACACGTAAACTGACGTCGTGGGGGAAGATCCGGATTCTGACTATGATTCTGATCCCGAGCCTACTGGACGGAAGCACGACATATTGAGTGGTGATGTTGCGTACTAGTTTGATACTGAAGTGCTTAACAACACTGCGTCTTTTTCCGGCGGCCAACAAATACATTTTCTGGGAGCTCGAGACGCAATTGGGGACGTGATCGGATTCGAGCAAGAAATCAGTAATCTGTGCGACGACCCATCGGCACCATTCCCCAGCGGGCAAGGGTTCAGATGTGCTTCCTGGCTGCTTGAGAGTAAAGTACTGAAGTCACGAATCAACAAATACTGCGCGAGTGGCCTAGGCAATTCTGAGTCTGGCGGCTATGGCTCTATGCACACGCTGGAGAAGCACCTCCGGGAATTGGATCAGTACAGTCGATATCTACAATGGTTTGAAGAACATGTAGAGGACAGAAAGATCACTTTATCATTCGTTTATCGCAACGTCCTAGATTGGGTCAGATATCTCCTTCGCCAGATAGTCTACCGAGATGACTTTGTTTACGTGCCACGGCGTGAATACGATCATACAGGACAACGGGAATATGCCGCGATGCATACAGCAGACTGGTGGTGGGACATTCAAGTAGAGTTTCTCAATCTCTTTCCTGGGAGCTCTGACTAACTGCTTATAGGAGACACTTCCGTCTGGCGCAAGTGTTGTTCCAAGGATTGGGATGTCGGATCAGACGCATCTGAGCAACCTTTCGGGTGACAAGAAGGCATGGCCGGTCTATTTGACTCTCAGAAATCTTCCGGCAACCCGGCGTAATACACCCGGACCCTTTGCAGTTGTCCTTCTTGCGCTGTTGCCCGTTCCCCCCAAACTTACAAAGTCCTCCGCAGCCCACTTGCAGAAGCAAATTAATGCCGACACACTGCGAGGCGTCTTCCAACTCCTGTTTGAGCCCTTGCAGAATGCGGCGGCAGAGGGCGTCAAGATTGAGTGTGCTGACGGGAAAGTGCGGAGATGCTTTCCAATATTCTCCGCGTGGATTGCTGACCATATGGAAAACGTTACGCTTCATGGGATAAAATCAGACGTTTGTCCTAAATGCGAGGTGCTTCCAGGAGAATTAGGCACCGACGCCAACAGCCACGGGGCCCGAGATTATGCCAGATATGAACGTTGCGAGCCTGAAGCTGCCAGTGACGACTCCCGTACCATGTTTGAAACTCTTGGTATCGATCTTGAGAAAAACGTGTTTCACGGGCTTCACCGGGTTTCGGCGCCTGGTCATGCACAAGCCAGATTTGCTTCATCCAGTTTATCTGGGGTTATTCAAGCACTTGATGGACTGGATCCCGGGGTTACTCAAGAAACACGCCCGGCTCCAGGCCTTTAACGACACCTGAGAGGCGCTACGGCCATACCCGGGGTTTTTGTACCAATGAAGGCTTATAGCGAGGTCACGCAGTGGCAAGGAAAAGAGATGAGAAACCTTGGGCGGTGTCTTTTGGGGGTTCTCGCCGTAGCAGTGCGCCAGCCCGACAGCCGGCAAGTAATACCTTTCAAACATGCACTAGACTGTGTCCGGGCACTGGTTGACTTCAAACTGATGGCGCAATATCGAAGCGAGGCCCCCGAGACCATAGCCTATATGGAGGAATATCTCGACTGGTTTCACAGGATGAAAGATATCTGCTTGGAGTTTCGAGTTTCTAAACAAACACGGGCCAAGGTTGACAAGCAGCGAAAGGACCTACGACATCAGCGAGCCCAAAGCAACATGGGAGTGGCACCATCCAAGCGGCGCCGGCGCCTCGAAGAGGATCGGGATGAGGAGAACGAGCTCCGTATAGACAAGATCCATACGGAATCCCATTTCAACTTTGTTAAGTTGCATCTGCTAAGTCACTTCTCTGATCATATACGCCAGTTTGGCAATATCCCAATGTATTCCACCGAGTTCGGAGAGCTCACGCATAAGGAACAGATCAAGGACAGATGGAGAGGGTCTAATAAGAACCATGTCGAGCGACAAATTCTGCACAGCTACGGTCGTCAGCATGCAATCAGAATGAGACTTTTAAACCTGAATTCGCTCCGACGTCGTGGAGCCAATCTCGGTGACAATGTCCTGGGCTCTTTAGATAAAACAACTAGTGCGGTATCTACGCCGGCCCCTCGGGCAAGGATAGTGAAAGGTCGTCGTGACGACGTGTCCGACGTCCTTGATTTTTGCAAGGTGTTAGGAATGTCTCTTGACCAGATCTGTGTGGAATGGATTCGATACAGCCGACACAACCTGCCCACTGAACGCCGCCTTCCCGAAGAACCAGCAATACTCCAACTACTTCCTGTTGAACTACTAACGCAACTCGAAATCACGGTTTTGGCATTCCAGGAATCCGATGTTTACGACATCCATCGGGCACGATGCACAGGAACTCACCGATTTCTGAATCAAGAAAGTCGGAATGATTGGGTTTGTGTACAAGCCGGAAGCGAGGAGATGTATGGTGCGCTGAGGGTGCATCTCCCGGCAACGCTCGTAGCGCTCTTTGAAATCAGGGAATGCAGCCACGACACTGTGCGGCGGGTGGCAGGCGTCCAGATGTTGAGCCCTGTGGACTCAGGCCGGCCCCCTGATATACACAGTCTTGTTACCGTTCAGCTGAGAGAAGATGCGCGAGTGTTTACATTGGTTGACATAGGGACAATTCTCGGCCTGGCTCATCTCATTCCAGAGAGAGACCGGCGCTGGCTCGTCAACAGCCGTATCCACTTGAGGACGTTTAACGTGCTTTGTTAGTTATACAAACACGGGTATGATGGATAAGTGCGAAGGTGTGTATCGTGTGCCCTGGCAAGCTGTATATATAGTGTGTACTAGTATGAAGAAAATATATAATTAATACATGAGTTAAACGTGCCAGTGATGACTACTCTCGAGAGATGCGACAGGACGTTGGCGAGCGTAGTGCTGGCACAGGTGTAACATGTGTACATGTTCCGGTAACAGTACACAGGAGTGGGCAGTGCAGGATCTCCTATGTTTAGTTTGATTTATATTTGGTTTATTTGATTTGATTTCAGCTCCGCCACTGTCTCTGAGTCAGATAGGCTATGCTATCGTATTGCTATGTTTAGTTTGTTTTATTGGAAGTTTATATTTAGGATTCCGGGTATGGAATGGTCATGTAACACTGGCGAGGGCTGAGCATTGTTTGTTTCTTTCTTTGGTCTTGCAGGATTACAGGATTCCGGTATGTGCGCAGCTACTGGTAATGATCGTGATTGCAGGAAGGCTATCGCTCTTGGGTTTTGTATTTAAACAAGTCTTCTGGCTAGCAGGAGACAGCAGACTTCGACAGACCTTCAGTCTAAGAATACACTTGGTTGAACGGCAATCCCTGAGTTCTATTTGTCCTTCAACTATTATCCTTCTAGCTACAGGTCCCTTGAACCCTCCCTTAGCACCAGCGCTAGCAGGTCTACCGCCGGTCCTATTGTATTTTCGTTAGACAGGAATAAACCTGTTACAACAGGATTTCCGCCAGGAGACTAGGGGTAGGAGTAGGATAATCCTGACGGCTTGCGGAAGGGGCTGGCGAATTGAAAGGGTCAGGACGCTGGGATATGGAGAACAGGGGGGATGTCAAGTCAGGATGCAAGGGAGTGTTGCTGCGCGACTCATGACGCAATTGTAGGGTGCTGGTGTTGGGGACGGACTCAGGACGCGCGGGAAGCGTACCGATGCTGGAACTGAACTCAGGACGCACAGGACGCAAAGGACGCAGCGACGACATCGCTGGCGTCACGACGCAGTGAGGGCGTATCAGATGCATGTGTTTCTTTTGCTGATGGAGTCGTGAAGAAGCAGGCTCCCGCATGGCATCCCTCCTCCTACCTCCTGTGGACCCAGCCATAACAGACTCAACACTGGGTGATGTTATTATAGTTAATCCGTCCCTGGACCCAGATCCCAGGAAATGTCCACGAAGGGTCTCCCTTTGCCTTTGCCTTTCCTGCCTCGATGAACGTGCTCGGTCCGCCATAAGCTGCCGCTGTTGTTGTGACATAGTATGCAGGTGAAGGGTAATAGAAGAGAATTGCAGTGTATGACGTTGAGGTGCCTGTGGTGTTAGGAAGCCTCGATTGGTAGGGGGCTAAGGGCACGATATAAGGTGTGACCTTGGAAGATCGCAATGGTCGGCCCAGGTTCCTTAAGAACTAAGGACATTCACAGTTCATCACTCGCTTTCATGTCCGCTGGTGTCAGCACACAGCGCGGGTCCAAATTGCAGCTTCATAACTGATATAGCAATTTGTACCTGAAGACTTGGCCGCGCTGCGATTTTACTCGGGCAATACGAGTGTTAGGTACTTGGGATTCCTGAACCAGATGAAGAAAGGTTTATCAGAATGTACGGACAAATCTAGTCTGAGTAGGTCTGCCAAGCGGACAGAAACAAATGCGGGTAAGGCTAGGGCACGGGCCCGGACGCTAATCGCTGAACGTGAAAGCTGCCGCTAAGGCTCAACGGATGGGATATAACATGAAAAGCTAGGATAGGAATAGTAATGAAAGGGGCAACCCCGAACCAAAAACAGCTAGAGAAGAACAAGAAGGATCCGCACAAGTCCAAAGAGCAAACCCCTAAAGCTAGCAGAGAAAACATACACCAGACGAAAAAGAGCTGGAAAAGAGAAAGAATGATCTGCGAAGATTCCGACAGCAGGTCCCACAAGCTGACCCGCTAAACGCAGAACAGCTCGTGGCAAACAAGAATGGTCTGCAAAACTCTAAGAGGAACTCTGTAGAGCAATAAAGTGTCCATAGAATGCATTGGGTTTGGGCAACCCGGAACAGCAACAGCCGGGCCAATCCAAACAAGAAATGTGTGGGACAAAGTCCAAGGATAACACGCAAAACTCTAAAAGTTAAACTCCAAATGAAAAACACGCAAAGGAAACACCCGCAGGATCTGCGGACAGTCGCAGGTCTAAATTAAGTATACTGATTAGGGCAAGCAGGCCAGAAGTAGCGGGCTAATCTAAAACAGAAATAGTGCGGAAACAGCGAGAATAACATGAACTCTAGAAACAAAAATGAAAACACCAAAAGGAAAAGTCCAAGGGTCCATCGTGGCCTAGTACTTGTAAATTGCTTGAAATGGACCTGCATGCTCAGCTGGCGAGACATTAGCCACATTGGTCGGGGCAGGAGAGCTTCGTTCGCAGAGCTAGTAAGCCAGGACAGAAGCGGACTTGAGCTGACTCCCTAGGCCCGTTGCAGCCAGAACTGCGGCAGACCTTGCCAACAGAATAGATGAAAAACCAGGTAGTCGTAACCGGAACTTACCAGGTGCACAGTATGCACTCGAGGCGGTTGGGGAGTCAGCGGGCGGGCTTAATATGGGTCCGACTTCTTCAGCTGGTGGAATATCCGCACCCACATCACCGGTATGTGGATCTTCGGAGGGGGAATAGCTTCTGCCGGGCGTATCGACTTGTGTCGCCAATGTGTTGACAGGCTGCTCGGCCCCTGAGGAAAGCATCAAAAGATACGCAGCTGACCTTCTCGCCTCTGCCTGCTCCGAGGCTGCAGATGAATGATGCTGACCCGGATTGGGAGTAAACGGAGACGGACTGTTTGTCGGACTAGTCCTGTCATGCAGTTGTCAACTCAGATTATGCTCCCCATCGCGTGTGTCCGGCTCAACCTCAATGCCGGCATCCATTGCCCCCACCTGGCAGGCCACCTGCCTCTGTGGTCCCGGACTTCCATCCGAACCGTATGGCTCATCGGCCTCTTGCATGACCACCAGGTTGCCTTTACCACTGTTATTGGCTGGCGTCCGGGATGCTTTCTTTAGGTCAGTCTCCCGTTCTCCTTGTCTACTAGACCTGAAAACACGAGTGCCTAAGTTAGCACCAGGGACAGAAGCTTGCGTACCAGAAGACTATGGCTCTGATTCGCCAACGTCCGCCCAATTGATGCTGTGTGTTCGCCCCGTCGCTTTTGTGGTATTACCGCTCCTGGTGGTCCTTGTTGAGGTGGTTCGCTTTGCGGCCGCAGCAGATGACTCTGGCTGGTGGCCATCTGAGCTCTGTCCATCATCGCTACCGGCAGACGCGTCATCCGAGGGGTCCGGAGGGGGGCCCCGGTTATGACTTGGAGCAAACCTGATCTCACCGGGAGGAGGTGTGCTATCATCTGTATCATTCCTTCGATGGCAACAGAAGAGCAGAACCATTGGTTCGTTTGGCAGATTCAAAGACCACCATATGCGAACAAGTCCGCTATTGGTGATTCGGATCATTTCCGCAAGCCGCAGGGGCTCCTCTGGATCGTCCTGCAGCAGATGTGTACCCTGCCTTGACGTACCAATAAGCATACGAAATCCGACACCTGGTGCAATGGTTTTGTCTATGCCTGCTAGCAGGTTCGGAAAGGTGGGCTCAGTTAGCTCCATCCAGTAAACATGTCCACGACTTTGCCACTGGATCTTGTCGATCCTGACAGGAAGTGGGCTGCTTGGGCGAACTGCGGATGGCTCATCTAGCCAGAGAGGGACAGACCGCGGACCAGCCAGACCTGCACGAGCTGTATTCGCATATATGGTACATCTTTATTGCGGATGCTTGGGGATAACTTACGATCATGTCTGGCGGGGGTGGGGTCTGCAACCAGAACAGCGGCCACAGGTGCCCTCAACATGTCTCTTAAGATGCATTGATGTTTTTTTCCTATCTCCTTTAGCAAAAGGTCGAGGCATTCGGTAAAGCGTTCGTCACAGGGGTTATTAGCCTGCCCGAGTCCTGACCTCTGGCTAATAGGCCGGAGGGTAAGAGCATGTGCCTGGATCGCCGCCCATTGTACGGCAGTACTCTGCTTCCACCCTGGGATCCTGTCTTGCTCCATCTTACGTTTCATAGCATTTCGCCAGGCGTTATACTCCGGACTATAGGTTCGTGGGTGGCGGAAGCTGCAAATGTGCTTACACCAGGTAACATTGCCATCGTTTTTAAAGGACGCCGATTTCCCGAAACTCAGACCAACCTTTGAGGCTGCCATTGTAATAGCGATCGGGGTGGGGGGTGGTTGATAGATCAGAAAGAGGCTCCTTTTTGGGGGGGTTTAAATGGTTCCTCTGCGGATGGAGGATGGCCGCTAGTAGATACTGGTACATTTGAGGATGAAGGATTGTGGAATATCCGAAAATAATAGAGCGGGCCTGGCGGACGGTAAAGGGAGTTCTGCAGATCGTAATGGCTGTGAAAAGGCTATCGGCTAGGGAAACGTAGATAGGTAATCTGTAATGTGCTGAGGATACACTGGTGATACTCCGGACGAGTGAGAGGTTGTGCTGAGTTTTGTGTGTCCTGTTAGAATGGGCTGGCGGATGGAGGATGTGATTGTGATTGGGGAAAGGATTATGGAGAGAAGATGGAAGGGGAGGAAGAGAGAGCTTAAATAGGCCGCACGAGGACAGTTTTAGTGGGATTCGCAGGATTGTACCCTGTCCAAAGTTGAATATCTTCAAAAGTCACGTGACCCACCTACAATGACGATAGGTTTCAGATAAGGTTTTAAGCCTCAACGGAGCCGCCTGGGAGCCGCGACCCATGAGCCAAGGCCCTCCCATACTCTCAACGAAGAACAGGTTTCACAAGTTAAACCGTGAATAACTGTTGGCAGCTTGAATCTCTGGACCCGTTCGTCATCCGACTAAACAAACTTGAAATTTTCCTGATTTACCCCTTGAAAGAAACCTACCATTCACTTTGAAAGACTGAGTCTGCTGGAGCCGCTCAGCCCATCCGCTTACGCATCCGCCAGACAACTTGAAAGAGAAACACCACACATAATAACCTCAAAGACAACAAAGTGTCCTTATTGCAGGCGACATTATGAACAAGCCGCTGCATACGAAAACACCTTCAGACAATGCATCTTGATATCGTTCTTTCTCTCAGCGCGATTGCGGACGAGCGTTCCATGGGAGCTCCTTGTGTTCGTGGTGAACTTGCAAACCTGACCGACTCAGACTCCGAATCTGATTACAGGCTCGAGATCCCAGATTTCCATACAGCAAGTGGTAAGCTAGATGAGATGCAGAACGATTCAGACACGGAAGACGTTTCCCACCCACCGGTCGGGGTGCGCCCATCGGGTCAAGAAACTATTCCCGGTACTGGCAGACCACTCGGCGAAGTTGCTGGCTATACAGAGCTCAACAAGGGCATGACTGATGACCCGTGGAGCCCTTTCTCATCGGAAAACGACTTTAATTTGGTGAGCTGGTTTGTCCGGAGAAAGGTAGCCAAGTCGCAGATCGACGGGTACTTGACGGAATGTTTAGGCGGTATGGATAGCAGATCATTCCGGTCCGCCTATACCTTGCGACAACACCTTGACATACTGGCCCCATTGCGTGAATGCTTGGTGTGGGCGGAAGCCACACTTGATAATAGTCGACATGCAACAACTTTCTATTATCGAAATATTATTGACTGTGTCCGCTACCTGATCCGTCAGGTCGCGCATAGCTCGGATATGGTTTACACACCTATTCGAGAAGATGATTCAAGTGGGGAGCGATTATATTCAGAGATGCATATGGCGAACTGGTGGTGGGATATGCAGGCATGAGATAGGTCCTGACAAATTCTTGGAGTGGTGCTTCCAGTGCTAACAGCCCATTCCGTTCCTTGGTAGAAAGCTAAGCCCGCCGGGTCCACAGTGGTATCCATTATCAGATTGTTTGACCAGACGCACCTTTCCCATTTCTCCGGAGATAAGAAAGCCTGGCCGGTATACATGACGATCGGCAATATCCTTTCGAGGACAAGAAGCAGCCCTGCCAAGATGCCAATCCTGCTTCTGGCATTGCTTCCAGTACCGCCAAAGT
>Ga0307517_10012602_pt1 | contig 11581 bp, 11 predicted proteins | sample 23_EM_MG_FD_194515 | JGI IMG/M metagenome (GOLD analysis project Ga0307517, IMG submission 194515) | Populus trichocarpa ectomycorrhiza microbial communities from riparian zone in the Pacific Northwest, United States - 23_EM | ecosystem: Host-associated > Plants > Roots > Unclassified | place... | reverse complement strand
CATCTTTATCATTAACGCAAATCTATATTGCCTTTAGAGAGATCCCGAAGAATTTTGTTTGCATAGAGTGTCAGCAAAATAGGTCTGCAATTTTTCAAAATGGATGTGACAAATTACAAGGGGAAGACAAAAAAAAACATTTTAAAGTCACGTCTAAATTCTAATAATACCAGTAACTGTATTGTTGGAAAAATCTCGACGAGACAAATCCAATAATATTAAAAAAAGTCATCAACGGTGACTGGAATGTGCCACACAAATCATCCGAAGGCACATGAACCCCGACACATTTGGATAATGAGATTTTTTAAAGTTGTTGTATTCATCTCGTTGATATCTTACTAATAGTTCATGTGGTTTTATCATTGGAATTTCAATATTTCTAGAGTTTTTTTTTCCTTGTTTTTCTATTGTAAATCATGTCAGTTTATTTTTAGCATTGCAGTCGGAGATACTACGTTGCTTTAAATTTACTTGCAAATATTTTTTTCAAACAATGGAACATTTATTTTTAACAAGCGGGACGTTAAACTTAATTTTTTAAAAAATAAAAGTGAATTGCACCTAGCCCACAGGAGCAAAGACCAAATATCTAGGCCGACGGACGGCTCCCTCGCTGGTCGCTAGTAAAGAACATTTATAACTCTCTAACACCCATTTTTTCAACTTCGTAGAGTTTTAAAAAGCTTGAACTTCTTATGAATTAAGACAATCTCTATTGAACGAACACAATAGGTGATTTTCTTTTTTAAATCTCACTTAGTCCTTTTTCCATTTATTAGTTTTGATCCAATTGTAAGTAGTAACTTGGAAAATATATGCAGGGGTCTATTTCAAATCCTCAGCTACCCTCGATGCCATTTGGCAATCAAGATGATAGATATAGAGGTAAATTAATCCCCATTATTAATCTTGGTTACAATTAACAGAAAAAAGAGCACTGTTGGCCTTTTCATGCATAGGAGGAGCCCAAAAGCCAGTTACTACGTCCTGATGTAATAGCCATTGTCAGAATCTAGAGCTTTATGTAGTTGTTCTCGATCATCCATTTTAGACTCCAGTAGTTGGCGGCACACTTGTAAGCCCAATATGCCCATCCAAATTGGGCACGCCCGTAGACTTCGATTTGAGCTTTAGCAAAGTTTTGATAATCTTCCATCGATGCTCCGTTCACTTCCCATTCTCCAGTCCATTCCCCTGCAAAAATCTCAGCACACGGTTCAGCATATTACCTTTTGAACTAGTCGGAGCATTATCTTCAATTACAGTTAAGAGGTAGACTAGGCTTAGAAAAAACTTCAAGTACTGGTTTTGATTGCGTAAACATTGGTTTTGGACTTACCAACAAAAATGGATGGACCGTTGGCAGTGGTCACGGTATCGAGATCACTAGACCGCTGATTATGGATAAAGTCAATGTTCTGTTGCGCATTCATATTACTGAACGAATCTGAGAATAGGTTGTAATAATGCACATCAATGGCTACGCAATGCAGACTGCTTGCAAATGAGAGGAGCTCCTTTGCATCAGCGTTCCCTAGTCGATTGGAGAGGATCACATAAGCATTTTGAGTGTACTTCCTTACGGCATCGTATCCAGCTTGATAATACTTCTTTAGGGTGTCTAGACTGATGCCTGGGGCCATTGGCTCGTTCATCAATTCGATTGCTGCAAGACTTGTATTGTTGGCATACCTGTTTAGTAGCAAACATTGCATCAGAATTCAAACAATTTTTCATGTATAAGCAACCTGATTTGATTTGGAAGGTAATTCACAATATGGAGAATGTGTAGAAAAAAACTTATCGTCTTACCTCTCTGCAAGGAAATCTATGACAGCCACAGTATCTTGAATGTTGGAATCTCCCCATTCTTGGTACCCATCTCGTGTCCCACTATGACCATTGCCATTTTGTGAACCTTGAATCGCATGCAGATCAACAATTACCTTCATTCCGTATTCCCTACATAAATATACATGTAAATACGTAAACCATCATCAGAGTATTTATAGCACCTGTACAGAAAAAGGTTCCCAAAAACAACATTAAACCGTCAATTGATTTCATTTAGTAAATGATACTCACTGTGCCCATGTGAAAGCATTGTCTAGGGCTTTCAAAGAGCCACTAACAAAAGGTTTAGGCGGCGGATCGCATGCGATCCACCATCCAACTGGAATTCTGACAGCATTAAGACCATTTGCTGACATGAATCTGAAGTCCTCATCAGTGATGTAAGAGTTCCAGTGATCCTGGGATGAACAGGTAATTTGCAAGTCATTCGTGGTTTAGTTATACTTATAGTTGCTAAAATGCTAGCAGCCTAGCACAAACTTCGGTTCTCTTTGTTTATGCTATGAATTATAACTTTTACCTGCAAGACTTGAGGGGCTCTGTCTGGACCATAACCATTTGTGAGTTGATATTCACCTCGTATGGCGTTGGGATTGACAATAGTCATTTTGAAGACTGATGGATCACCGTCGTCCCAACCTGAGCCTACATAATCTGCAGTTACCAGTGTCTCTGATATTGCCTGATTACACAACAGAGTCAGAAGCACAGTAATCCTTCATGTAATGCGGATGATATATTAAGCTATCACACACCCACATATGGTAAGAGTATTAAACTGATAGTTAGCTACGCCACTTATAGTACAATGATCCAAAGTGTTGATCACTAGCATGTACACTACTGCTCTTTAACTGATAAGAGCCTGGAGTCACTAAAATGATCATGTTTCAGTCCACAAGACACACTTTTCATGGTATGATTTTCCTGTATCAGGTTTATTTTGTACACCAAAGGAGAAATTTATCATGATCAATCTAAAACAAACTAGTTCGGTGAAAGTTCCAGAGCTCAAATGACAAAAAATAAAAGAAATTAAAAGTGCTATTGCTGAGAAAAAGAAGAAGAAAGATTAGGCAAAACCTGAAGGAATTGTCCATTTGATGCTTGGAGGCGAACTATACTCCGATCATCATTTTTCCTTATGATCTGGAATGTTTCTCGGTTTCCAGCAGTATCTGAAAATGCTGTTACTTTGTTTCCTTGATCCTCTAGCCCCACAAACTGCTTGTTGAACACCCTAAAGTTGAAATATGTCTCATTGATCCTCCACAACTGTGAAATAAAATCATCAGTAAAGTAAAGATGAGTAACATGCAGCATGAGATTACAATTATAAACAAAGCTTACAAGTCCAGTTAAAATCACAGCAAAGGTAAATAGTCATACATATTATCCAGAACAAATAAAGGTAAATAGGAGTACTAATGTACTAAGTCTAGCTAGATCATTAGTTTAAAGATTTTAATTACTCTGAAAGTTTCCCAGTCAGAGGCTGAGGGCCGATTGGCTACAAGAATGGTTCCACCTCCATTTTCTGAGCAAAGATACTTCTGTAGCCTTGTGGAGAAGAACCGCAGTTGAGTTCCATCCTACAGTAAATTTAAAACCCAAATTAGTAAAACGACAATAAGATATACGTGGGTGAGAGAGAGAGAGAGAGAGATTATCAGCTTAATTCAAAACTAGTAGTAAATACGACTAAAACAATTATACCTGGTAGTAAGAGAAAATAAAGTAAAGAAGTTGCATGGTCTTTCAAGGACTAAGACGTCGAGAGAGGTCTTAATCAATGAAGTGAGGGCTTGGGATAGATATAATGATGTTGTGATGGATAGTTCACACATGAGGCCTGAGTGATATGTTGATGATCAGGAATCAGGATGATAGAGTAAAGCTAAAATTACCAGGAGATCATTGTTGGGCATCCCATCATAGAGAGAAGGATCCATCCACCCTTCATTAACGAGCCAATTTCCTAAATTCACAGCTTTAAACGGCTGTGCAAGAGAAGGAGATGGAGCACACAAAAGCAAGAGTAAGGGAAAGACTAGTAAATAGTAAGCCATTTTTATTCGCACCCTTTGTCTGTGAATGGAAGGATTTTGAGGTTGGACAGCGTTTCAGAAGCTAGAAGCATATGTACCCTGGGCCCTTCCTTTTTTTTCTTTTCTTTTGGGGGGGCAGCCTTGCCCCAAAGACATTGCAAAAGGAGGGGAATTTCTACACCAAGCTTTTGGATAATCAAAGGGTATTTCTCTTTGATCATAAAATGTCTCTTATGGGTTATTAATCAACAGAAAAACAAGGAGGACAACAATCTGCTTTGCTTGCATGGCAGGAGTCCTGAAGCCAGTTCCTTCTAAAGTAGCAGTTTTTACATTTATTATAAGAAAAAAATATTTATAATTTTGAGTTTTATCAATCAGGTTATCTTACAGTAAAAAAAAAAAAAATGAAATTGTCGCAAGGAGAAAATACCAAGAGGGCAATTTAAAAACTTAGCTATAGGAAAATGGGCCGGATCGATGAAGCCCACATTAAAACCCTTACACATTAAGCAGTTATTTGTTTCCCATGTCTCTTCACTTGGCCTTGGGTTTGAAACTAGAGCGTTTCCAGTTACGAGCACAGTGTCTTGTTCTCTTCTTGGATCCCCACAGCCTCAGGTACTCTCTCTTTCCCCCTCTCTCTGCCTCAGAGCCTTATCAATTACTGTTACTGGATGCCTGTTGGAAATGAAGAAGCAAGCAAACTGTAAAATCTAATGATTGCTCATCTGGTTTAAGTATTGATTGCCAAAACTAAATGAAATAAACAATTTTTGATTTCTCACTCGATTTTGCTTAATCAGTTGGTATGTTATAAGCTTATCCCATAATTTTATCTTGTTATTAGTTACTGAATTTGTAGTCCGTAGCTGTTTGCATCGTATTTTTTTGCTTTCATTTTAGATTTTTAGTCACTGTTATGTGTGAGCGAAAATAGGGAATTTAGGATTTGTGGAGCTTTGTTGCTGTCAAAGTGGACTTTTGTATTCTTTTTTCATCTTTTGGGTTAAGGGTTTTTAATTTTGTGTCCAGTTCAATCCTGGCGCTGCAGGAGTCGGCCAAGTTTTGATTTGGGAATTGAAGGTGAAGGTTGAAACAGTGCAGCAACAGAAGGATTTAAAAAAAATGGCGGCAGCAGGTGGTAAGGCAAGTAGAAGTTTGAAGAAAGCAGTAGTGAAGCACCCAGCCTATGCTTCTTGGGGGAGTGTTGTTAATGCCCAAGTCAAAGCCAAGCTGACACCATCCTCTAAGTGCAACTTGGGTAAATTTCTCGGGATTCGTGATCCTCCTGCCTCTGATATCTCCCAACTCATCACCAGGTTCATCAAGCTCAACAATCGTCAGGTTTCTATCTATTGTCACTACCCTCTTTTAGTATTACTAGAAATAGCAATAGGAATGTTGCCGGGAAAATGTTCTCTTTGATGGACTTGCATACATTTCTTGCAAGTGATTGACGAATAATGGATGAATGGCTTGCAGAACCCTGGCATGAAGAAAGATGTTCTTTCAGAGGAGAAGTTAAGGACCATGTTGGAAGGCAAAGAGAGAGTTGGAGTTTCAGAGATCGCTAAATTGCTTGCCCAACAATTTCCTAAACGTCGCTGAGATTTCTCTTACCTTCTCATTTTGTTCTTGCCCAAGCTTTCCAACCTCATACGCATTATTATGAGATTTTCTCCATTTCTTTGTTTGATAGATTCTTAAGACTTGATGGAATTATCGGGTGTAGAATTGGTAACATCTTTTGAAGACCTGCTATTTTATGACACTTCAATCAGTGGTCTTGTGCTGTGACTTTTCAAGTTTTTCTATTGTGAATAAAAGTGTTACCATCACCAGTTTCTGTCTTTTTTTTATTGTGTCAAATGATGCTGTGCTTTTGGGGTTATTACAATTTTTATATATCATGAGTGCTATGGTAAAACCAAAGAAAGAGTTCAAAATTTCTGATACACACCATTCAGCCTTGTAGTGGGCATGTGATTTTATGCCTAAAGTGCAGTATTATGTGTGTGCTATCTATATAGTAAAGGTACAAGAATCGTTAAACAGCTTAAAGCAAAAAAAAACATTTGTTGACATTGGTTATGTTATACTGATCATATGTTTGATTTAAACAAGGCTAACAATTCATCTTAATCCCTATGCATTAATTGCACGTACAGGTTTGAAACCCTGCACTTTCAGAGAATCCATTTCTGACAGGCTTACATGTAATTTGCAAGGTTGGGGATAGATCAGGGTCTAGGTACGGTCTGAGCCTATATAGGAGTCTCCTCTAAAATTCATTTAGTAGTGATCATCCTGCACATCAACTAAATGTAGCTGTAACTGACTTTAAGGATTCTGGTTTCTGAATGAAACTTAATTTAATGGTGTGTGCTGTTTATGTTGACATTCTTGGCCCTGGCATGTTTATAATATGTTTTTGCTTCGTGCTTCTACTAGATTTTTGGTACACTGCTGCCAACTGGGACATGAAGTGTCTAGTTTTGTTCCATTTATTCCTTATCATGGCACATCAGGGTTCTTGAGTGGTGTTAGTAGTCCATTAACCAATATAGTTTTTAATCTGGATAGGATCTGTTATATTACAACCTGTAGGTGAGGCATTTGTAGCGTTGGCCAACCAGAAATGCTAACTCACAAGATGCCTGGTCGTTTAGAGTGAGAGACTTGCATGTTTACTAGTAGGAAAGAAGTTGGTGAATCCCAGACTGAAGTTCAGTCCTGAGTTTCAATATAGTGTGCTATAAAGAAAATACACGATTCATGCAGGCATTATCAATATCTGTCCATATTCAACAGCTAATTAGCAAAGAAGTGGTGAATCTATTCAGTGGAGGGTTGCAAAGAGTTTTGTTGTCCTTCTGCCTTAGAAAGTTACGTGTTTTAAACTTTCATCTGTTTTGGCAAAATAAAGATATGTCTGGATTTGTATTCTTTCTGCTTTAATGCACTCCGTCAGTTTGTAAAAGGTTTATTTTTGTTCACTTTCTTGCTTCCTTGAAAATAGACTTGTGGACAGAACCGGTTTTCTCATGGTGTCTTGGATTGAAGGTGGTTTTAGAGAATTTTGTGCGTGGTTGGTCAATACTAGTGTCCCTTAGAATTTGTCGTGAAAATTTTCAATCATTGATTTTGTTTTGCATTTCTTCTGCTTTTTTCCCCAATTTTTCTTGCAATAAAGTTAGCATTGTCATCTAATTAATTGGTGAATATGACATTGTGCCATTTCCCTTTGAACCTCTGTTTGGATTTGTTGTGCAACAACAAATATAAGTTTCTGACTGCAAGAATCACTGGAATGTTTCTTGGGTTGTTTGATTATTTTTGCAATTTCTTATGTTAGTCCAAACACCAACTAATGTGGATTGCTTAAAGTAGTCAAATGCATTAAATTATTTGGTGTTATTAACAATCCATCTCCTGATTTATTTTTTCATTTGTGCAACTCCTATAATGGTCTTTAGAGATATCTACGTGTGTTGATGCTCTGGCTCTGGTCATGTCACTTAGTAATGGAGTGGTAATTTAGTTATGCATTCGGTGATATCACAGCAAGTTTTACCTGAATATCTCGCTGTTGCATAAGATATTCATTTTTTTCATACATTTTACAATTCCAATCTCGCTCACACCCCCAAACTTATTAGCGGCCAAGAATGGACAGGTTGTACTCAAGGAAAGGAGCAGAAAGCTCTGAGTCAACGGTCATATTACTGCCCAAATACTCTTGTAACTTTGACAGATTAATGTTGGTTCAATCATTCTCTCCTGCAAATCTTCTGATACGTGTTATAGATCTTTCTCGACCACACCTAAGTATTGGCTGGAGTTTCCACTTTATTTGGTGTTTGCTAGTTATGCGGAACTTATAAGTGCTATCTCGAGTCTTGACTAAGTTATTCTTAAAGGAGTTTGCTGGATTCATATGCTGCAGCTTTATTTTATTTCCTCCGGTTTAGATTAGGAAAATTAAGTGTGGGTGATAATGTCTATTCTGGGTGTACGCTGTATCCTTTTGTGCATTCCTAGATTTAGCTATAACTACTGGAACAAAAAAAGGTTCCAAGCTGAGTTGTTGAAATGCATGCCTTGCTTTTGTGTTTCAATTAACATCCAACTATTTCATCATCATAGTTTCGAGATTTTTGAATTTCCTCATCTTTTTCTTATACCCTATACACAAGTTATGTTATGTAACGTTCGTGTGATATTACTCGTTGCGGTCACTGCGGTAGGGCTTGTTGTTTACAAAAGCAGGTCATTGCTGCAGCTTATAAATAATGGGTTTGTTGTAGGCTTGTAGCTCTGCTGTGGACGGAATGCAAGATTACAAGCTGAGAGATGAGATTAAACTACTGTATTTGGGACTTTCAGTTTCATGCGTTCTCGTGTCTGTTAAAGGAGAAGAGTAAACCAGAGCCACCGTGCTGAAAAATTTGAAGTGGAAACTAGCGAACTTTTCATGAAAATAACAAACATGAAAATTTTGGTATTTGGCTGGAGTTTCCACAAAACCCTCGCCCCTTTTCATGCTGTCTTTGTCCTAGTCTCTGTATTTTAGACCCCATACGCTGAGCACGTAGACTGTGTTCTCGGCAACGCCTGTTCGATTAATGAAGACATCGTTTTTTTCTGTCAAACGAAAGATGGAAAAGGGAAATGAAAAGGATAGGCTTCACGTGTAGCGGCTCCCCATAGAGGACTCTTCACACAAAGTGAAAAGAGTAAAGGAACAGGTTTGAGTCACATCTGTCTAATGGCAGACTAGAAGAAATCGGCCATTCAATTTGATGCAACCTTCTGAAGTTGCCCTTTGGAGGGAGACCTACGATGCCTAAAGGTCCCTCGCCAGAACGAGTAGTCAGCGGTTCAAATAGGTAAACGGACTCACAAATCCAGGGCAGCAGCATCTACAGACATCTAGTCATGTAGGCATATCGCAGCCGAGGCTCCTTGTACTTAGCAGGGTGATTGGTATTATTTATATTTTTTAAATTTTATTTTTAGTATGAATATCAAAACACTTCAAAAATATAAAGAAAAATTAAGTTTTTTAAAATACACTACCAACGCTTTTCTAAACACATTATTCTAATATAGGTTAAGAGGGAATATATAATCAAAGCACGAATAAGGCACCTTTTCTAACTTAATATTTTAGGGAATGCTTGTGTTTAATTTGTTAGGCATGATTAGTTTTAAAAAAAAATCACCGAATTTTAAGTTTGTAATTCGGAATAAAAAATAAAAAAAAAGTTCGATCACCGGAGCTCAAGTGCATGCACTCGACAATAAATGTCTATCTCTGCAATTGAAAGAATCGAATTAAACAATATGTGAGGTACGCAGGCTAGAGGTGGTGGACACGACTTGACAAGTCCACTGCACCCCAAAAAGGAATGACCTTAGCTCTATGAATGACCTTAGCTCTATCCACGAGGTCTTCTTTGCTGTCTCTCGCCCTTTGCTCTTTTTATCTCCACTTGTACTATTCCATGGAAATTTTCTATGATTTGCGTAACTCTCTCAAGTTTCTTAAATTGTGCTTGTTTTTAAAATTTAAATTGTGTTCGCCCGAAATAATATTAAATTAATATTTTTTTTATAAATTTGATATGTTAATATTCAAAATCTTTTATAAAACAACATTGAATCGCATTATCAAATATATATATATATATATAGTCTAATGAAAAGTTAATTTTTTTTATATCTCAATGAAGAATGGTTTTTTGAGTTAATATAATTATTAACTGGACCATAGAGTTTATTAACACAAATTAATTGATCTTTAGAATATTAAAAATAATTAAATAATCTCTTGACCAACATTGACCATCCCTGTTTAGGGATTAAATTGAATATATCTTTCCTGAGAAACCATAAACTAGGAGGACGATATTCAATTCCATTAAACTAAAAGGATTAACGTGTAAAATCACATCTAGAATTTTGCAACACACCCTTACATACACATACGGCTAAGTGTCTGTCAAACAGTACTTCCTACCATATTACAACCATGCATGCAAAGCTTTTTCATGCATCCAAGCAAGTACTTTTGCTCGATATTTGGCAGGAACGAGGACACCAAGAGCCACTGAATAATTGAATGTTGCATGGAACACGACAAATTTAGCCTTGCGCAAGAGCCAAGAGGTATAGTCGTAGTTCTTCTTTTTTTCAAAAGATGGAATCTAAATTGTGGAAGATCTAACCATGCTGCATCAAGAAACTTATATTAGATTTGAAATTTAAAAATGAATGGTGTTGTAAGTGCTACTATGATGAAAATGTGCAGTGATTGGAAGAATATGTCACAATATTTTTGGGCTATGATCATGTTAGAATGTGTTTGGCACCGCGTTCCTAAAAATTTTAATTTTTTTTTAAAAAAATTTAATATAGTTTGTATGTTTTTTATTGTTTTAATATACTGATGTTAAAAATAATTTTTAAAAAATAAAAAAATATCATTGACATGTATTTCGTACAAAAAGTTATTTAAAAAGCAACCACTATCACATTGCCAAACACTTTCTAAATAATTTGTGGGATTTTGGGTCATGGTGAACCAATTAGATTGAGGTGATTAATTTAGAATCTTGGGTCTACAAACATTCCCTTTTGCCTCGGCTACATTATTGTAAAAAGGGAATTTCTATTACCTCTGGAGGCCCATTCCCTTTGTTCATTGTTTGATATTTACCATTGTTTTGTGTTGGTGTGGGGCAAGTCATGTCAAATAATGGAGGTTCTCATCTTTTTTTCTTTCGATCTGATCTGTTTCAACTAAGCTGCCGGTCGAATATCATATTTGATTCGACATGTACCCTTTCTTCTTCTTCTTCTTTTATGATATTGGACTAGCATTTTCAAGATGCCTCCTAATACAAAGATTAATCTTCGAGTATCATAAATCTTAGATTATTGAAGACTTACATAGTCGTTAATTTTAAGACTCGTGAAATTAGTTGAGGTACGTGCAAGTTGATTCGAATACCCATATTAATCTAAAAAAAAAACTTCCTCCATTAATAAATAAAAATAATTATCAGCAAACAATCAATACAATATACATGAATATCAATATGCGGTTATGTATTGCATTGATTGTGTTGAACTTATTCCTTGATGATAGATGACATCAAACGACTCTTTGCAGCATATGATTGTTCGTAAGTGGTGATAAGCTTGTCTCTTGTTATAAGTATACCACTTTTATTAATTTCAACTGAGGATTTAATATAACTCTTATCACTCTTGTGGTATCATATCAATAATATTTAAATAAAAAAATATATTTTATATTTTATATTATAATTCAATAATTTATTTTAATTTATCATAATATTTAATTTTAAATTCATTAAAAATTGAGCTCTTAATACAAATTTTACTATTATATGTATTTTTACTCTCACCATAATTTTTAGTGTGAAAGACATATTTATTGAAAAAAATACTTATTATAACACCCATTTTTTTTTATTCTAGGCCCAGGGAAAGTAATTTTAAACTTTCAACATTGTTTCTCATATTATACACCTAATTAAAGATAACACTAATTACCGATAAAAAAAGAAATAAATGTATTCTTATGTTAGTTACAAATAATTATAAGCATACTTGTGTTTTAAACTATGTTATGAATTGTTCAT
>Ga0307517_10012600_pt1 | contig 11582 bp, 6 predicted proteins | sample 23_EM_MG_FD_194515 | JGI IMG/M metagenome (GOLD analysis project Ga0307517, IMG submission 194515) | Populus trichocarpa ectomycorrhiza microbial communities from riparian zone in the Pacific Northwest, United States - 23_EM | ecosystem: Host-associated > Plants > Roots > Unclassified | place... | reverse complement strand
GAACGTCTGCGAAGGCAGCGGGCGCGCCGGCGGCGACCGGCCGCAGCTCTACCGCTACGCGCTCGGCTCGCTCCGCGAGGTCAACGGCATCCTGCTCGCCGCCGTCGCGTTCGGCTGGCTCGCCGAGGCGCCGCTGGCAGCCGAGCGCGATCGGCTCGGCGCCATCCTGTTCGGCCTTCAGCGCCGCTGAGCTGTCACCGGCTGCGCGCCGGCTGCGCTCGATGCCAAGCACCGGCAGCCTCGCCGCCATCGACCAAAGTGCAATCAGCGGCGCGTACCTTCAGCCGAGCACATCCAGGTGCACCGCCATCTGCAGCGCAGCCGCGAGCTGCGTGACGTCTGCATAGCGGTTGTGCTTGTCCCTGGCGAGGCACGTCAGGATCGCATCGTCAGCGGCGCTGGGCAGACCGGCCCTGGGATGTGCCTGCGATGGCGGAGTCGGGGAGTGTGTGAGGCACGCGGCGAGCAACCCGGTGTGCCCTTTGCCGTCGGGGAACGGCAACCGTCCGGTGATCATCTCGTAGGCCAGGACGCCGAGCGTGTAGATATCGCTGCGGCCGTCGAGCGGCCTGCCCATCAACTGCTCGGGCGACATGTAGTCAGGCGTGCCGAACCACGAGGTCATACCGGACGTTGTGCTTCCCGACGACATGGAGTCATGCCGATCGCCGCACATTATCTTCGCGATACCGAAGTCGAGGATCTTCACGAGCTCGGGATTCCCCGGTCGCCTCTCCAGGTAGATGCTCTCGGGCTTGAGATCGCGATGAACGATGCCCTGGGCGTGCGCCTCGGCGAGCGAGCTGCACGCCTCGCTGAGGATCTTGAACACGCGCTTCCAGTCGAGCGGCGCTTCCTCTTCCTCGTGAAAGATCTGGTGCAGGCTCTTGCCCTCGAGTAGCTCCATCGCGATGTAGAGCGTGCCGTCCGGCGTCTGATCGAAGTCGTAGGTGGTGACCGTGTGCGCATCGCGCAGGTTGCACAGCACCCTGCCCTCGCGGCGGAACCTGGCGACGATGTCCTCGTCCCTGGTCAGCTCCGGATATAGGACCTTCAGCGCCACCTTGCGGCCGGTCGCGAGCTGGACCCCACGATACACCTCACCAAGGCCGCCTTGTCCGACCTTCGACTCGACCTTGAAGCGGCCGTTGAGCACCTGGTCGATGTAGATGTCGGCGCTGAACTTGACGCGCGACTGGGTGACTGCCCGCGCGGCCTGCTTGGTCTGTGCCGCTGAGCTCCGCGCCGGCTTGGTTCCGGCGCGCGTCGGTGCCAGTCGATAGCCACACACGCCGCAGAATCGCGCGGACGGCTCGAGCGGCGCGTTGCACGACGGGCACATCATGCCGGCGCGAGCTTCGCCGGAGATCCTGGCACGTCGTCGGTCGGCATGAACCGATGATATCACCGCGCCGATTGCGGCATGATCGAGGCCGGGAGCCGCCCCGTGCTCGCCGCAGCAGCACGAGCGACGAGCCGAAGTGGTGATTGCTCGGCGTTGTCAGTTACCATCGTCGGGGGTGGGATGTCCGCACAGCGCCTTGACTACTGCATCGAGCGACAGCGCCACGAGGGTTTTGTCGGCCGCGACGCGGTCCTGGCGCGGCTGGATCAGCTGTTGATCGGCACCACCGTCGATCGCTGGGTGGTGATCACAGGTGGCCCGGGGATGGGCAAGAGCGCCCTGCTCGCGGCCTGGCTGGCGCGGTGCGAACAGGCCGGCGATGTCGTACCGCATCACTTCATCCGCAGAGGCCAGTACAACTGGGACGATCCGGCGACGCTGGTGAGCTCGCTCGTGGCACAGATCGAGGAGCGCTTCGCCGGCTCGCGCGAGGCGAACGCGGACGCGCGGATCCACCCTGCTGCGCGGCTCGCCGCGACGCTGACGCGCGTGTCCGCGAGCGAGCTGGCACCGCGCGGCGCGCGCCTGGTCGTCCTGGTCGACAGCCTCGACGAGTACGATCCGCCGGCCGGTGCGGTGGTCAGCGACCCACTCGCTGCCTTCCTGCCCCATGCGCTGCCGCGAGGCGTGAGCTTTCTGTGCGCTTGCCGACCCCGGCATCCGTACGTGACAGCGCTCGCAGCACGGGGCGCGCTGGTGCAGATCGATCTCGATGGGCGAGACTGCGCGCCAGACAACGCAGCGACGGTGCGCGCGTTCTGGGAGCGCGCCGCACCGGGGCTCGGGCTCGATGCGCGGCTCGTTGGCGAGGCGATTGCGCGCGCAGGCGGAAACCTGCAGCACGCCGCCATGCTGCGCCAGCACCTGGAGGGGCTGGCCCCCGAGGACCGGCGCGTGGAAGACATCCCCCGTGGTCTCGCGGCGCTACTCGAGCGGTCGTGGGAGCGGATCGCGAACGATCCGGTCGCGGTCGAGGGCCTCGGGATCCTGTGCGCCGCTCGCGAGGCGCTCACCCTCGACGAGCTGGGCACCGTCGCCGGCTGGACCGACGATGCCCGGCGACGCGCGTTCGTGCGTGGCGCGCGCGAGCTGCTCATCGAGACCCGGCGGCCAGATGGCCAGGAGGACTACCGCCTGCATCACGACGCGATCCGCGCGCACATCGCCAAGGCTCTCGGCGCGGCGGCGCTCCGCGGGCATCACAACGCGCTCGCGCATCGCCTCGCGACCTGGCCGACGCCCGCGGAAGCAACGGCTCGGCGATACGCCCTGCACCACGCGCTGCTCCATCGCGCGGAGGCCGGCGAATGGGCGGATCTGTGGCGGATCGCCGCCGACACGCGCTTCCTCGAGACCAAGTGTCGCGAGCTGGGCGTGCACGAAGCCGAGGCCGACGTGACGCGCGCTGCGGCGCGCTGCACCACGAGCAGCGACGATACGCTGCCGCGCCGCCTCGGCGAGCTGTCCCGGGCGCTGCTCCGGGAATCGCACTGGTTGCGCGCCGCGCCGGAAGCGACCGCGGCGCTGCTGTGGAACCGGTTGCGGCGGTCCGGCTGGACCGCGAGCGCGATCGATCAACAGTTGCAGATTCCGGCCGAGCCGGCGTTCCTGCGCGTCCGGCATGTGGCCACGCGAGAGAGCCCCGCGCTCTTGCGCGACCTCGTCGGCCACTCCGCCTCGGTGCTGGCGTGTGCGGTGACGGCGGATGGCGGGCGAGCGGTCTCGGCGTCGGCCGATGGCACGCTGAAGATCTGGGACACCGCGACCGGGCACGCGCTCGCCACCCTGGACGGCCACGCGAACTGGGTGCTCGCGTGCGCGGTGAACGCGGACGGCGGGCGCATGGTCTCGGCGTCGGCCGACGGCACGCTGAAAGTGTGGGACACGACGACCTGGCGCGCGCTCGTCACCCTGGAAGGTCACCGCGCTCCCGTGCGCGCGTGCGCGATGAACGCGGACGGCGGGCGCACTGTTTCGGCGTCGGCCGACGGCACGCTGAAGGTCTGGGACACCGCCACGGGACGCGAGCTCACCACCCTGGACGGTCACGCCGGCCAGGTGCTCGGTTGCGCCGTGACCGCGAACGGCGAGCGCGTGGTCTCGGCGTCGGAGGATCGGACGCTGAAGGTGTGGGAGGCAGCCACCGGGCGCACGCTCGCCACGCTGCGCGGCCATTCCGCGTCGGTGCGCGCGTGTGCAGTCATCGCAGACGGCCGGCGCGTGGTCTCGGCATCAGAGGATCAGACACTGAAGGTCTGGGATGCAACTACCGCGACCGTGCTCACCACCCTGCGTGGCCACTCCGCCGCGGTGCGCGCGTGCGCGGTGACCGCGGACGGCCGCCGCGTGGCCTCGGCATCGGCCGACGGCGCGCTGAAGATCTGGGACACCGCCACCGGAAACGCGCTCATGACCCTGCACGGCCACTCCGCCGCGGTGCGCGCGTGCGCGATGACCGCGGACGGCGGCCGCGTGGTCTCGGCATCGGCGGACGGAACGCTGAAGGTCTGGGACACCGCCACCGAGGGCGCGCTCGCCGCCATGGAGGGGCACTCCGCCTCGGTACGTGCGTGCGCGGTATCCCTGGACGGCCGGCGCGTGGTATCGGCATCGGCGGACGCGACGCTGAAGGTCTGGGACACGGTCACCGGTCGCGCGCTCGCCACGCTGCAGGGTCACTCCGCGTGGGTGCGCGCATGCGTGATGACGGCGGACGGACAGCGGGTGGCGTCGGCGTCGGAGGACGGGACGCTGAAAGTCTGGGATGCCGCCACCGGGTCCGCGCTCGCGACCCTGCAAGGCCACCGCGCTGCTGTGCTCGCGTGTGCGGTGACCTCGGACGGTGGGCGTGTGATCTCGGCGTCGGAGGACGGGACGCTGAAGGTCTGGCACGCCGCCACCGGGCGCGCGCTCGCGACCCTGCACGGCCACTCCGCGTCGGTGCGTGCATGCGCGGTGCTCGCGGGTGATGGACGCGTGGTCTCGGCGTCGGCCGACGGGACGCTGAAGATCTGGGACATCGCCACCGGGCACGCGCTCGCCACCCTCCGAGGTCACTCCAACTGGGTGCACGCGTGCGCGGTGACCGCGGATGGCAGGCGCGTGGTGTCGGCGTCGGCCGACGGGACGCTGAAGATCTGGGACATCGCCACAGGGCACGCGCTCGCCACCCTCCGAGGTCACTCCGGCTGGGTGCTCGCGTGTGCGCTGACCGCGGACGGCAAACGCGTGGTCTCGGCGTCCGATGACCGGACGCTACGGGTCTGGGACACGGAGACCGGAGATGCGCTCGCCGTGCTGAAAGGTCACGCCGGCCAGGTCGTCGCGTGCGCGATGAGCGCGGACGCCGACACCCTGATCTCGGCGTCGGACGACTGGACACTGAAGGTCTGGGACCTCAAGTCCTATGCCTGCATCCTCACTCACCGAGGCGACACCGAGTACCTCGCAGTCACAGCGGCCGCGGGCGGTGTTGTGGCCGGCGACGCGCGCGGCGCTGTCTGGTTTCTCGACCAGCCCTCGGCGAATCGCCGTTCGCTGTACAGCAACGAGCCGGCTGGAGCACCGCGTGCGCATGGCGATGGCGTCGACCCGGTGCTCGGCGGACCCGCGCGGTCCGTGGACATCGGCATCCTGACGATCCGCGACGACGAGCTTCGCGCGGTGCTCGATGCGTTCCCGCAAAAAGCCGGAGCCGGGCTGCACAGAGGCGCCGGCCGCCAGTACATCTTGCGCCACGCCGAGATCGCCACGGGGGAGCGCTACACGGTCGCCATCCTGCGCCATCTCGAGGAAGGAACCGGGGAGGCGCAACACGCCGCTCGCGACCTCATCGAGGATCTCGGTCCCCGGCTGGTGCTGGTGGTCGGCATCGCCAGCGGATTGCCATCGGATGATTTCACGCTGGGCGACGTCGTGCTCGGCACCCGGATCCACGACTACACACTGGAAGCCGTGACGGCCGGGCATGACACGACGTATGCCGTGACCGGCGGGCCGATCGATCGGGCCATCGCCGCCGCGGTGGCCGCGTTGCCGGGCCGCGAAGACGAGCTCGGCGACTGGAGGTCCGGGCTGCCAGCGCAGCCAACCGTGGCGTGGACGAAGCAAGGCCAGGTCTACGGACCGCCGGAATGGCAGCGCGAGCTGCGGGCGAAGCTTGAGCACCATCACGGCGAGGGCTCGTCGCGGCGCCCGCCGATCTATGTGTCGGGGCCCATCGCGTCGAGCGATCGGCTGGTGAAAGACCCCAGGGTGCTGTTCCCGTGGATCACGACCGCCCGCAACCTGCTCGCCGTCGAGATGGAATCGGCCGGGGTCTACCGCGCCGCGCGGGAGCGGTGCCCCGTCCTGCCGATTCGCGGCATCCGCGACATCGTTGGCCTGAGCTGCTCCGACAGCTGGACGAAGTACGCGTGCGCCGCGGCGGCGGCGTTTGCCCGCGCGTTTCTGCGGACGCGGCCGGTTTCCGTGGGAGCCTCTTCTAGGTAGCCGCTTTGCGGTAGCTCACGTTCATGACCCCGAGGATCGATTCGGCGACGCGCCGGTACAGCTCGAAGAACAGATCGTCGCAGAACCCGGCGCCGCTGCGGAACACGCTCTCGTTGAGCGCCCGCCCGCTGACGAGCGCGTCGACGCCGTCGTAGTAGCCGAGGACATCGACGTGGTCGGCCACGATGATGCCGCCCAGCGTCGATCGGTCGTGAGGCTCGATGAGCTGGCGGGCGCTGTTGACCACGCCGTCGCTGATCCTGGCATCGAACACCGGCGGCTCGGTCCTGTCCGGGCGCATCGCCTCGGCGGCGTGCGCGTTCAGCCGCCCGACCGCCGCCTTGACGACCGCAGAGATGGGTCTGGTGCTGTCGCCCGCGGTCAGCGCGTAGAGATCGCGGAAGAACGGTGCAGCACCGCGCACGCGCTCCTCGGGGACCACGGTCACGAAGTTGGTGATCTGGGCGTCGTGCACGCGCCGGTTACCTCGCAGCAAGGTCTCCATCGGATCGGGCGCGAGGTCGCCGATCAGCTGGCGATGGCGAATCAAGTGCCAGCAGAACTTGGTCGCGTCGGGAAGCGCCGTGACGGCGTTCGCAGCGGCGTTCCACACCAGCGCCTTCTCGAGCGGAAGATCGATGAGGCTGGCCGCGAGCTTCCACGCCGAGACCAGCCCCCGGGCGTTGTGTCGCGGATCGAGCGCGAACCGCGCCGCGGACGCTACCGAGAGCCACGTGCCGTGGAACGGCGTCGCGATCGTGGTCACCGACGCGACCCGGCGGCGCAGCGCATCGTCGGCCGAGCTCCATGGCTCGCCGGTCACCCGGCGTTCGCACGTCAGAAGATACGCGTCGATGCCACCGGCGCTATGGCCGACGAGATGGAGCCGCGGCGTGGTACCGAGCTTGTGGTCGAGGACGCGGATCTGCGCGAGCAACGCGTCCTGGCGCTCGCGCAGCGACGCAGCGGGCAAGGTCGACAGCGGAACCACCGGAATCGGCCGGCGCTCTTGTACGTCGAGCCCGCCGCGGATCGCCGCCGCGGATCGCTCGGCGAAATAATAGAAACCCGACAGCCGGGTGAATCCGAAGAACCCCGGAAGCAACAAGACCAGATCGCGCACCCCCATCACACCTCCACAACGCACCATCCACTGCGCGTATCACTCCTGTGTACGCTGGGGGGGCAGTCGCGTCAAGCGACGATTCTCATCCGGGGAAATCCAACGAGCTTTCGAGCGGCCGCCCGCGCCACGTGCTCATTCGTCGAGTAGCGAACGCACGCGATCGAGCAGGCGCTTGCGCTGCGGATGACCGGCTTGAACCTCGCCGCTCGATTGCGCGAGCTGCTCGATCAGCTCGCGCTGGCGAGGCGACAGCTCGGTCGGCACCTCGACGTAGACCTGCACGAGATGGTCGCCGCGCGGGGCGTTCTTGCCCGAGGCTTGCGGGATGCCGCGGCCGCGGATGCGAAACACGCGGCCGGGCTGCGTGCCTTCCGGGATCCGCATCTTGATCGGGCCGTCGAGCGTCGCGATTTCGAGCACGGCGCCCAGCGCGGCCTGCGTGAAGCTGATCGTCTGCTCGCTGCGGACGTCGAGCCCGTCGCGGCGGAGCTCGGGGTGCTCGGTGACGCGCACGTTGACGTAGAGATCGCCGGCGGCAGCGCCGCCCTTGCCCGGCTCACCCTCGCCCTTGAGCTTCTTGACCGTCCCGCTCGTTGCGCCGGCCGTGATCACGACGGTCAGCTCGTGGGTCGCGCGCGAGCCCTGGTCCCCGGCGGGGATCTCGATCGTCTTCGTGCAGCCGAACGCGGCCTCCTCGAACGTCAGCTCGAGCGTGTAGCGCAGGTCTCTGCCGCGCTGTCTGCCGCGCCTGCGCCGAAACACGTCGTTGAAGATGTCCTGGGCCGCCTCGACGACGGCCGATAGCCCCGAGCTGTCGTCCTGGTGGCCCCAGCGATCGTAGCGGGCACGCGCGTCGCTGTCGGACAGCACCGCGTAGGCTTCGTTGATCTCGCGGAACGATTCACCGTTGTTGTCGGGGCTCACATCCGGATGATGCTTGCGCGCAAGCTCGCGAAACGCCCGCTTGATCTCGAGCTCGCTCGCGTCGCGCGAGACACCGAGCACCGCATAAAAGTCACGCTTGCGCGGCATCACGCGCCGCCCGTGGGCGCCGAATCGGCGGCCGCATAGATCGCCTCGCCGATGCGCTGCGCGGAGACCTCGAGCCGAGCGACCGAGTCCTGGACATACATCAGATCGTCGCTGGACATCGCCGCACGGCATTCAGCGAGCTCGAGGACGAGCAGCTCGCGCTCCGCATCAGGAAGTAGTCCACCGAACTCCTCCATGGCCTTCTCGGAGGAGTAAAGCAGGCCCTCGCCCTTGTTGCGAGCCTCGACCAGCTGACGCCGAATCACGTCGGCCTCCGCCATGTCGACCGATTCGGCGACCAGGCGGTCGATATCGACCTCGGACAGCCCGGTGGTAGGCGTCACGGTCACGCGCTGGACGCGTCCAGTCCCATGATCCCGCGCAGATACGCTGAGCACGCCGTCGGCGTCGAGCTCGAAGGCCACCTCGATCCTCGGCACGCCGCGAGGGGCCGGAGGGATCCCCGTAAGCTCGAAGTTAGCCAGCGATTTGTTGTCGTCCGCCATCTGGCGCTCGCCCTGGAGCACGTGGACGTTCACGAACGGCTGATTGTCGATCGTGGTGGAGAACACCTCGGTCGCGCGCGCCGGCAGCGCCGTGTTGCGCATGATCAGCGGGGTGAACACGCCGCCCATGGTCTCGATCCCGAGCGACAGCGGGGTGACGTCGAGCAGCAGGACCTCCTCGACCTCGCCGGTCAAGACGCCGCCCTGGATCGCCGCGCCGACCGCCACGACCTCGTCGGGATCGACCCGCCGGCTGGGCTCCTTGCCGAACATCTCGGCGACGAGCGCCTGGATCCGCGGCATCCGGGTCTGGCCACCGACCAGGATCACGACGTCGATGTCGGACGCGGCCATCCCCGCGTCGTCGAGCGCGCGCCGGCACGGCTCGAGCGTCGCCTGGACCAGCGGCTCGACCAGTGCCTCGAGATCGTCGCGGCCGAACACCAGCTGGAGATGGCGCGGCCCGTCGGGCCCTGCCGCGATGAACGGCAGGTTGATCTCGGTCTTCGTGCCGCTCGACAGCTCGATCTTGGCGCGCTCGGCGGCCTCCTTGAGCCGCTGCAGCGCCATGCGATCGCCGCGCAGATCCATGCCGTCGTTCATCTCGATGAACGTGGTCAGCAGGTGCTCGACGATCGCGTTGTCGAAGTCCTCGCCGCCGAGGAAGGTATCGCCGGCCGTGGAGCGCACGCGGAACACGCCGTCGGCCAGCTCGAGGATCGAGATATCGAACGTGCCACCGCCGAGGTCATAGACCGCGACCCGCTGCGCGGCTTCGGTCTCGATGCCGTACGCGAGCGCCGCCGCGGTCGGCTCGTTGACGATGCGCAGCACGTTGAGGCCGGCGATCCGCCCGGCGTCCTTGGTGGCCTGGCGCTGAGCGTCGTCGAAGTACGCCGGAACCGTGACGACCGCCTCGGTGACCGGCTCGCCCAGCCAGTCCTCTGCGGTCTGCCGCATCTTCTGCAGCACGAGCGCCGAGATCTCCGGCGGCGAGAAGTCGCGTCCGCGGACCCGGACATGAGCGTCGCCGTTGTCGGCGCCGACGACCTCGTAGGGGCAGGTGAGCACGTGGCGCTGGACCTCGGGATCCTCGAACTTGCGGCCCATCAGGCGCTTGACCGCGTAGATCGTGTTCTCGGCGTTGGTCATCGCCTGGCGGCGAGCGGCCTGGCCGACCAGCCTCTCGCCGGTCTGCGCGAACCCGATCACCGACGGCGTGGTCCGCGTGCCTTCGGCATTGGCGATCACCACGGGTGCATCGCCGTCGATCACCGCGACGCACGAGTTGGTCGTCCCCAGATCGATTCCGACGACGCGGCTCATCCGGGATCCCTCCCTCGCCGGCTCATCGGCTCACTCGGCGGCGGCCTTCGCCTTCGCGACCACGACCAGCGCCGGGCGCAGCAGCCGATCGCCCGACTTGTAGCCGCGCTGCAGGACCTGGACGACGGTGCCAGGCGGCTGGTCGCTATCCTGCTGCGAGATCGCCTCGTGGAGGTTCGGATCGAACGGCTGGCCCGCCGCCTCGATCGCGGTGACCTCGAGCCGCTCGAACGCGGTAAGAAACTGCCGCAGCACGAGCTGCACGCCCTCCACGATCGGGTTGGTTCCGGCCTGCGCGGTCGCATGCTCGATCGCACGCTCGAGGTTATCGACCACCGGCAGCATCTCCTTTAGTACCCGGCCCTTGCTCTCGAGCTTGGCATCGTCGATCTCGCGCTTCTGACGCTTGCGGAGGTTCTCGAGATCGGCGGCCGCGCGCAGGTAGCGATCCCAGTTGTCCTTCTTCTCCTTCTCGAGGCCCGCGATCTTGGCTTCGAGACCGCCATCATTGCCAGGTGCACCAGGTGCCGCCGGCTGCGCCGGCGGTTCGACCTCGACCGGAAACACGCCGCTGTCGGCGGGCGCTGCGCCGTTGGCGCCGGCCGGGTCAGCCGGGTCAGCCGGATCGGAAAGCTCAGCGTTCTGGTTGGGTTCTCCGCTCATCGAAACGACCATAACCACGTTTGTGCGACGAGACCAGCGGCGGCAAGCAACTTGCAGATTTGCAGGATGCCGCGGAGATCGTCGAGTGCCCGCCCGGGTGTCGCCGGTCCTGGCGGTGTCTGCCGGCTGCGAAACAACCGGAGACTGCGTGCCAGCTCGAGCGTGAATCGCCGCCAGCCGAGAGTGAGCCGAGACCTACGTCGACATCGCGAGCCAGGCCAGGTCAGGTCAGACGCGCCTGGCGCCCAGCCCCGATCTACGAGGAGCTGCCCAGCTCGGCCAGCAGCTGCGAGACCGTTTCCGCCGTCACGTCGACGACGGACATCACCTTGCCGTAATTCATTCGCATCGGGCCGATCACCGCGAGCGCGCCGATCGGCTGCTCCTCGGGGCCGTACGACACCGCGATCACCGAGCTGCCGGCGAGCGCACTGAGCGCGGTTTCCGCACCGAGGAATACCTGCAGCCCCTCGGCGTGCCGGGTCCGATCGAGCAGCCGGATCAGCGTTTCCTTGTCCTCGAGCGTGCGCAGCAGCTCCCGCGCGTTATCCTGAGCGATTGCATCGTCGATCAGGTTCGCCTGCCCGCTGATCACGACGTCGGCGGATCGCTCGCGCGCGACGAACATGGCGTGGCCGAGCCGCAGCGCCGCGCTGACTGCCTCGTCGTAGCGGTTCTTGTCCTCGCCCAGCTCCCGGATCACCCGTTCGCGGACCTCGTCGAGCGTCATCCCCTTGAGCAGCTGGTTCAGATAGTTGTGAATCGACTCGAGCCGCCGCGGGTCGACGTCGTCGATGATCAGCCGGTTCTCGATGCTACCGTCCGTGGTGACCAAGACCGCGATCAGCTTGCCGTCGCGCAGCGGGACGAACTCGATGTGGCCGAGCCGCTGGTGATCGGGATCCGGGGTGATGATCACGGCGGCGTGCTGCGTGAGATCGCTCAGCAGCCGCGACGCGCGCTGGACCACCTCGTCGGGCGACGGCGCGATCACGCGCTCGCGGATCTCGTCCTTCTCGCGCGCCGACAGCCC
>Ga0307517_10012599_pt1 | contig 11582 bp, 8 predicted proteins | sample 23_EM_MG_FD_194515 | JGI IMG/M metagenome (GOLD analysis project Ga0307517, IMG submission 194515) | Populus trichocarpa ectomycorrhiza microbial communities from riparian zone in the Pacific Northwest, United States - 23_EM | ecosystem: Host-associated > Plants > Roots > Unclassified | place... | reverse complement strand
TGCGCCGCGTGATGGGGATGGTCGGCTCGGGCAACGCGCTGTGCGTACCGGGCAACCACGAGAACAAGTACGGCCGTTACCTCAAGGGCCGCAAGGTCCAGCACACGCACGGCCTGGCCGAGACGATCGAGCAGATGGAGGAGGAGACCGAGGAATTCCGTGCCCAGGTGCGGGAGTTCATCGACGGACTCGTCAGCCACTACGTCCTCGACGGCGGCAGGCTCGTGGTCTGCCACGCCGGCCTGCCCGAGAAGTACCACGGCCGCACCTCCGGCCGGGTCCGCTCGCACGCGCTCTACGGCGACACCACCGGCGAGACCGACGAGTTCGGCCTGCCGGTGCGCTACCCGTGGGCCGAGGACTACCGGGGTCGCGCGGCTGTCGTCTACGGCCACACCCCGGTCCCCGAGGCCAGCTGGCTCAACAACACCATCTGCCTGGACACGGGCGCCGTCTTCGGCGGCAAGCTGACCGCCCTGCGGTGGCCGGAGCGGGAGTTGGTCGACGTACCGGCCGAGCAGGTCTGGTACGAGCCGACCCGCCCGCTGCTCACCGAGGCGCCCGGCGGCCACGACGGCCGCCCGCTCGACCTGGCGGACGTGCACGGCCGCCGGGTGGTGGAGACCCGGCTCGCCGGCCGGGTGTCGGTCCGCGAGGAGAACGCGGCGGCGGCCCTGGAGGTCATGAGCCGCTTCGCGGTCGACCCGCGCCTGCTGCCGTACCTGCCGCCGACGATGGCCCCGACGGCGACCTCGCACGTCGAGGGCTATCTGGAGCACCCGGCGGAGGCGTTCGCGCAGTACGCCGACGACGGGGTCGCGCGGGTCGTGTGCGAGGAGAAGCACATGGGTTCGCGGGCGGTGGCGCTGGTGTGCCGGGACGCGGAGGCGGCGGCGAAGCGGTTCGGCGTGGACGGCGGGCCCACGGGGTCTCTGTACACGCGTACCGGTCGGCCCTTCTTCGACGACGGGACGGTGACCGAGGAGATCCTGGGCCGACTGCGGACGGCGCTCGACGAGTCGGGCCTGTGGGCGGAACTGGACACCGACTGGGTGCTGCTGGACGCGGAGTTGATGCCGTGGTCGCTGAAGGCGTCCGGGCTGCTGCGTGGTCAGTACGCGGCGGTCGGCGCCGCGGCCGGTGCGGTGTTCCCGGGTGCGCTGGCCGTGCTGGAGGGTGCCGCGGTACGGGGTGTCGACGTGGACACGCTGCTGTCCCGGCAGCGGGAACGCGCCGCGGACGCTTCGGCGTTCACCGACGCGTACCGGCGCTACTGCTGGACCACGTCCGGCCTCGACGGTGTCCGGCTCGCCCCGTTCCAGATCCTCGCGGTCCAGGGACGCAGCCTCGCCGGACTCCCGCATGACGACCAACTCGCCCTGTTGGACCGGCTGGTGGAGCACGACAGCACCGGCCTGCTGCAGACTACGCGTCGACTGTACGTCGACACCGGTGACCCCGAGTCGGTACAGGCCGGTGTCGACTGGTGGCTGGAGATGACGGGGCGTGGCGGCGAGGGCATGGTCGTCAAGCCGGTCGGAGCGGTCGTGCGCAGCGAGCAGGGGAGGCTGGTGCAGCCCGGTATCAAGTGCCGCGGCCGTGAGTACCTGCGGATCATCTACGGCCCGGAGTACACGCGTCCCGACAACCTCACCCGCCTTCGTGGCCGCTTCCTCAACCACAAGCGGTCACTGGCGATCCGGGAGTACGCGCTCGGTCTCGAGGCGCTCGACCGGTTGGCCGAGGGGGAGCCGCTGTGGCGGGTGCACGAGGCGGTGTTCGGGGTGCTGGCGCTGGAGTCGGAGCCGGTGGACCCGCGGCTGTGACCTGGCCTGCGGGCCGGGGTGCCCACAGGATGCGCACGGCACCCTTGTGTCCCTCCCGTCTCCGTCCGTAGGGTGAACAGCCTTGTTGCGTACGGGAGTTCGGGAGGGGCGCGTCGATGGACATCAAGAAGACAGTGATCCGTGAGGAAGAGCGCACGAACCGCCGACCGGCCGTCATGGAGAAGCGGCCGACCCGCTGACCGGGCGAGGAGCGGAGGCGGAAGTCCGCGGCGGCGGTATGCGCGTTCGGCTGGTGACCATGCCCTGGCATCCGATCGATCTGCCCTCGCTCCAGGTGGGCCTGCTGCACACGCTGCTGCGGCAGGCCCGTCCGGACGACGAGGTGAGCGAGTACCACGGCTCACTGAGCTTCGCGAAGCTGCTCCTCGAGCGGTCCGGCGGGCACCTGCGTCCCGGTGACTACGAGGCGGTCGGCAGCGACTCGATCTTCCACGGGCTCGGCGACTGGGTCTTCTCGGGCGTGCTGTACGACGACCCGGACTGGGGTGTCGCCCGCCTCGGGGACTACGCGGCGCGGCGCGGGATCTCCGTCGACACCGCCTCCGAAATGCGTCTCCACGCGGCCGAGTTCATCGACCGCAGCGCCACCGACGTACTCGCGGACGACCCCGAGGTCGTCGGGTTCACCACCACCTTCATGCAGAACGTGCCCTCCCTCGCGCTGGCCAAGGAGCTCAAGCGCCGCCGCCCCGGGCTCGTCGTCGTCTTCGGCGGCAGCAACTGCGACGGCCCCATGGGACACGCCCTGCACCGCAACCACCCGTTCGTCGACCACGTGGTGCGCGGCGAAGGGGAGTACGCCTTCCCCGCCCTCCTGCGCCACCTCGACGACGGCACGCCGCCCGCGGACGTCCCGGGCCTGTGCTGGTGGGACGGCGAGGTGTCCCGGGCCAACACGGAGACCCGGCGGACCGTGGCGCCCGCCGACATCCCCTCGCCCGACTACGACCAGTGGCAGGCGGCCCTGGAGGCGTCACCCGTCATCGAGTACGTGTACCCGAAACTGGTCGTCGAGGGGGCGCGGGGCTGCTGGTGGGGAGAGAAGCACCACTGCACCTTCTGCGGGCTCAACGGCTCCGCCATGGCCTTCCGCGCCAAGCCGGGGGAGCGGCTGTGGAGCGAGGTCGACCGCCTGGTGCGCCGGCACCGCATCCTCGACGTCGTCACCGTCGACAACATCATCGACATGGCGTACTTCAAGGACTTCCTCCCGCTCGCCGCCGAGAGCGGCTGGGACCTGCGGATGCACTACGAGGTCAAGTCCAACCTCACCCGCGAGCAGATCGAACTCCTGGGCAGGGCGGGCGCGGTACTCCTGCAGCCCGGCATCGAGAGCCTGAGCAGCAGGGTCCTCGACCTCATGGACAAGGGGGTCGCCGGCGCCCGCAACATCCGTACGCTCCGGGAGTTCGAGAACCACTCGATCACCTGCACCTGGAACTATCTGTACGGATTCCCGGGTGAGACCGCCGAGGACTACGCCTCCGTCATCGAGCAGCTGCCCGCGCTCGTCCACCTCCAGCCGCCGGGCGGCGCCCACCGCATCCAGCTCGAACGGTTCAGCCCGCACTTCACCGACCCGGGCCTCGGCTTCGGCAAACGCCGTCCGGCCGAGATGTACCAGCACGTCTACGACCTGCCCGAGGACGAACTCGCCGATCTGGTCTACCTGTTCGACACGGAGGACGCGGGCGTGGGAGGGGCGACGGAGGCGGCCCTCAAGAGGGCCGTGGCGGCCTGGATCACCGGGCATCCGGGATCGAGCCTGCTGATGGAGGACGAAGATGAAGGGGACAGTGGGAGCGCCCTGTCGGTCCACGACCGGCGACACGGAATGCCGCACCGCACCCACCGCTTCACCGGCTGGCAGGCCGCCGCGCTGCGCCGCCTGGAGGACGGCCGGACCGAGCCCGCGCTGCACCGGCTGCTGACCGGAGACGGACACGACGTCCCCGCCGGCGCGCTGGACGAGTGGCTGCGACATGTCCTGTCGCTGGGCCTGTTGTTCCGTGACGGGCGGACGTACGTGGCCCTGCCGACGCGCGAGCTGCCGGTCCGCATCGACCGCGGCCCGGCCGACGACAGTGTCCCGGCCCCACAGGCGGTTGCGGGATGACCGGGCTCGGGCTGCCCGAGGGCGTCGCGCACCGCACCACCGGCCGGCGGATCGACGTGGCGGAGCCGCTCCGACTGGGCGCGGGAGGGCGGCAGACGGCGGTGGCCGTCCAGTTCCTGCGCGAGTGCCAGAGCCACGGCCTCGACACGCACTGGCGCACGGCGGACACCGAGACGGCGGACGGGAAGGCGACGTACGACGTACGGATCCTGCGCCACCTTCCGCCGCCCGCCGAACACCCCGGCGAGACAAGCGAGTTGACGGACTGGCGGGCCGGGTATGTGTACGGGATGTGCTATCACCGCCGTGGCCCGGACTTCGTCTCCGTCATGGACCGCAGGAACCGCCCCGCCTCGGCGCGCTTCACCCTCGACCACCCCGACCTGATCGACGCGTTCGACACCCTGCAGGCGGCCACGCCCGTCGACGCGCTGAGCTCCGTGCACCGGGAGGCCCTCGATCTGCTGGCGGCCGAGCGGCTCGCCCTGGTCACCGACGGCTGGGCGGTGGCTCTGCCGCCACGCCTGAGGCGCTGGCCGGTTCCCTGCACGGGTATCTGACGGATGACCCTGCTGCTCGACGACCGCTCGTTGCGGCGGCACCGCCCCTTCATATTGCTGTGCGTGGAGCAGGCCGTCGGCTCCGTGGGCCGGCAGGTCACGGGGCTCGCGCTGATGCTGCTGGCCGTGACCGAGCTGGACGCCGGGCCGTTGGGCGCGGCGGTGATCATGGCGCTGACGTATCTGCCCGGAGCGCTGCTGAGCCCGTTCGCCGGAGTGCTGGTGGACCGGGTGCCGCTGCGCCGGCTGCTGGCGCTGGCCACGTCCGCGCAGGCTCTCGTCGTCGGATCGGTGGCGTTCGCCGCTGCCGTGGGGCGGGTGACCTGGCCGCAGGTCTACGTGGTCGCGGGCGTCTCCGGCGCCCTGACCTTCACCCTCTCGGTCGGCCTCCAGGCCGCGCTGCCCCGGGTCGTCGGCCCCGAGCGGCTGCTGGGCGCCAACTCGGTGCTGACCGGGGCCCGTACAGCGGGCCAGATCGGTGGACCGGCGCTCGGCGGTGTGCTCGTAGGCTTCGTCGGCGCCGCCCCGGCGCTGGAGGCGGGGAGCGCGGCGTACGCCGTGGAGGCGCTGCTCCTGTTCGCGTTACCCGTCGCCCTCGACACCCCGGTCGGCCGACGGGACACTCCCGGTGAATCGCCAACGGCCGCACTACGGGCGGGACTTGCCGTCGTACGCGGCGAATGGCAGCTGTGGCGCATGGTCCTCGCGGGCGCCGGGCTCAACCTCGGCAGCGGGGCCGCGGCGGCCCTCTTCGTGCTCTACGCGACCCGTGATCTGGGGCTGCCCGCCTGGCAGTTGGGCATCGTCTTCGCCATGATGAGCGCGGCCACGGTGATCGGGATCCTGCTGGCCGGGCGGCTCGGCAGGACCATGGGACTGTGGCGGGCGACCCGGGTCTGCGGGCTGCTCACGGGCGCCTCGGTGTTCCTGATCCCGGCCGCGTCCTGGGGCGCCGCCTTCCCGCTCCTGCTCGCCTACCAGCTCATCTACGGTCTGTCCGGCACCGTCTGGGCGATCTCCATGACCACCACGCAGCAACTGGTCACACCGGCGGACCTGCAGGGCCGGGTCGCGGGCTTCACCCAGGCCGCGCTCCTGGTGACCGTGCCGGTCGGAGCGCTGGGCGGCGGGGCGGTGGCGGCCTGGCTGGGCAATGTGCCGGTGCTCGTCGCCTCGGCGGCAGTGGCACTGGCATCGGCGGCGACCATGTGGGCACCGTCGGGGACACGGGAAGGCGTCAGCCCGTCAGCCGCAGAGCCGTCGCCGCCCTCCCCACACGCACCGTCTGCCCCCAAGTGAGCTCCAGAGCGTCCCCCTCCATCCCGTCCCCGAACACGATCAACTGCTCGGACTCGACCGTGAGTTGCAGCACCGTCGATCCGGCCAGCTCACCGGCCACCAGCGACGTCCCGGTGACCGGCGAAGGCCAAGCCTCCCGTACGAACCACACCAACCTGTCCTCCGAGGGGTGTGGCAGGGCGAGGGCGCTGCCCCGCTCCTGCCACACCGACCGGAGCCATCCCGTGGCCCCGGTGCCCGTTCCCACGAGCACCCCGGAGGACGCCTGGGCCTCGACGACACCCCCGTCGCCCTCCAGACCCAGGCGGTATCGGGCCGTCTGATGACCGACGGCGCCCAGATAGATCTCGTTCAGTGCGACCAGCCGCTGTGTGTCGTCGGCGACGGCCTCGACCATGGTGAGTTCGTCCACACCGGTACCGGCCGCGTGCGCCGACGGCAGCAGGGTGGCGGCGGCCGACGGGCGGTGCCGTACCAGGACGCCCGGGTTGCGCCCGGGGTCGGTGTCGAAGCCCAACACCGGTTGCCCGGCGAGGTACTTGGCGACATTCGCGACCAGCCCGTCCTGCCCGACCACGGCCACCACGTCCTCCGGCGCGAACAGGAACCGGTCCAAGTCGCCCCGCTCGACCTGGGTCTGACGCCAGGTCAGAGGGATCGCCGAGGACACTTCGGCCAGCGCTCGCCGCGTCCGGCGGTGCCGTTCGGCGACCTCCTCGATGTCCCGGCCCCGCGATCGAAGGAAGTACGCGGCCTGCCCATGCGTCCCGTGCCGGGCGACCAACTCCTCGTACTCCGTGGTCCGATGGACGAGGACAGCCCGCGGCGCGAGACTCACGCGCCGACCTCGCCGCCACCGGCACCGGCACCCAGTCTGCTGAGCAACCCCGTCAGCACGTCCGGCGAGATCGTCACGCTGTCGATGTTCGGCAGGTTCTCCGCGAGCCGCGTCCCGGTGAGCGCGTGCAGGGTCGCCACATCCACGTCGGAGTGCACCCGCAGCCACGCTGCCTGGGCATGCGCCCGCGCGTCACCCACCTCGCGCGCACCCTCGGCCTCGGCACGGGCCAGCCGTACGGAACGTGCCGCCTCGGCGTCGGCGAGCCGTACCGTACGCGTCGCCTCCGCCTCGGCCCGTACGCCGTCCGCGGCCGCGTGTTCCTCGGCCTCGCGGCGGGCGTTCGTGCCGCGCTGGTCGACCAACTGCTCCTCGCGGCGGGCGAGTTCGATCTGGCTGTCGAGTTCGTTCTCGGCGATCGCGCGCTCCCGTTCGACGGCCACCGCCCGGCGTTCGTAGGTGGCCTTGTCCGCCTCCTGCTGGATCTGTTCGCGGGCCGGGGTGCGCAGCGCCCGTTCCACCTCGGGCTCGGGGCGGATGGCCATCACGCGGACGGCGACCACCTCGATGCCGGTGGCCGGCAGGCGCGGTTCGGCGCCGAGGCCTTCCGCGATCCGTTCCCGTACCGCCGTCACCCCGTCGACCAGCGCGGATGCGAGGGGTGTCCGGGCGAGTACGGCCAGCGCGTGCTGTTGAGCCGTCTCGGTCAGCAAGGTGCCGAGCTGTTCAAGGGGCGATCCCCGCCAGACGCCCGTGTCCGGGTCGACCGAGAAGTCGAGCCGTGCGGAGGCCAGGGCCGGGTCGCTGATCCGGTAGGTGACGGTCGCCTGGACCGCCACGTCCTGGAAGTCGGACGTACGGGCATGGAAGGTCATGGCCAACTCCCGGTCGTCCACCGGCACTTCGGAGAGCGCGGCGGTCAACGCGCGGAACCAGAAGCTGAGTCCGGGCCCGTCGTGCAGCAGCTTGCCGGAGCGGTGGTGCCGGATGTGTGCCGTAGGAGCTCCGCGCAGGTGGCGCCAGCCCAGGCGCCGGGTGATGTCGGCCATCAGAGTTCCTCAGATCCCGTCGGTTCCCGTGGGATCCGGTCAGATCCCGCATCGATCTCGTCAGTAAGACGATAATCGCGCGGCCTACTTGTCGTCAAGAGGACGAAAACAAGTGGCGGCAAGTGAAGTGGTGGCGGTAGGTGAAGTAAGGGGGTGAACTCGGCCGTAGATGGTCAGGATGGAGACATGGCACTCCATGTCGACTCCGAGACCGGGCGGCTTCGCCGCGTCATCCTGCACCGGCCGGATCTGGAGCTCAAAAGGCTCACCCCCAGCAACAAGGACGCCCTCCTCTTCGACGACGTGCTCTGGGTGCGCCGGGCGCGCGCCGAGCACGACGGCTTCGCGGACGTGCTCCGCGACCGGGGCGTCGCCGTCCACCTCTTCGGCGACCTGCTCGCCGAGTCCCTGGCGATCCCGGCGGCCCGCGCGCTCGTCCTGGACCGCGTCTTCGACGAGAAGGAGTACGGCCCGCTCGCCACCGACCACCTCCGCGCCGCCTTCGAGGCCCTGCCCGCCCCCGAACTGGCCGAGGCGCTCGTCGGCGGCATGACCAAGCGGGAGTTCCTGGAAGCCCACGCGGAGCCGACCTCCGTCCGCTTCCACGTCATGGACCTCGACGACTTCCTCCTCGCCCCCCTCCCCAACCACCTCTTCACCCGCGACACCTCCGCCTGGATCTACGACGGCGTCTCCGTCAACGCGATGCGCTGGCCGGCCCGGCAGCGCGAGACCGTCCACTTCGAGGCGATCTACCGGCACCACCCGCTCTTCCGCGCCGAGAAGTTCCACGTCTGGTCCGAGGGGCAGGCCGACTACCCGTCCACCATCGAGGGCGGGGACGTACTCGTCATCGGGAACGGCGCGGTGCTCATCGGCATGAGCGAGCGGACCACCCCGCAGGCCGTCGAGATGCTCGCGCACAAGCTGTTCGCCGAGGGCTCCGCACGGACGATCGTGGCGCTCGACATCCCCAAGCAGCGCGCCTTCATGCACCTCGACACGGTGATGACGATGGTCGACGGCGACACCTTCACCCAGTACGCGGGGCTCGGCATGCTCCGGTCGTACACGATCGAACCGGGCGTTGGCGACAAGGAGTTGAAGGTCACCGACCATCCGCCGGAGCACATGCACCGCGCGATCGCCGCCGCCCTCGGTCTTGACGCGATCCGCGTCCTGACCGCCACCCAGGACGTGCACGCCGCCGCGCGCGAGCAGTGGGACGACGGCTGCAACGTCCTCGCCGTCGAGCCCGGAGTCGTCGTCGCCTACGAACGGAACGCCACCACCAACACCTATCTGCGCAAGCAGGGCATCGAGGTGATCGAGATCCCGGGGAGCGAGCTGGGCCGGGGTCGGGGCGGGCCGCGCTGCATGAGCTGCCCGGTCGAGCGGGACGCCGTATAGAAATTCTATCCATCGTATAGAATTCCAAAAGCAAGCACCTGTTCCCCGCACCCGCATCTCTGGAGCGCCCCCATGGCGACAGTCCCGACCGCCCTCGCCGGCCGCCACTTCCTCAAGGAGCTGGACTTCTCCGAGGAGGAGTTCCGCGGTCTGATCGAGCTGGCCGCCGAGCTGAAGGCCGCCAAGAGGGCCGGGGGCGAGACGCGGTACCTGTCGGGCAAGAACATCGCGCTGATCTTCGAGAAGACCTCGACGCGCACCCGCTGCGCGTTCGAGGTCGCCGCGGCCGACCAGGGCGCCTCGACGACCTACCTCGACCCGTCGGGCTCGCAGATCGGGCACAAGGAGTCCGTGAAGGACACCGCACGCGTGCTCGGCCGGATGTTCGACGGCATCGAGTACCGCGGGGACAGCCAGGCCGCCGTGGAGGAACTGGGTGCGTACGCGGGAGTGCCCGTATACAACGGCCTCACCGACGACTGGCACCCCACCCAGATGCTCGCCGACGTGCTCACCATGACCGAGCACAGCGCCAAGCCGCTGAAGCAGATCGCCTTCGCCTACCTGGGCGACGCCCGCTTCAACATGGGCAACTCCTACCTGGTCACCGGCGCGCTGCTCGGCATGGACGTACGGATCGTCGCCCCGAAGTCGTACTGGCCCGCCGAGGAGATCGTCACCGCCGCCCGCGCGCTCGCCGAGCGGAGCGGTGCGCGCATCACGCTCACCGAGGGGATCGAGGAGGGCGTGGCCGGCGCCGATTTCGTCGTCACCGACGTGTGGGTCTCCATGGGCGAGCCCAAACAGGTCTGGGACGAGCGGATCACGGCCCTGGCGCCGTACGCCGTGTCCATGGACGTCCTACGGGCCACCGGCAACCCGGATGTCAAGTTCCTGCACTGCCTGCCGGCCTTCCACGACCTCGGTACCAAGGTCGGCCGCGAGATATACGAGACCCACGGCCTCGACTCGCTGGAGGTCACGGACGAGGTCTTCGAGTCCGCGCACTCGGTCGTCTTCGACCAGGCGGAGAACCGACTGCACACGATCAAGGCCATTCTCGTGGCCACGCTGGCCTGACCTGCGCTCATGCCGTTCGGGGGCTATCCCGCCGGGTGCCACTGCGGTGGTACGACGGGCAGCCTGAACCACACCGCCTTGCCCGACTCGGTCGGGCGGTGGCCGCAGGACGAGCTGAGGGCGCGGATCAGCAGCAGGCCGCGCCCGTGCTCCTGCCAGGGGTCCGGCTCCTCGTCGGCGGGCTTGGTCAGACTCAGGGGCGGCACCGGGTCGGGGTCGTGCACCTCGACCTGGCAACCGGTGGGCAGCAGCTCGACCACGAGCTCTATGGGGGCGTCACCGGCGGTGTGTTCCACCGCGTTCGCGACCAGTTCCGCCGTCAGCAGCTCCGCGGTGTCGCTGTCGGCCGTGTACTTCACCTCGGACAGAGCGGTACGGACCAGTGCGCGGGCCACCGGCACGGCCGCGGCGGTGTGCGGCAGTGCGATGCGCCAGGAGGCGGAGGCGGAAGGGCGTTCTTGCAAGGCGGGTCCGTTCATGGAGCAGGCTGTCCTGCTTTCAACTATATGAATGGTACGGCGCCCTTTGTCAGGGTCTCTCGACGGGCACCGCTCGGGACTTTTGGCCCCGTGTCGAGCGGCATACCCCGTTCAACGGCCACTGCCGCACAGCTGCTCCCGTTGTTACCGCGCTATTGACGACTCGTGACGGATGCGACGGCAACAGGTCATTTCGACGGGCTATTCGGGCCGGGCACGCGAACGCCCTCGGACCCCGTCCGAAACGGGGCCCGAGGGCGTTCTGCGGTCTCTGCGGGCGAGGATCAGCCCAGGTCGACCATCCCCGCGGTGAGCGTCGCGCCGTCCGCCGGGTCGATCACCAGGAACGCGCCCGTGCGGCGGGAGACCGCGTAGTCGTCCAGCGCGAGCGGCTCGGCGGTACGCAGGGTGATCCGGCCCAGGTCGTTCGCGGTCAGCTCGGCCGCGCCGGCGAGGTCCTTGACGATCGCCTTGACCGTCCGGGTCGTGTGCCGCACCAGCACCCGGTCGCCGACCCGCAGCGGCCGGTCGGCCAGATGGCATACGGCGGCCCGCACGTCCTGTGTGAGCGCGGGCCTGTCGGCCCCGGCGGTGATCATGTTCCCGCGCGACACGTCCCGTTGATCCGCGAGCCGCAGACTGACCGACTGCGGGGCGTACGCCACCTCGGCCTCGGTGCCGAGCACGGAGATCCCGGTGATCTCGGAACCCTCCCCGGAGGGATGCACCGTCACCCGGTCCCCGACGCGCAGCGAACCGGACACCAACTGGCCCGCGTACCAACGGACTTCACCGTCCCGGATGACGTACTGCACCGGGAAACGGGCCGGTGCGTCGGACGGGTCCGCGGCGACCGGCACGTCCTCCAGGAACTCCAGCAGCGCCGGACCGTCGTACCAGTCCA
>Ga0307517_10012597_pt1 | contig 11583 bp, 8 predicted proteins | sample 23_EM_MG_FD_194515 | JGI IMG/M metagenome (GOLD analysis project Ga0307517, IMG submission 194515) | Populus trichocarpa ectomycorrhiza microbial communities from riparian zone in the Pacific Northwest, United States - 23_EM | ecosystem: Host-associated > Plants > Roots > Unclassified | place... | reverse complement strand
CAAGAAGAGGGTCGCCCAAACAGGAGATTGATTGATTTTGTTGTGCATGATGCAAATGGCAACCCACAGCCCTTGGAGATGGTTGAAGTTGATGATATGTTTATCTCTGGCATTATAATGCCTCACGAGGAAAGCATTGACAAGGAAAAAGAAGTGCATGTTAGGTGTGATGGCTTTGGAAGGATAGAAGCATGGGATATCTCTGGTTATGAAGATGGATCCCCAGTCATTTGGCTAAGTACTGAAGTGGCAGATTATGACTGCATTAAGCCTGCTGGTGGCTACAAGAAGTTCTTTGATCATTTCTTCCAGAAGGCACTTGCTTGTGTTGAAGTCTACAAAAAACTCTCAAGATTCTCTGGAGGAAACCCTGAATTCACCCTTGATGAGTTGCTTGCTGGGGTTGTGCGAGCAATGAGTGGAAATAAGTGTTTCTCTGGTGCAGTATCCATCAAGAATTTCCTCATTTCTCAGGGTGAATTTATTTATCACCAAATAATTGGTTTGGATGAGACTTCCACAAAGAATGATAAGAAATTTGCAGACTTGCCTGTTCTTGTAGCCTTGAGAGATGAAAGTCGCAATCATGGAAATGTTCTGATAGCAAAAGCAGCAAATTCTGGTGGGAACTTGGTGATTGGTCCAGAATCTGTGGATGGTGCTGTTGTGAATCAGTCTAACCAATCCAGTACCACAGTTGAGGAAGACGAGGATGCAAAGTTAGCAAGATTATTGCAGGAAGAAGAGTATTGGCAGTCTAATATGAGGCAGAAGAAAAGTCGTGGTTCAGTTTCTGCATCCAACACAATCTACATCAAAATTAATGAAGATGAGATTGCAAATGACTACCCTCTCCCTGTGTTTTACAAACACTCTAATGAAGAAACCGATGAGTATATAGCTGTTGCAAGTGATGATGTAATTGACCACCCTGATGATCTCCCTAGAAGAATGCTTCATAACTGGTCACTTTATAACTCAGACTCAAGGTTGATTTCTTTGGAGCTTCTTCCAATGAAACCTTGTGAAGACATTGATGTCACCATCTTTGGATCAGGAAGTATGACTGAAGATGACGGAAGCGGATTCTGTCTTGATGATGGTCCTGATCAGTCTTCTTCAAGGGGTTTGGAGGCTCAGGATGACATGGGTTTGCCGATATTTTTGAGTGCGATAAAGGAGTGGATGATTGAGTTTGGATCATCAATGATTTTTATATCACTACGCACGGACATGGCCTGGTATTGTAATATTCTCATATTGTTATTAATCAAACACATAACACCAACAAACACTTGCGCACACGCGCACACACATACAGACACATGTACGTGTGCTAGAATTATTGCTGTCTCTTGACCTTGCTTCTAATCATTTTAACTTAAGTCTAACAATCTGTTTGCCAATCAAATATGTCTTCTCACTGGAAATATGTTGAAACTATTCAACTATAGGGATTGATTAAGTTCGTAGCAGGTTACTAACATATCAGGGAGAAACCAACGGTGTATGTTTTCCCTTTGGAAGTTATTTTGGGTTTTATCTCATGAAAAATTTCTGGTGCTGCAAGTTAGAAATTTTATTTTCTCGTGATCTTGATCAGTGTTTTTTTCTTTCTCAACATCTTCAGGTATAGACTTGGAAAGCCATCAAAACAATATGCTTCCTGGTATAAGCCAGTCCTAAAAACAGTAAAGCTTGCAAGAAGCATCATTACATTGTTGAAGGAGCAAAGTCGAGTATCACGGCTTTCTTTTGCAGATGTAATCCGGAAAGTGTCTGAGTTCAAGAAGGATCATCATGCTTATATTTCTTCTGATCTAGCAGCTGTTGAGAGGTATGTGGTTGTGCATGGACAGATAATACTACAGCTTTTTGCTGAGTTTCCAGATCAGAAGATCAAGAAATGTGCTTTTGTGGTCGGTTTGACTCGTATGATGGAGGAGAGGCACCATACTAAATGGGTAGTGAACAAAAAAGCAATTGTGCAAAAGTGTCATTCCAATTTGAATCCTCGGGCTGCAATGGATACAGTTGCTTCTGGAGCATCCAAGAGGAAGCTTATGCAGGCAACAACAACAAGACTGATCAACAGAATATGGGGGGAATATTATTCAAACTATTCTCCAGAGGATTTGAAAGAGGGAAATGATTGTGATGTAAAAGAAGAAGATGAACTTGAGGAACAGGATGAAAATGAAGATGATGATAAAGAGGTGGTGGTAGAGAAAACACCAAAACCTTATTCAGTGTTTGAACATTGTAAATCCCATACTTCACAAAAAGAGGTAAGATGGGATGGGAATCCTGTAAGAAAAACATCTTCTGGAGAAGACATTTACAAGCAAGCCATTGTTTGTGGACAGGTCATTGTGGTGGGGGCTGCTGTCTTAGTAGAGGTTGATGAACCAGATGAACTTCCTGCCATTTATTTTGTGGAGTACATGTTTGAAACAAGAAATGGAAGTAAAATGTTTCATGGGAGAATGATGAAGTGGGGATCTGAGACAGTTCTTGGTAACACTGCCAATGATAGAGAGGTTTTCTTAACAAATGAATGCATGAATTATAAACTACAGGATGTTAAGCAAGCAATAATTCTGGAAGTTCGAAAAAGGCCTTGGGGACATCATCACAGGAAAGATAATGCCAATGCTGATAGAATTGATAGGGAAAAGGCAGAAGAGAGGAAAAAGAAAGGATTGCCACTAGAATATTACTGTAAAAGCTTGTACTGGCCAGAAAGGGGTGCTTTCTTCACTCTTCCATTTGATACTATGGGTCTTGGCTCTGGTGTCTGCCACTCTTGTAACTTAAAAATATCTGAAGAAGACAAGAATATTTCCAAAGTGAATTCTTCTCAAACAGGATTTTCATACAAAGGAACTGAGTACTCAGTCCATGATTTTGTCTATGTGAACCCTCATCAATTTGCCGTGGAAAGTGGGGAGACTGAAACTTTTAAGGGTGGAAGGAATGTTGGATTGAAGCCTTATGCTGTGTGCCAGTTATTGGAAGTAGTTCCAATGGAAACAAAACAATCTGAAACAAGATCCACTGAGGTCAAAGTTCAAAGATTTTTCAGACCAGATGATATTTCACCTGAAAAGGCATATTGTTCTGATATTCGTGAGGTAAAAGCTTTTTTAAAAACTTCTGTATAATTATGTTTTATCATCTTTGTGGATTCTGTAATCACTCTTTGACCATGTTGTTCGACATTTATAGTCTCATCCAAATTTATCCAATAAATTCATGCCAAAGAACTCCAGAAACTGCTCTGACATAAGAAATGTGTTGGTTTTCTTAATTATTGGCAGAAAATTATCAATCTTGCAATTATAAGTTTCCTGAATATGGACTTTGCTTCTTTGTAATTCATAATGAGTTTTTATTGCTTAATTTCAGATATATTATAGTGAAGAAACACATCTTTTATCTGTTGAGGTGATTGAAGGGAAATGTGAAGTCAGAAAGAAAATTGATATTCCCACATGCAGTGCTCCTGCAATCTTTGATCATACCTTCTTCTGCGAGCACATGTATGATCCTTCCAATGGGTCCCTCAAGCAGGTGATTTGTCTTTTGTTCATTCCCATAATGTTACATGCTGACTGAGTCCATCAGCTTATGGAGAATTGTCAGTTTAGTTAATTTCTAAGGCCATCTAAGCCCTTCAGATTGTTTCTCTGGGCCATTATGAGGTTCACTATTCGACTTTGCTCCTGTGAGCTATAAGTAATCTTCCAGTTTCACTGTGGACAGCTACCAGCTCATATCAAATCAAAGTTTTCAGCTGTGAGTAAAGATGGTGATGTTGCAAGTAGAAAGAGAAAGGGAAAGTCTAAAGAAGGAGAAAATGATACAGAAGATGACAAACAATTGGAAGCATCTCCAGAGTACCGTTTGGCCACTTTGGATATTTTTGCTGGTTGTGGTGGCTTGTCTGAGGGATTGCAGCAAGCTGGTAGTGCTCATCTCTTTATCCTTCACTTGGAGGAATAATTGATATTTATGCCTATTGTTGGATAAATTGACAACTGGCTATTTTCACCATTGCAGGTGTCTCAACAACCAAGTGGGCTATTGAATATGAAGAGCCTGCTGGGGAAGCATTTAAACTCAATCATGCAGAATCATTGATGTTTATTAATAATTGCAATGTGATCCTCAGGTAAGTGGTTGTTTTGTGATTGAAACTTTCTTTTGTTATCACTCATTTTTCTGGTGACTAATTATCTGATGTTAATTAAGGGCTGTGATGGAGAGGTGTGGAGATGCAGATGACTGTATTTCTACTTCTGAGGCTGCTAAATTGGCTTCATCACTTGATGCAAAGGTGATCAATGGTTTGCCATTGCCAGGGCAGGTGGATTTCATCAATGGAGGGCCTCCATGTCAGGTATTTATAGCCTTTCTTTGCACTAACCTGAGGCATCTAACATCTCTGGAATTTATGGACACTCGAAAAAGTAATGTGTCTTTGCAGGGCTTCTCTGGAATGAATAGGTTTAATCAGAGCACTTGGAGTAAAGTTCAATGTGAGATGATCTTAGCATTCTTATCCTTTGCTGATTACTTCCGCCCAAAGTATTTCCTCTTAGAGAATGTGAGGAACTTTGTATCTTTCAATAAAGGACAGACTTTCCGTTTAACTATTGCTTCTCTTCTTCAGATGGGTTATCAGGTAGATATTGCGATGCCATTGGAAATAACCATGGTCGTATAATTTCATTTTTGTATGCAGAATGCTAATTGTATGTAACCATGTCTACATGTGTATTGATTGTGAATAGGTGAGATTTGGAATTTTGGAGGCCGGAGCATATGGAGTTTCTCAGTCACGCAAACGTGCCTTTATATGGGCAGCCTCCCCTGAGGAGATACTCCCAGAATGGCCAGAGCCAATGCATGTTTTTGCTGCCCCAGAGTTAAAAATAACATTGTCTGAGAAGTCACAATATGCTGCTGTTAGGAGTACTGCTTATGGAGCCCCTTTCCGTGCAATAACTGTCAGAGATACAATTGGTGATCTCCTAGATGTGGCGAATGGTGCTTCTAAGACAAATTTGGAGGTATATTAGATGCTAAAATTTTCTTCTGGAACTTCTTACTCCTAAGTAATATGATCATGGGCATTATAACCAAACCTTTTGTTTTGCAGTACGGAAATGATCCTATCTCTTGGTTTCAAAAGAAAATTCGAGGCGACATGGTTGTCTTGACTGACCATATATCAAAAGAAATGAATGAGCTGAATCTTATTAGATGCAAGAATATCCCAAAGCGGCCAGGTGCTGATTGGCGTGATCTCCCAGATGAAAAGGTACAAACACATCTTATTGATACCTTGCAATGCGAGGTTGATATAAACCTAATGCATGATGAAAGTAGAGATCAGTGATTTTCGATAATGTCATGATATGCAGGTCAAATTGTCTACTGGGCAAATGGTTGATTTGATACCATGGTGCCTTCCAAACACAGCTAAACGACACAATCAGTGGAAGGGGCTATTTGGAAGATTGGATTGGGAAGGGAACTTCCCAACATCAATAACAGATCCCCAGCCAATGGGTAAGGTGGGGATGTGCTTTCACCCTGAGCAGGACAGGATTCTTACTGTTCGTGAATGTGCACGATCTCAAGTAAGTTCAGTTTCCCTGGACTGTTTGACCATTGTCCAAGTTTCTGACTTTATAAAATAAATTGATTCTGAAAGAAGTTTTAAAAAGAGACAGCACGTAGCCAGTGCTTGCAACAATCATCCACCTTGCATATTTCACCCCGGCTCCTGCGCTGCATGCAAAAGCTTGGTTTCGTTTTTTTATTTGTTTCCTTTTTTCTTAATTCTTTGACCCAGGGATTCCCAGATAACTATCAGTTTTTCGGTAACATTCAACACAAGCATCGGCAAATTGGAAATGCTGTTCCTCCTCCTCTAGCATATGCGTTGGGAAGGAAACTTAAGGAAGCACTGGATAGTAAGAGGCAGAAATAGTTGGAGGGTCCACAAAATTTGTTAGAAAGTAGAGTTTCATCAGGTGGAGAAAACACTTGGTCTTAATAAATTGCAATTTATATTGTGTTGTGGTGTCGCTCTCGGCCATTAAGCAGTTGCAACCAAGAAGATTGTGTAGGCAATTTTGTGTTTATTGATCCTGGCTGTTCAGCCATACAATATACAGTGAGTCCGTGAAAACACATTTGATTTTTTACAGAGCAAAATTTATTTTAATGCTTATAGTCAATAAGGTATTTTCCCTTTTCAAATTATAGTATCTATTAATCATTTAGGAAATATTGACAAGATTTATTATATTATTTTCTTGCATGTCTCCTGAAATTATCATTGGTTCTGTATGGAAATGAAAATTGAAAAATTGATTTTGTTAAACCAGTGTTGTACTTGGTTGGACTAGTTGTGTCTTCATAATGAGTTCCATGTTTTGTATTATTGTGTCTGCACGCATCCAGTTGATATTGGGCTGCTTATTGGGGAGATTTGGAACAAGCTTATTGCCTAACCAACTCCGAATGTTATACATGTGTTAATGGAATTTATTGTTGGTGAAGATCATACGTGCATAGTGAAAATTCTGAAGTGATTCTTTCCTTTAACATTGGCTACGTGCGTACTGAAATGTTCCTAGAGATACAAGTACCAGAGTATACTAAGCCAGCTTGTGACAGACTTGCATTATACCGTTTGTCCATTGCTTTGTTTACTCTCTACGAGATGTACAAGTTTCTTGATAATATGGTTATTGAATGAGAATGAGGTGTTGAACCAAGAAACTCACTGTTAAGCCTCTTACAGGAAGCAAGACTCCATGCACACATTGGAAGAATAATAAGCTTGTGCTGGAATCTGACAATGATAAACTCATCTTCTTTGACCTCAGTACACGAGAGAAAACGGAATCTATTTTTACAAGGAGAGCCTAGTTCAATTGACCCTTTCATTCAAGGATAATAATTAAAGGGTAGTTGCAATATGAAGAAGCTAAAACGGCAGCCAAGAGTAGGAAGGTGATGAACATACATGAAAGAAATTATGGAAAAATAATTGAGTGGGATGAATAATCTAATAATTGGGAATTAAATTTCAGTCTGTATCCCTTTAGTTATCATTAATAGGGAGTTGGAGGAAGGATTTTGGATCATGTTTTCAAGTTTCTATATATACACATGTCAATGAAATACAAACACTCTTATTGAAGTAAATTTCTTATATATATTATGCAGTTTATCCTCTTCTTTTTATCAATGAGAATTCATTTATAAAATGAAATGCATTTGGCTATTGAACCGTAAAAACAGATGATAAAGTCATAAAATAACCAAATCCTGTTCCATGTTGCCTTTTCTATGCCTGTTTAGTTGCTATCCTGTTCTCTGCTGCACTTCACCCTTGTCAGAAAAGAGAACGAAGGGCGTGTTTTTTTTTTTTTCTTTTTAACGAGAAAAAGATAATTACTAGTAAAGCTATTTAACTCCTTTCTTGCTTTCGAAGTAAATACTAGTCAATACGATTTCGCTCTAGGACAAATTATGTGGTCGTAATTGTATATCATGAGATCTTAAAAATCTAATTAGTTTAGAAATACAGTTTTAAGGTTGAATAATTGATTAATTAATCAGTCATAATAATTTTATTTATTTTTTCTAGTCAAGCTGACTTGCAATTAGCACTTGGAAAAGATCTTTTTTAGTGGAGGTGAAGACTCTCTGATGCTTAAATAAATATCTTTTAAAGAGAAAAAATACAATAATATTCTAGAGAAATATACTCTAAAAATATATATGTAGTAGAGAATAAAAATTGTGAATCTTAGTTCTGAAGGTCTCATGGTGTATTTATAGCCCATGAGTCTTGTCATTTTGTGAAGAGGAGGGTCTTTAGTATAATTACCTTGATAGCATTTAATAAGGATAAATATCCCTTACATCTGTATTAATGTTTGATGAGAATATGGTGGGTCCTTGAAAGACTTTTATACACCTAAAAGGTGTAATTTTACTCTGATAGTATTTAATAAAAAATAAATATCTCTTACGTCTATACTAATGTTCGATGGGAATATGGTGGGTCTTTAGAGGATTTTTATACACATAAAAAGTATAGGGAGATTAGGGTTCAAGATTCTAAATGTAGCTAAACCCATGAATGCTAAGTTATTCCCCGAGAGTAGACCTAAGGGAGGATGGTCATTCCCTTGGATGTGCTAAGGAAGAATGATAATTCCTTTGGGCTTGCCTAAGGAAAGATAGTTGTTACATTGGATTAGCTAACTACCAAGTCCAAGTGTTTTGGGTCTTACATGTTTACGAGTCCTACGTTGTCTTGGACGTCCCGAACTGCCAAGTCCAAGAGCCTTAAGTCTAGCATGCTTGTCAGACCCATGTTATCTTGGATTTGGGTCTGGCATGTTTGTTAGACCTATCTTACCTTGGACTTAGATGATTGTTAAGTCCAAGTGCTTTGAGTTTGATATTTTTTTCAAACCCATATTATCTCGTTTCCTTGGACATGACAAGAGATGATGGTCATTCTCTTGGGTGTTCATAGGAAGGATGGGTGTTCATAGAAGCATGCCAGGGGCTTCGCTTACTGCCAACCCTAGTGTGTCCAGGGCTTAGCTTACTGCTAACCTTAGTGGACCCGGGGCTTGGCACAGTACCAAGCCCAAAAACATTTGGGTTTTGGCTGGCATCATACCCAATGTGTTGGGACTTGGCACATTGTCAAGCTCACTCACGACTGGGTCTGGCTAGTGCCACATTAAGCGTTCTCGGGGCTCTCGGAAGATGCTTATTCCCTTGGACATGCCCAAGAAAGGAGGGTTATAAAGGTTTTTTAGGCCCAATAAAATAGGTTTATCAATAGCCCCTTAAGTCTTTGTGATATTGATATGCAAAGATTTGTAAAAATACTTGGTTACCATGACGAGTTCATTGAATTTTTATCGTGTGAAAAAAGGTGGTGGAAACCTTGGGTGATTTACTAGAGAGCCTATGTGGAGGTGCATAAAGGAAATCATACTTCAAAAATTTCCCTGAAGGGTTGGTGAAAAACATGGGGAAGAAGCTTGTACTTTGAAATATTTCTAAGTGAAGGGGACCCATCAGAGAAAATCAACTCACTTTGGAGAAATTCCTATCTCCAAACTCATTAAGCGTGACGACCATACTTAGAGAATTTATAAGTGACTAGTGGGAACCCAAAAAGGGTGAACATATGCTTATAAATTTCTGAGTGATTATAAGTTCTTTGGAGAGTAAGAGCTTGCAACTTTCCCAACATTGTCATGGGGCTTAAGAGCCCCTAACTAAGAGTGGTGTTTACATGATATTATGATTTGCACTAGGGAAACCAAGTCCATCCCTTGGAGATTGGTGCATATAGCATTAGGAAGACTACATCCATCCCTTGGAGATTGATGCATCTAATATTAAGGAGCCTACATTCATCCTTTGGAGAGTGGTGTGTACAACACTAAGAAGATCATATATATCCCTTGAAGAGTAATGCATACAGCACTAGGGAGACCGTGTTTATCCTTTGAAGAGTGGTGTATATAGCACTGGGGAGACCGTGTCTATCCCTTGAAGAGTGATGCATATAGCACTAAGAATATCACATCTATTTATTGGAGAGTTGTGCATATAACATTGGGAATATCACATCTATCCTTTGAAGATTGATGCATATAGCACTAGAAAGACTGCATCCATCCCTTGGAGATTGATGCATATAGCACTGGAGAGATCACATATATCCCTTGAAGAGTGGTGCATATAGCACTAGGGAAATCACACCTATCCCTTGAAGATTGATGCATATAGTATCGGGAAGATCACATCCATCCCTTGGAGATTGATGAAGCTATCGCTTTTAGGGATCACCTAGAGAAAATGAAAAGTTATTTTGAATAAATCATTCATATTTAAGAAATTTATATTCTTATCAAGGATTATACATACTGAGGTGACCTGAGTGATATGTATGGGAGATGCTGTTAGGAGAAAACATATCATGGAGGTGGCATTAAGATGTTGGCTTTGGATACCTTAATTTTTTACAACATATATTGGTTAAAAAAAAGAAAAAAGAATAAAAATGAATGAAGAATAATTTTAAGTTTGGGTTAAGACAACACAAATTGGAAGTTTTGAAGACTAATCAAGATGAAATTATAAATTTAGGAGTCAATTTTGGTAGAAATTGAAAGAATTCATAAGTTTGGGGGCTTAATTAAACTTTGAATAAGTTTAATTAATGAAATTATGAGCTTAATTGAAGAATTGATAAGTTTGGGAACTTAATTAAGCTTCGAATTAGTTTAATTAATGAAATTAAGGGCTTAATTGAAGAAATATAAAAATTCAGGGCTGATTGGGGTCAAAATTGCAAGAAATTAAAGTCTAATGACCAAAGTAAATAAGGGGGCATTATAGGGGGGTTAAGTGATTTTTCTAGAGGTAATTTTGAAAGAATTAAAAGTTGAAGGGTCAATTAAGAACTGAATTGATTAAATTAGAAACTAATAACCATTTTGTAAATGGCACCAAAATGTAGGGGTCCAATTGCAATTTATCCAGGGGCGAAATTAAAAAAAAGAAGTTTCCATGAATGAAGGCTTCATTGCAAGATGACAGAATTTCAGTAGTTGAATTGAAGAATGACCGCCTCAGCCCAAAACGACGTCGTTTCACATTTCTTGTTTCTTCATCTTCTTTCTTTGGAAACAGAGAAAGCCACCTGCAAAAAAAAAAAAAAGAGGAAATGTTGCTCGCCTATACTATATCAGTTCAATCCGGGCAAAATAGAGACCAAATGGTCTCCCACAAATCCCAAGTCAATCATGCCTCCCTCAACCCACGACACGCCTTTAAAGTCTGTATCAAAACTCATCACCAATAGTCTAACCGTGGAAGGATTATTGGTGTCCGAGTCCCTACAAGAAACTAACACCCCAACAAAACTTATCCTTCTCCCAGGAAGGAAGAGGTGTACTAAAAGACCACCTCGCGGTTGGCCCTATAAAAAACCAGTGAAGGACCGTGTAACGGCCTGGCCCAACGTGTTGTATATTGTCCGCTTTGGGCCTCCCAGTCCATCCAATTCCAAGGTTTCCACCCAGGTTCCCCTCACAGTTTTGTTCTTGGTAGCCACGCATAGCCCCAAAACGCGTACAACATGTTAGCAACCAGCACCACTTATAAGGCCTTGACTCTAGACGCTCGCTTCCGATGTGGGATCTTACAATCCCCCCACCTTAAGATGAGCCGTCCTCGGCTCTAATACTAAATGTAACGGCCTGGCCCAACATGCTATATATTGTCCGCTTTGGGCCTCCCAGTCCACCCAATTCCAGGGCTTCCACCTAGGTCCCCCTCACAGTTTTATTCTTGGTAGTCATGCATGACCCCAAAACGCGTACAACATGTTAGCAACCAACACCACTTATAAGGCCCTGGCTCTGGACACTCGCTTCCGATGTGGGATCTTACAGACCGTGCCCGAAGGGGGGAAAACAGAGAAAAGAGAGGAGAGAAACTAAGAGAAAAAAAGAAGCA
>Ga0307517_10012596_pt1 | contig 11583 bp, 12 predicted proteins | sample 23_EM_MG_FD_194515 | JGI IMG/M metagenome (GOLD analysis project Ga0307517, IMG submission 194515) | Populus trichocarpa ectomycorrhiza microbial communities from riparian zone in the Pacific Northwest, United States - 23_EM | ecosystem: Host-associated > Plants > Roots > Unclassified | place... | reverse complement strand
TGTTCGCAAATACGCCATCGTTCATGCCTCCGCCACCCACACGCGCAGCTGGGATAGATGGCCCGCCTAACCCCAACCGATGAACGTAGTGAGAAGGCAACACGTTTGCTGCCGTCCTACCAAACCAGCCCCTGACACCTCCCCGCCTACGTCCTGTGGAGTCTATGTCGGTATCGAACGATGGTACGTAGCCGTTGGTGTTTCCGTAATCGTTCGCCATCGCTCGGGTAGGGGATCCAGGGGGTGGGACATCATAGTCTACCCGCTCGAAATCGTATGTCCCCGGTATAGCTATTGGCGGAGGGCGGTTTTGGGCGGAGGGAGGGGGAGAAGTGCGACCAGGGCAGGACGGATTGAGAGGTTGTGATTCGGAAACTGAAGTGGTGTCGTCGTCGTCGAACTCATCGCCCGAGTCATTGAAAGCGGCGTCGAGCTCGTCGTCGGAATGCTCTGGAGAGCGTTGGGTCGGTAGGGGAGCATAACGAGCAGGCATGGTAATCGTGGGTGTGTTTGAGTGTGGCTCGTTGTCTATGGGTCTCTGAGAGGGAATCGTGGGAAATGTTCTCCGTGCAAGCCCTCGTCAGTGGGATCGGGCCGGATCGCGGCCGTCCGTCGGCTTGTCCTCTAGATCTGGCCGTCGGCCTCGTCCACAGCCCAGGTACAGCGCTAGGAGAATTCACAGCTTAACATGGCGGTTGTATTTTGTAACATCTATCTATCCAAACACATGCAGGGAGGTGTCAACGGTCGGTGTGCAAGTCTAACGCTCTGCCTCGGATTTTCGGGTCAACTCTGCTCCAAAAAGCACAGTAAAACTAATGCCAAGTGCTCGGATCGCAGTCTGCGTCACCAGAATTGTAATCGTGCTCCTCGAGCCATTTCTCCGCTAAGATTTTCTCGGCATGTCTGAAGTAAAATTCGTCCAACGTGTTGTTGTATTCTAGACGAAAACTTAGCACCCACTTCCATAATGTAAGAAATTCGACAAACCATCGAGCGATAGAGCGCTGACCGGTTGCACGGAGAACCAACCAAGTTGGTGGTGGACAAGGATGAGGGAATCAGGCACTGGCGTTTCTGCAGAACAGGGTCAATTGGGCATCGTAAGCGGGGAAGACGAAAGTTTTACCTTTGGGGATGCGAAAGATGTAGGGAACGATAGGTTCGATGCCCTCATCGAGCGCGTTAAAATAGTCATCCATAGTTATCCTCGCCTTCTCCTGGAGCCAATGCGTGTGGGGGAAAAACAATGGTCCATCCAATACTTGATATCGTTGTCAGCAAGTTAGGAGTAAACACGACCGTAAATGGAGACAAACTCGAAGAAGTGATCGTGGGGTATACATGCCCCCCTCTGAGGTTCTCTACCTCATCTCTGTCATAGAAGTATTCCGAGCGGGCAGAAGTTGTCGGGTCAACGATGTTGGAACGCTCGCCGGGATTAACCTTGTAGAGTGTGTACGGGAACCTTCGGTGAAGAGACAGGACACTCGTCGGAAGGAGTCGCCCACCGGTGGTTGACATAGGGCGACAGCCAGCAAGTATCGCGAGACGCGCGTTACGGACGAACATGTCGAGCATGGTGTGGGAACGTAAGCGGCGGGACCTGAGCAGATTTGGGGGTCAAAGTTTGCCATAAGCACTGGTCATATCCAAAGCCGGGGCGGGAGATTCACAGGAAAGGTGGTCAAGGTGACCCCCCAGAACCGGTGGCTCACGACGAGTTTGAAGAGCGACACCATGCCTGGCAAGCGTGGTGGTATCTTGACAGATCTCAACACCCAGCACCGACGATCGTACCTAGTAGTACCTCCATCGCCAGTTTCGTCCCTTCTTTATCTCACCAATTACGCGCAGTCAAGAAAATCCTACAATATTTGTCCTTTAACACGAAGTACGTCTGGAGTTGTGGAGTACGTCGCGGTCCCAGGAGGGCCAATTTCCCAGTTCCCCAAGTACCGTGATGGCCGCTGACGGGGCTGGGGTTGGACAAATGCACGGATTAGTCGTACGGACGGTCACTCACATCTGAGGAAAGGGGTAGGGATTTCGTGATGCGCCTCATGGCGAGTAGATTTAGATTGCTTTGGATGTTAATTCTCAAAATTCCCGCGTTCGGTCGTCAGAGTAGCGGCGTAGGCTGGTGACCGGCCCCTAACACTTGATCACGTTGTGCGTGTAACGCGATCAGTATTCGGGACTGGTTACGAGTCTAGTAGCGGCGCCCCATCCTTCGGTTCCACGATTGCGGGTGATTATCGTAGCAGCTATCCATCTCATTGACGTCTATATGCTGTGTTCTGCATTCTTGTGTGTTCACGTGTTCTCAGTTGCTCCTTTGAACCTGACCTCTCCACGACATGACACGTTTTCTGTCGTCTTGTCCAGCTTATGCGTTGAGCAGCTCTAAAACCACCGAGTTCACTCAAGTGCCGCGGCCGTGAGTCATTTTTTATGTAGCGTACAGTTCTCGAGCAGGAGTGATTACAAAACGTTGATGGAACAGTTCGGAAGTGTGGTCTTGTACCTAGCACAGTCTGATTGGTCCCAATCCGAACACCCTCCGCATCGCTACAGCCACCACTATGCCTACACGCAACTATGTGATCAGCACCTACAGTAAATTTCCAAGGCAATTCTTCAGGTTGAACAACGGGCCGTATATTCGCCTTCGAGAATACAAGTCGCGCCGCAGCCCTCGCTTCGACGTTCTCGCCAACGACAAAGGCAATATTGAACCCAAGGCCCTCAATCCCGCGACCTATGTTGGTAAGCACATTCCCCTGTTCCCACCCACTTTTGATGCCAAAATACACGCGTTCAGCACCTAACGGGGCATCGATGCGACCAAGCACTATATCAATGCACAATATTACCAAGGTATTTCGCGCTCCCCAAGCCATGGTTTTTTTTATTCCTCGAGGTACTATACGAGATCTTTCTTCACTGCGCCGAGTAATTGATATCTGTCTACAGGTACACCTTTGCCCGACAACTTGATACTTGTCCACGAGCACAATGACCATTACTCCCTTCAGCCCGCGGAGGAGATGACTTTGGATCGTAAGTAGCATAGTGCCAACTCTCGACCTTCACATCCATTGTCCATCCCTTTCCCCCCAGATCTGAACCACTCGATCACATCGTTCTTCGAGAGCCATGGTACGAAGTTCACCAAAGCAGAATGGCTTGCGAAATACGCCTCCAGGCCGGCCGAAGATGTTTAGCATGAGCAACTTGCAGACCGGTACGATTAGATTTGTATCTGTTGTCGACACCGGAGAGTAGACCGGTCATAAAGAGGCAATCTTTAGACTTGAAATTTATCAGGACCCGTCTGTTAAAACGGTACCCCGGCGCTCCGAACGGGTCAGCAATTCAGCGAAACTACCCTCCAGGCGACCGATTGTACTCGCCGTGATCACAGTCAGGCCTCCGACCGGTCCGCGTAGTGAGGTCATTGAAGGACACCCACCCAAGCTGTCCCACAACGCGCAGGAACAGCCTCCGCGGTTTCAAGCAACTTTCAAACCAGAGAAAACGGTCGTCAAAGCTACAAGATGTTCCTTGGGCCCTACTTGCTTCTTCACGAAGCAGCTCGCACCGATAGCGCTACCTCTCCTCTAGCCTTGCCTACGCCTTGTTGAATATGATATCAAAGAGCTTTGCTTCCCCCTCGGGCCTATCCAGAGGTTCAAGTGAATGGCGGGACCGCGGATGAGAGAATATGCAACTGTAAGCACGCCGCCGGCGCTAAAGAGAGGAGGTTTCTTACCAAATCCGTAGCCGAGTTGAGACTTTCCAGCAGGTTTCATTCCACAATCATTCCACAAGGAAGGGCATCATGGACGTCTGTTGATGGGAGAAAATCCATCCAAGGTAAACAAGATGGACGCGTGTACACAACAGGCCTCTTCTTCAGTCCGAGAGATTTGCAAAGGATCCAGCTTGGTCGCACTGGCCGGGCGGAGTTGAACGGTGAGATCCACAGGAAGTGTGGCGACTGTGGCTGCACTTACTCGACGAGCTCCCCACGTTCCAACATGACGCGTAGCGTGGAAAGAAGCTGTGGAATCGACGGCTTGTAGCCAGGGTATGCCTCCATTGGTGATGTCGACGGTCGCGATTTGTGCACATTGTAGTCCCATGCTTTGTCAAAGTCCTTTCAGCTCCTTGCAGCCGCGTGGATGAGACCCGAGCCAATGATTCCATTTCTCTCGGGGAGATTGCGTGATGAATGGGTGTTTTGAAGCTGCGCCTCTGACACAGCAACCAATAAGGCGGGTTGGAGGTACCCTTGAACCGAGAGAATGAGAGTACTTGAGTGATCAGCCGATCGCGTTGCAACTTGGCCGCGGATGCAACACTCTTCATCAAATTGGGTCTGTTTTCACGAGGCGTGTCATGACAGAATGGCCGCCCATCTCTATTAGGGCTCGGGTTCTTCCTCTCCGCACCGCTTCCCCACCACCACCTCGCGCTGCGACGATGACAACCGAATCCCAACCCAAGAATCGGGAGGGAGCCCTCTCCTCGTTGAATGTGGCCATCGACATCGTGAATCTTGCGAAGGAGGTCTCAGACATCACACCAGCTAAGGCCGCTTTTGGCACCGTCAGCATCCTTCTCACAATGATCCGAGTACGTCTCCTCTTCCGCGATGCGATGTTCCAAGTTCACACGTGGTCAGGACTCGATGCTTAACGAGCTGGATTACGTCGACCTCGGATTGTTCTGCGCCGATATTTGTAGAGCCCTCGACCGGGGAATGGGCGGAAAGAGCTTGGACGACCTCAGTCGATCCGTGTGCGACGCGATAAATCAATTGACGGTGTGAGTGGAACCTGCGATATACCTCTCAAATCTTTCCACCCACCATGCTCTCGATCGCAGGACCGTCGCGGAAATACGGGGGAAGATCATAAAGCAGAGCGGGCGTAATTCAGTCTCTCGATTTTTTCATGCCAGGAATGACAAGGAGACGATTGCCGCTTGGAGGTCGGACCTCAACAGAATCCTTGTCGTCTTCAATGTTCGTTCAGTCCGCTCCCACTTGGCCGTTGCTAATTGACTCCTCCTTAGACTGAGCTGGCCATAAATACCCATACGATAGTCGCGGACGTGCACCAGAACGTGTTGAAAATTCGTGAGGATACTGACGAGAAAAATCGAGCGGTAGGTGACACACATTCTCTGGGATTACTGAATAAATGCTTACCACCCCCTAGACTGAAAGCAGGTCAGCAGCATTGACTACTGGAGGATCCAGTGCCTTATGCTTACATCTAGCGCATCCGGGGAATGTTCGCCTCCACCACCGAGGGCCTTCTTTGGACGTGACGGATTGATCGAGAAGATCGTCGGTTTCGCGGAAAACCTCACCCCGACCGCTCTAATCGGTGCTGGTGGGATCGGGAAGACATCCATCGCTCTGACGGTCCTCCACGACGATCGGATCAAACGACTGTTTGGCAACGACCGTCGGTTCATCCGTTGCGACAAGTTCCCCGCCTCGCTCACTCATTTCCTCCGTCGCCTCTCCAATGTTATCGGTGCAGGCATCGAAAATCCCAATGATCTAACCCCCCTACGACCATTCTTATCTTCCAGGAAGATGTTCATAGTCCTCGACAACGCCGAATCCATACTCGATCCGCAGGGAACAAACGCGCGGGAGATATACGATGTGGTGGAGGAGCTCAGTCAGCTCAGCAATATCTGCCTCTGTATCACAACCCGGATCTCCACCATCCCTCCCGACTGCGAGTGGGTCGACACCCCAACGTTGTCGATGGAAGCAGCATGTGACACCTTCTATCGGATCTACAAGCATGACAAACGGTCAGATCTGACCAATAACATCCTGGAGCAACTTGAGTTCCATCCGCTTTCAATTACACTCCTTGCCACGGTAGCGCATCACAACAGGTGGGACACTGGTCAGTTAGTCAGCGAGTGGAACGAGCGCCGCACGGATATGCTCCAGACAGAACACAGCAAGAGCCTTGCTGCAACCATTGAACTCTCGCTCTCCTCCCCAATGTTTCAGGAGCTCGGGTCTGAGGCGCGGGATCTCCTTGGAGTTGTTGCCTTCTTCCCTCAAGGTATCGATGAGAAGAACCTGGATTGGCTATTCCCCACAATCCCAGGCAGGAAGAAGATCTTCAACAAGTTCCATATCCTTTCTCTGACATATCGGAGTGAGGGCTTCATCACGATGCTGGCGCCGCTCCGGGATTACCTTCGCCCCAAAGATCCAAAATCATCTCCCCTCCTGCGCTCAACCAAGGACCATTACTTTGACCGATTGTCGGTTGTTATTGATCCTGATGGACCCAAGTTTGGAGAAACACGGTGGATCGTGTCGGAGGATGTGAATGTCGAGTATCTGCTCGACGTCTTCACAACCATTGATGCGAATTCACGCAGTGTATGGGACGCTTGCTCGTCTTTAATCGGTCACCTCTATTGGCACAAACCGCGGTTCACAGTGCTGGGACCAAGGATCGAGGAACTCCCAGATGACCACCCTTGCAAGCCATTGTGCTCATTCGAGCTCTCGCGGTTGTTTGGGGAGACTGGAAACAACATAGAGTGCAGAAGGGTCCTCACCCGCGCTTTGGAGCTGTGGAGAGGGCAGGGGGATGACTATCAGGTCGCTCAAGCATTAAGGGACTTATCCGATGTAAACCGGTTACTAGGCCTTCGTAAGGAAGGGATAGAATGCGCAGAAGAAGCGTTGAAGATTTCCGAACGGCTCGGTGGCACAATGGAACAAGCGTTGTGTTTGGCAAAGCTCGCTTGGCTGTTGTATAGCGACAACCAACTCGACGCTGCGGAAGAAGCCGCATCTCGTGCGATCGACCTCTTCCCGGAGAAAGGCAAAGGATCGCAGGTCACCGATTGTCACTGTGTTCTTGGATATGTATATCGATCCAAGGGCGAGATAGAGAAGGCCATCCACCACTACGAGACAGCCCTCGAAATCGCATCCACTTTCGGCTGGGACGATCGGCTGTTTTGGACTCATTACGACCTGACACGGCTGTTTTCCGACCAAGCCAGGTTCGACGACGCAAATGCTCACATCGAACACGCCAAGTCACATACGGGTAATAGTGCATACAACCTGGGTCGCGCAATGAACCTGCAGGCCCGGGTTTGGTATAAACAAGAGAGGTTTGAAGAGGCGAAATCTGAGGCATTGCGCGCCGTCGATGTGTTTGATAAGCTCGGGGTCACAAAGAGTGTGGACAACGCTAGGAAGCTCCTCCAACGGATTGAAGCAGCAACGAACCAAGGCAAGCCCCGGGAATGGTGCTACTTCTGATGTGTATTGACTTTCCATTCCCACCCAAAGGAACCACATGAAAACATCGACAGCCGTTTCATGAAGAAACCTTCCGCGAGTCACCAACACCCCGTCCAATCCCCCGCTATGTTCCTCATTTTCACAACCATCCCCACACCTCCCTCTTTTTCATCCTCCTCAAGAACGCTCTCGCTCGTATCCATCTCTGTATTTGTTGTCCCACCACTCGTCACTGCTTTACATCCTGTGATGTGCCTTCCTGCCTCTCGCGTTCAAATCATTTTACACATGTGTATCTCGTAGGTTGTAATGACCCTAGGCTGAGCCTCGTCTCAAGTTCAGACCATGAATATGATTCTCTTTACCAACGGGTTTGTTTGCACGGGGCGTGCGATGACAGGATGGACGCCCATCACTAGCATTAGGGTTTGTATTCTTCTTCACTGCCTGGCCGCTCTCTCGCAGCTACAGCTTCGACCGTGGCACCGAGGCTGTAGGTGCTCTCTCCTTGTTGAATATGTCCATCGATACCCGGCGTGGATGAAGCCCAAGGATTCCATTTCTCTCCTTGGATCAGCCGCGCCGCGATTTTCAAGCTCCAGTTGTGTGAAATTGTTCTGGCCGAGGGCGGTGAGCTTTCAGTTTACTTACCGGCGACCGGTCGCGGGTAGACCCATATTCCAACAGTCGCCGGGGTGACCCCAGGTCAAATCAGGCGGGGACATATGAGACATATTGTCCTTCGACTCGAGCTATGCGCTGGCGAATGAAAACAACTCCCTTCTCTATCGCATGCCTTTATCTTGAAATAACCGAGTCAAAATTCAGCCCAGGACCATCATTTCTTGAACGAAAAAGGTGGAGGAAATTGTTCTCCACGATTAAATACAATACACCCATGCGATTCGACCCACTATGATCCAGAATTGTATAGTATACATAGGCCGAGTGCGCGGTAAACGGTATTCGCTTTCCGGGGGACTCATTTCCACCGGAGTCCAATGTCTCTCGGATGGCAAGAGCCATCATGAGGTAGAACATCGTGTTCCGAGTAATAAATATGTCCATATCGTGAACTTCTGTGGGGTCCATGTGGAAGGTCAATCCGTGATCCATGACGCGGGAGGAGAACACTTACGCTGCGCCTCCACCTCAGTATGGGTAATGCCGTGTTTGTCCGTGCTCAAGCTGTGTGACGTCGACTGGGTTCCAGAACGTGTATTGCTGACTCTTGTATTTCTTGCATGCCTCGCTTGAACCGACTGTTTGGACCCTCTGGTAACATGGAGTCTTCCAAGTCCGTTTGAGGCAACGCCCTGTACGGGGACTCAGGTTCCTCGGTAGGCGCGGATTGTTCCGTCCGACGCTTTCTTCTACGACAGCATGCAATCCACGGAAGGTTGACGATCCACGACCATAGCTGGGGGACCAATTGACACACTTGGAGGAATGGAGGGACCGCAATGAACAGAGCCAGGATCTGCCCAAACCGTCAGCTCAATGTAATTCACCGAAACGGTTGCCAAAGACATACCTGTCCAAAACTGGAAGAGATACTCCCGCCAACTCTCATATCAAACACAGTCGATTCTATCGTCCATATCCAGATAGCCATAGGGAATATTCCGATGGACGTGAAAAACATAAACGGAAACCGGCGACTGATAGTTTTCCTGTTCGTCGGAATAGGTATCACGAAAGGTCTCGTTGATTTTCAGGACAACCTTACCATACTATGGCAACCTTTGGTTTGTATCGCTCTCCGGGTGGCCAAATCTCCTTCCTCGCCAGCACAATCATGATGGGCCACGACAATACCGCGACCCCCTCGAGAGCCATGGACTGCGGAGCGAGAAACCCTTCGTAACCAAGTTCCTCCTGTGCCGTTATGAACTCACAAGAGCCCTGAGAGAAGTGTTCCCGTGTCGATTTCAACAAGGTATAAACGACAATGGAGGTCCATATTCCAGTGGCGAGGAAAACCAACCCACGATTGAGGTACTCTTTCTTTCCAAGGACCGCGTCCAGTCGGTGCTCACCCCAGAAGGCCCTAATGGAATAAACGAGGAAATAGATGGAAACTGGGGATGATGCGATGAAGATTGCGACTGTTGCGTGGAGTCGCGTGATGTTCCCCACGAAGAGGGATACGGAACATGTGATGAGGAGCGCATATACAGTGGATATTTGGTAGTAGAACGCGTCTTTTACGCGCTTTGGGGCGTGGAATATGAGGATAGCTGGTGGGCGTCAATATTTAATCTTAATAGCCGCCGGAACGCCCCTTCAATCTGTGACTCACTTAGACAGAACGCTGTGATGTAATCTGGTGGACAAATGTGGGGTAAGCGGCAGTTCGCTGGAGGAATGAGACGAGGGGCGTACGTGCAATCCGCACAAGTAGACCATCAATATCAGGGTTTGGACAGATCCCGAGCGGGCAACCGTCATCCTTTGGCGGATTCGAGCAATAGATCGGAAAGAACGGCCCAAGATCGATTCTTCCCTCCAGTTTCGAAAAGTAATCGCCCGTCTTCCAGCCCCCAGTCGCGGAAAAGACGTTGTAAATCAACCCGTTTCTCGGATCCTCGGCCTGGAAGTTAAACGGTATGTCTCTGACCCGGAGCGGCGCCGGATCCACCATTTCGAGGTTCGGTGGGACGAAGCAGGAGAACGGAGGGGGCAGAAGAGGTCTCGTTTCACTAACGCCAAGTACCCACGGGTATGAGTAACCGCCACTTTACTGCGGTAGGTCGCTCACCGGACCAGTTATCTAATGACAGCTATATGACAGTTTCCACATTTAGGTAATTTGTCAGTCCGAGATCTGGATGTATCGGCGGGACCGGACCCGTTAACGATTTCCTGCTCCTCTCGGGGGCACCACGGCGCTCTCTCCTCAGTGTTCGGCGTTCAGGTCTTTCACGGTTTGCCTGTAGCTACACACCCTAGCCACACAATTACAACTTGCAACGGGGCTCCACTTGTCCAGAGTGGACCCAGTTGACACCATCGTTGACGACGGCCAGGTTGTACCAGATGATTGGCTCAGACACTGTTCCCTGTCTCCCAACGACGGTGAACACATCATGGGGGTGGAACGCCATGTTCCCAAGCTCTCCATTACGCTCCGTAGCGCTGTGTGACAACGTCCTGCTCGGAATTTGCATGCGCGCGAGGGTACGGGAAATTGTCGTGGGCGAAGGAGTCTCATGCGGAGTCCTGTTGGATTTCGTCTGACTAGATTGAAGGCCATGCACCCACGAGGGGACGGGCATAATCCTCGTCCGTAGCAGCTAGAATGCAACGTCCACGGCTAATAAGTGTAACATTGCGTGTGACTTACCCACGCCTCCGGATGGTGAGCAAAGCCGGGGGGCTTTGGAGGTTGCGGCGGCCGTTCTCATCGTCTCCCCCTGGAGGTAGGATTGGTTAATCCTTTTTTTCAAATCAAGAGAGTATGTGCCAGCCATGACGGTGCGAGAACGAGGTGTGGAGGGGCTGATCGAGCTCCTGACCCACATAGACGCCTCGTGTCGACATGTTCAGATCTCAGACCGACAAACTACCCAAATGTGGGAGCTGTCATATAGTATGTAACTGTCATTACAGCAAGTTGCATTTCGATAGACCGTTTCGAATAGAATAGGGCCCCAACTCTTTTTGTTTATGTTTTGATGGTATTGGGGCTCGGGACCCCCGGCAGACGCACCACATATGAAATTGAGATTGAAATCGGCGGCAGGTTGCCACCAGCTGCAACCGCCACTCCACACTTCCCGCGATGCTTCGTATCACGATGGGGACCCGTGGTGCGTCGGACGGTTCACGCAAGCGACCTGCTCCTTCGTGTTGCCCGTAGAATCATCTCTATGAGCGTAGGCAGTTTTGCGTAACTCAACCTCGCTCACTGCGCAGGACGAGAGCGGTCTGAGCGACCTACGCGTTCACGCTAGTAGTGGTGCAAACCACAGTAATTGGAGCACAGGTGGGTTACTCGAATCAATAACACCACTGACCCTCCGTCCTGATCGCGCACTGTGGCACAACCCGACGGAGCTCCGTGATACAGATGGCTGGATTCTGGCGATCAATCTGAGCGTTCCCGAGGAAGGATCGATTTGGTATTACACAACACCTACGGCGCAGGCCAGATATGCACATGCAGTGTACACCTACTTGTTACATCCAAGGGCGCAGAGCAATTGACGGTATACGATAGCCAGATAATACGAGGTGTTCCGTAGGCTCTACTTACTTCATGAAATGGC
>Ga0307517_10012595_pt1 | contig 11583 bp, 17 predicted proteins | sample 23_EM_MG_FD_194515 | JGI IMG/M metagenome (GOLD analysis project Ga0307517, IMG submission 194515) | Populus trichocarpa ectomycorrhiza microbial communities from riparian zone in the Pacific Northwest, United States - 23_EM | ecosystem: Host-associated > Plants > Roots > Unclassified | place... | reverse complement strand
AGGTCAAATGGTAAGCGCGGCATTTCTCCAACCACCCGGTCGCGCCTTGGCTTTGGTATACTCTTTCTCCTACGTGAGCCCCATGCGATACAAAGAGTGCTTGCCAGGCAAAGACGATCCCCCACACTTGTTCAGATCCTCTTCCGCGGACAGTGCTTTGACCGTTGATCGAGCTCGAAAAGTTTTTGGCAGCGACTTCACCCTCCCGCAACGCAGGACAAGGTTTCAGTCGATCCAGGAGAGAAAAGAGGTAGAGAAGGAGCTGTACCTATGACCAAGCTGTATGACCAGCTTGAATGGCACCAGCCAGATTCGCTGCGTCTCCAACGAAGAAATGCGGTGAAAGGGTTTCAAGCGCGTAGTAGCACCGTCCGTCAATGTCGCCAGCTTGGCCCACAATGGCCTTCGACAAAGGACAAAGACCGTCCCCCGGCATATCACCCAATCACGCCCACCTCCGCCCCCTGATCTTCAGGGGTCAGAGTCAGACATCGTGGCATCGGAATGTCAATTTGGTCTATGGAATCTACGAATGTAGGTTGAGCCCAATAATTTTAAATAAAGCACCAAGTAGATAACATATCGCCCAAAGGAGAAATAGCTTTTGTGACAGGTAGATGAAACCAGGGTATGCTGGATGGCGGGGATCATGGGAATCGTCGGAGGGACCATAGATACAACCGGTTTGGATCTTGGGAGATGCATACACATGCGGCGTCTCCGTACACTGGGGGGAGGGGGTATTAGAGAGGAAGTGGGGATGTCGTGTTATGAGAGTTTTCCGTCCAGCCTATCTTCGATCACCTTTGCGACTGTGGGGCCGTGGACAGGGATACTCGTCCCCTGGAATCCTTCCGGGTAGGCCACACCAGGCGTGTCAGGATATGTGTGGTACCTAAAATACTGGTGGTCAACAACGATTCCCGAACGAGATGACAAGTTGAAAACACACGTGTCGTTCCAGATGGCGAAGTGCCTCCCCCTCATGGCCCGCGTCGTCCACTCGTAGTCATGTGCGAACCCTCCGGGGAAGAAAATCTCGACCACGGTCAAATACCTGGACGGGACCAACCACAACAGATGCGAAAGCCCGTTTCCGTGAACGCCAACGAGGACCTAGAAGCGCCATTGTGATCAGCAACTTTGACGAGCGGCGACGCGTGCGGTTCCGTACCGTAGTCCTGGACATAATACGGAGCTGCTCGTCCCTCGACAACTTCTCAGCCTCGATGATGATAAGCTCGTACCCCTTGCGGACGGACATTTCCTGTAGGGAAGCTCGGAGCAGCTCGTGGTCTTCCCGAATCAGATGCCTCCGAGCCGCTTGCCTGCTAATATACGTGATGACCGCCTTCTCCTTGGCGATAGGAATCTGGACGGATAATGCGTTCTGGTTGCCCCCGAGGGCCTTGGAAGCCTTTTCCCTCTCATCTTCCCGAGCCTCCTCGATCTCAACACCCAAACCCATCGTTTTCTCCTCGACGCCCGCGAATCGCAGGACTTCTCTCCTGACGGGTTCCCACCACTCCTTCTGGAGCTTACCAGCGTCCCATAAAGGCTCGTATGCCTCCGCGGCGATCCGTTGGTTGATCGATCCGCACAGCTTTCCGTTGAAAGCCGCACTTCGGTCGGCAATCAGAACCGTATCGAGATGGTAAGCTCTATCTCCATTTGTGGTGGTAAAAATCCTATCGGCCCAATCGAATTCCGACTCGACGGTCAAGGATGAAAAGGCAGAGCGCAAGAAGTAGGCGTTGAAACCCGGCACATCCCTGAAGCCCTCTGGAGGATTGTAGGCAAAGATGGCGCGATCAACGGGAGGTGCGTTTGATGTCCACGTTTTGGTGTCTATCGTCGCGTTGAAAGCACCATTCCAAAACGCCCATGTGCCAAGGAAAAGTTCCGCAACAAAGTGGTAGTAATGATCCAAGACTGTAAAAACAAATCAGTTACCGCCACCCGGAATTAAATGTGGGGAACAGGAATACGGAATCACGCACATTGCATGGGATCATTGAAAAACCACTGGATGTAAGCAACGCATAAAAGTACATCATCATCAGTATCGGATTTCAAACCACAGCCTCCGGGGGGGGGGGGGGAAGAAACGAGGTTCACGACAAGCGAAGCGAAGACTTCGCGCAAGGGGGGGAAGACAGAGATGAGAAGAAATTCTGACAAGGAACACATACTGTGCTTCCGGTAATGGGCCAAATCCGATTCTTCTCACCAGGCTTCACAGGCCCCCACCTCCGCAGCGCGTCCTTTGCACCAATGAAGTCCATCTGTTCATCTGTCGGTACTCGGGCTTGAATATTCTCGGGAGTGTTTAATGCGGGGATCGGGACGGAAAGGATGTAGACGAGTTCAGGGAACTCTGAGCGAGGCTTGTCCGAAACGACGTAGAATGTGCCGTTCGACATGTACAGGTTCTTGAATACCGTCCACCCCGGTGCATGCTGAACGAGTTCTGTCTCCGGAATCGTCGTCAGCACGTCGACGGGAGTGACAGCGGTGTGGGGAGATGACGAGCGGTCGTCCCCCTTTCCGCGGTCGTGGTCGAACGCAGGGTTGTCATCGTCGTCCTTGTTGTTGATGACTCGCTCGCCGTAAGGAGGGGGGTCGAGGACGATCTCTTCTTGGTGGAAGCTCTGCAACGTCCACGTTGGGTTGAGGTCATTGAAAGGGTGGAGCAGAGTTGTGACGAAATGCATTGAGATGGCGCCCAAGAAGACGAGGAAAACATCGCGAACCAGCCGGGACCTGGCTAGGTTGGGCATCCTGCGTTGTACCCCAGGTGCAGGGCCTGAGGTGGCGAGGGATATAATGAGGGGGGGGGGGAGAAGCGGAGGGGCGTCCGGGGATGGAGAATGGATGAGAAGCCGGTACTGTATGATCAATAACAAATAGGTGCGGTCATGCTGCTGACTGGATTCACGGTAAACACCGCACTGCGCACAAAATCACCAGGTCGCTTCTCCTACATGACCGGGCCAAACCCCAGCGTACTCGGTCAAACGAAAGCCTGATTATCGACCACGCCAAATTTCATGAGGCAGCGCTGACCTCGATCACTCTCAACGGTCTCTCATCTCGGAACGGGCCATCTAGGGGAGGAACTCCTATCGTAACTGCGCCAGGGCACCAGTCCCCGACTCCCTTGTTGGGTAATTTTCACGCGATGGACAAATGACTTGACGAATGTGTTTCTCGCGACGGATTTGTCTGTTCAGATTGTGTCAACAAACCTGCAACTCTGAGAGATTGAACCGGGAAAATGGCATGTTTCAATGAGGCCGTCACACATCGTCCAGCGGGTCAATACGTTTCATGACGGACAAACCCTCCTCCTTTCCGAGTTGGGGAACACATATTTCCAAACGCTCGAATCTACGATCCACCGGCAAACGAAAAGTGCAACAGGGGTGATTGGGAACATCCAAAAAACACCATTGGGCCACTGATGACGCCTCTGTTATTGTACTTGAAAAGAAATCGACCTCACGTAAATTCCAAAAAACAAAAGTCCGCAGTCTCTCTATCCAACAGTTCTACTTTGCGCTCGCCCTTACAATTCCTAAAGTACCACGTGGTGTCAGGGTCTGTCTGAAGGCAAGGCACCGGCATCAAAAAGCCACTCACAATGAGATTCAGGTTACCAGAGACCAAGCCTGTTCCATGCGAGCGATCAGAACGGTTAGAAAATTAGTGCAAGACGACACCGCTTACGATTCTCAAGCACACATCCGTCGGGGATATCGATTCGTTGGCCTTCATTTGCGACGACTGAGAGGACATGAGCGCGCAATCTCCCGTTGGCTGGGCAACTTGTGCTCACCGATTACAGTGCCTCTAAGTGTGACGTTTCGTCCAAAGCTACCGGGGCATTCATTTAGATAGAGATCGACGGATCTATCATGGGCGCACTTACTTAACATCTCCCGTGACCGTCAAGTGGTCCAGTTCCACAATCTTTGGGATGGTCTTGAATCGCTTCTGGAAGTTGGCAATCTACCGTCGCGTCCCACAGTTAGCCAGAGGTCCTGTACAATCGCGTGCGAATCTCTCACCTTCTTGAAGTGGTCACCCAACTTGATGACCGGGGTAGTATCAAACATGCGAGCTTCATTCAAGACGAGCTGACCGTGCTCAAGCGAGTATATATCGCTCTTGATGAGCAACAGGTCAGAGCAACTCTTGACTGGCAGGAATCGGTTCCTCGGAACATTGACACCATGAGCTGTCATGTGAACGCGCAGTCAGGACCCCCCTGTGAACGAATGATCGGGGGGAAACATACCACCCTTGAAGTGCTTGATAGCAGCACCGGCGGCTGTCTCAAGCTACGGGTCACGAGAGTTACCTCAGCCGTATGACCACACGCGGGCAGGCGGACACGACCCTACCTGGATGACGGCCTTGCCATCTTCAGTGTCCTTGGGGTTGATGATGATTTCCAAGTCCATTCCTTCTTCCTCCATGACGCGCTTCAAAGCTATCCAATCGCGGTCAGAGAGGGTCGCCAGGATGTGAAATGACGGAGAAATACGAACCCTTGAGGTTGATCCAGAGGTTGTTGGTGTTGAATATCTTGAATTTGCGGACTATACGGAAGGAGGTATTTAGAAGGTCAAGTTTCCAAGGTGGGGGACTGTGGTGACGTACTAGACTTGAACTCTTCCGTGTGCTCCGATGGCACCTGGGCAATTTCAAGCAGGCGAACTTGACCCTCGTAGTCAATGAGAGTTCCACCCTAATCAGCCGCCCGTTTCGGTCACATGCGAACGGATTGGAGTTAAATGGAACGCCAACCTTGACGTCGGCCTTGGTCTTGTCAGTGACCTCCATGAGGAATTCAGCCTCAGTGTCAATCATGTGCTTAAGGATCCTCTCATCGACGCTGACAGGGAAGGGAAGATCAAGCAGTGCCTGCCAGTCGGTCTGTTTCCCACTTACACGGCGCCAAGGTTATCCGAGTTCGAAACGAACAGATACTCCTTCCCATCAGCAATCAACTGATCGAGGACACCAGAGTGCAACAACGCGTTGTAAAGATCTCCGTGACCGGGAGGGTACCAATCCTTCTTGTCGTCGTCGGCACGGTGGGGGCATGGGAGAAGAGTCTCCTTCAGTATCCGAGGGTATCGGGACTGGTTGAAGGTGGTGATGCGAAGTTGCTGATTGGCATACTTCTTGATGATTCGGAGGGTGTCCTCGTGGGTGTTGAACGAAGTCATAAGGATGAGGGGAACATCCACCTTGTAGGTGGTGTTCAAATGCTCGATTTGGCGGACAGTCAAGTCGAGGAAGGTCATGTCATTCTTGACCTCCAAAGCGCTCTTAGCGCCAGTCATACCTGTTCGTCGCGCCCGCAGAATCAGAACAACAAAGCGGGTGAAGCGAAAGATAAACGCGAACCCATAGAAGTACCAAGTCCTCCGTTGACCTTGAGGACGGCCAACTTGTCGAGAAGGCTATAGTCCTGGGTGGCCGGTAGGGAGGCATAAGGTACGATCTGATCTTCGACAGGCGAGCTGATTTTGTCCCATTCTCTAAAAACGGAAATGATTAGGACTGTGGCTGATCGTGCAGAGGGCGGACTCACAGTCCCTTAGATTGAGCTTTTTCAATGAGATATCGAGTGAAGAGGAAGAAGAAGCTCTGCATCTCGGTATCGAAGGCCTTCCTGGTGAGGGGGTCCTGGACGGAGGCGACGAGATGAGCGAGTTCATTCTTCATCGCCTTCGTCGCGACACCGCTAGTGGAGGTCTTGAAGTCGAAGTGCGAGGCACCTCTGGCGCGATGGGGAGAGGCGGAAAGGGTGGCCATGGGTGGTGAGTTGCGGAGGTCGTGGGAGTGGGTGGGGGTGGAGGTCAAGGTGGAGATTAAGAGATCAGGAGCAGATAAAGTCCTGGAAAGGGATGGGCGCTGCTGATGGTGCTTTTTCTTGTGACGTCGCTCCTGTAAACTGTCCTCTAGATCCTCGTTCGGGTCTTCTAGGATGGGCGATGAGAGGGGAGATGGCAGGGGGGATATATATGAACGGCGGTATCGGGCCCTGACCCTCTGCGGTTGCTTCCTAAGGTGGAATATGGTGGGCAAAAGTGTGCGCAGACTAGTGCTTTAAGTAAGTAAAGAAATAAGCGGCATCCTCGGCTACAGCCAGACCAGAACCGCGACGCTAATCAGCACAAACGCCCCTGCCGGAACTCCCGCAACATTGACAAAGTATCGGACGAAATCTCCTATAAACCCCCGACCGATCCTTTTCCTCCTCCTCAACCCTCTCAGAACCCACCAGTCCATCAACGGTTTCGCAATCTTCATCTTGTGTAGCGGCAAAATCATACCCTCACCGCCTGCTCGTCGATCGGACCCCATCCTCGCCTTCCTCATCAGTACAAGATCCACGATCATCACCGCCAATGTGAGGGCGACAAGGGGGAGATACCCCTCGAGATAGATCCCAATCTGGTCAGGTAGCAGGCACAGCTGATCGACCGCGCCGGCGCTGCCCCCCTCATCCTCCGGAATAGAGAGCAGCTGAAATCCGGGTTTCCGAACGCCCATAGCCATAGAAAACGACTTGACGGTGACCTCTCGAGCGCCCCCTTGGTGTTGCAATTCGCAATAATCGTGGTCATCGCCGCTATCGGGAGCGTCAGATAACGATCTTTGGGCGCGACGTGCGCCGCCAGCGCGCTCACCTGAAGACAAGAATAGGACGGACTCGGTCGATTAGAAACTCGGACATTTCAGGGCTCAGAGTATTCTGGTATCCAATCCCCCTCCCGGCTCTGATGGTTCCACGCTCCCGATTGGGCCCACAATCCGATCCAGGGGGGCGATAAAGCGGAATGTGCGTCAACAAAATGTTGTGCACTGGGGGAGCCAAGGGTAAACCGAGCAGCCATGGCGTCATCACCGAGTACCTGCCTCACCTGGTGCCTTCGGCAACCCTTTGATATATTCCACAGGTCCTCCGACGGACGACCAGCTGTTTATCGGAACACCGTGCTTTATCCGCTCTTCATCCTCGTCGGCTAGACTCGGCGCATCAACGATAACTAGGCGATATTTGGCGGTGATTTGTACAACTCGATTGAGTGGCCCAAAGTGCGAAACGTATCGCTCAACGGCGTGTTCGGAGAAGCTGCCTGAACTGCCCAAGCTGCAAGAAGAAGGAGCTAAGCCACAAACGAGAAAGACCGTTGGGGATATAGAGGGGCGTACCCGACATCGTGGTTTCCTGCTGCATAATACACTCCGTCCTTCGGTGCGGGAAATACGTCCAGGAATCGTTCGTAATACCTTTCGTACCTAGAACGCAAACATGAGGTCGGATAAACTTGCGAATTGACCCACGCACTCCTCATGGGACATGTCTAACCTCCCATTATCCATCATATCACCCAGAAACACGACGTAATCGGGGCGGAACCGTTGATGAACGGCTCTCCAGCTCTTGCGCATGTTGAGGTCGGTCATCACCTGGCTAAGTAATCTCATCCATGGCGACCGTTCTGGATATGAGTGGCGGTCGAGAATCTGGGGGTCGGCGACGATGAGCGTGTTCTTATGGCCGCCGTCTTGCGACTGTTGGTTTCTGGATGAGCGGTGCTAAAGACTCCAGTCGATAGGTGATGAGTTCATACCGGCCAGTTGCACTTCCTTACTGACGCGTAAAACACGCCAACTTCGAGCCAGAGGACAATGAAGAGCCATAGCCAAGCGAGGAGCAACATCGTCCACGACGCGGACTAGTGGCCGCTGCGTCCCTTGCCTCCGTTGACGCCAACTCAGCCAGCATTTCGCCCTTAAACGTTTATCCACGGGACCACAACTTCACTCAACGCCTACTCAGATTCAAACATTCGACAGTCAACTCAATCGCAGTAAAAATAGGTCTATTAACCACTCGTTATCAGAGACCTAGGTGCCCAAGAGTCATGGTGGAGAAGTGGTGTTGGTCAGGTTCTTCACGGCATCCGGGTTGGGGGAAGCCTACACTCGTCCGAAGTTGACGGACATGTCCTCGAAGGCTAGTCACTCGGGGGTTTGGTCTTCGTCCAATTCGAGGTCACTGGGCGACTCGGGAGTTCTCGATGCAAATACGGTGCTTTATTTGGTATGGCGGTATGTTGGGCGGTGCACAAATGCCGTACGAATGGGTCTAATGGTGTTCGTGGCCGTGCTCATCGTGGTGCCCGTGTCCATGGGCCTCCCATGGGTGGCTTAATCCCTACGAAGAGGTGAGCCAATCGGAGCGTAAGGCAAAGCAACGGGTCATACCAAGAGCTTCGCGCCATCTTGCCTGTGCACAACAGCTAGGCTTTCAGACACCAGTCAAGGTATACCCGAGGGTCACGCACCTGGCACGGTAGAAAATAAAAAACCACATCGTCGCTCCCAGCGCCTTGGCCAAGAATTGGTGTCTGAAACCGGGGAGATGCGGGTGGAAGCCAGGACCTACGAATCCCACCCCAATCAGCCAACCCGCACAATACCACCAAAAGCCCAAACAACTAAGGTCGAACGTACCGTGATAACCAGCCATGGTGATTGAGTTCGGAAACGAAGGAAGTAGGTAGTAAGAGCGGCTGGCCGATTGGTCCTTTTTCCCACACTTGCAGCCCCGTTCCATGCAATCCACCACTGGGCCCGTCGGAGGTTCACGAGTTCGGGTCATCTACCACACTCCTGGAAAATCTTTTGCTTGGTTACACAAAGGTCCTCGGAGCATTTCTAACGTCAGAGTACGCGTGCAGGCTAACAACCCATAATGCAGATGGCTCCTTCGCGGACTTTCAGAAGGCGCTCAGGGTCAGGCTCAATATTTCAAAAAAAGAGCCACTAGTGATTAAGCAACTCGACGGAGACTATACCCTCGATATTGAGACAGGTGCGTTCCTCGCCGGCCCGCGTTCCGTTTCCCTTACTGAGTCATGTGCACGGACAGAGGAGGAGTATGAGGCGTTTTGCCATTTTGCTAAATCCGCTTCTCAGCTGCATATCTCGGTCAATGGAGGTCTGCGGGATCGGTCGAAGGTAATGTGTCTCTAGCATGCCAAGCATCCCTCTGGTTCACAACAGAACAAAAGGCAGGCGAAGTTACAGTCACCTCTTCAAGTACAAGCGTCCCCGTAGTACTTACCCCCAACCCTGCTCCGCATCCCCCTGCCGAACCTGAGGATCCCACTCTTGGAAAACGCAAAGCTTCACGAATTACGACAGATCCCGAAACCGTTCCTTCTGTGACACAGAAACGGAAGAGACGACGGAAAGTTGGGCCTGACCAGTCGATATCAGCTGTGAACAATACCGCTATCGTGGCTGAACCTCCTGAACCTGGACCCGAAGCAAAGCGGGGGGTTGTTCCCGGAGATGCTAGCGTTGCACCAGGTACAAGCGCGGTTGCTGAGGGGAACCGGTCGGTTATCTCCCAAGCACAGAAGAAGAAAAAGAGGAAAACTACAGCAGGTCAGAGCGATTCGACGTCCGCGGACCCTGTGGGGCGACGCATCGAACCATCCGCGGAACCGGCTGACGCACCGGAACCTGCCCCAGCTGAGCCACAGAGGACCAAGAAGCGGAAGAAGACGGTCGTCCTTGACTTATCGACTGTGATACATCCTCCATCAACTACACAGGTATGCTTACACTCCTTGTTCTCATTGCATGGTTAATTTATGGTATACCCTCGGCACAGGAGCCTCCCTCCACATCAACTGCCCGACCACCCTTACCCGTGACCGAGCCTTCCCCTTCTACGACAAAAGAGGCTGCCAAAAATCCCCCTGCAAAGAAAAAGACCAAAGCCCCAACGAAGCCTTCGGAACAAACCCTCAATACCCCTCCTGTTCCTCGTCCAAACGTTATCGACGAACATGTCTCGTCCACGAAACCGAAACCGCCCGTCAGTAAATCTGGTCTCCCTCGACCACAGGTTTATGTTGAAATTATCACAAAGAAGCGAAAGACAGATAAAAAGGATGGCACGGTTGAGAAGGAGACGAAACAGCAAGGTGCTGTATGTTTTCTCATTTTGCCGCATCTACTCGTACTGATTGAACACCAGAACCTGTGAAGAAACCAGCTCAACCGACGGTGGGAAAGCCAAAAGGTGGTGACATGTCTCGAGATGAAATCCCAGCCTCTAATAGCCAGTTCCACAATCAGGAAATCCGAGGAAGTCGAAGACTGAGCCGATAAAACGGATTAGCTCTCCCAACGCCCCGAGTATCCAGGATATCATGGACGGGGTGATCGCGGCTGCGATGGAGAATGCAAAGAAACGCGCATCGACTAGTGGGACCACTACCGACGTCAGTGAAAACTTTACCCCTCCCCCTCAGAACAAATCCGAATCCACGGCCAGAAAACCTAGACTCGCGGACGCTTCGAGCCTGGAACCGGCGTCTTCCGCAACGCTTTTGGACACGATTGCCCCTGCACCGACCACCGTCGAGTCTGATTCCGTCGCAACCCGCAGGAAAGTGAGAACCGGGAATCTACGCGCGGGGGCGTCGCCGCCCCTGAGGGATAGTGACAACTCTTCCCTGGTCTCAAGAATTCACCACAGCCTTCGTGGCAACTCTCCAGCAGTACCGTCCTTGCTTAAGAACGTGGGTAAATCGAGTGCCCCACTCACTACCCCACCTCCGAATCAAAAGGCGATGGAGAAACCTCCTCCCGCCGAGACACAACCGGAGGAAGAGAGTACTTCTTCGGAAGGCGAAGGTTCTGCTACCCCGAAAAAGAAGCCGGCCCTCGTTTCCGATCCCGATGACGAGCTGGATACTTTCCTCCACGCACCCACGCACCCGAGCCAGAAAAGCGTTCTTGAGGAGTTACCGTCCGATAGCGAAGACGAGGAAGAGGAGGTGGAGAGGGAAGATATGGAGGTGGATGAGGAGGACGAAGCTCCAAAATCAAAATTGTCTGGGCATGGGCGGCTGAAGGTTACGGTGAGAGCTGGGAGTTCTTCCGATGATGACAGCGACTCTGAGTCTGTTGCTGTTGACGTTCTGGTCGAGGCGAACCAGGTGGGTACGGCTGGCTACGTGGGATGTGTAACGCTGATCGTTGACACTCAGGCCAAAGCCAACACCCAGGTAACACATGTATCCGAAACTCAGAATATCGTTCCCTCATCGGACCTTGAGGGTGACGGAGAGCCCTTATCTCAACCTACCAAGTCCACCAATACTTTCGCAAATGTCGTCCCGTCTGCTTCTTTCACCTCCGACGCCCGGGGACCGCACATGGCCCCAATCTCCAACCTCAAGTCCGCCGGACAAGCTTTGGACTTTTTCAATGGTCATGTTCTTGACAAGCCAGACCCCATCGAGAACGATTTGTCTCACGTTACTCCACCAGATGATTCACCTGAGGATGTAGAGGATCCCATCGAGAACGCCGACACGACCTCCACACCCAAACCCAAGTTGATTCAACAGATGAAGGGTAGGGACAAGACCGCGAAACCTGTCGTTGCTCGGAAAGGTGGTGCCGCTCCTAAAAGAACTCAAAGTAGCCTCACTTCCCCTCTAAACTCGATGCTTCCGCCGCCGACCCCTTCGC
>Ga0307517_10012594_pt1 | contig 11584 bp, 7 predicted proteins | sample 23_EM_MG_FD_194515 | JGI IMG/M metagenome (GOLD analysis project Ga0307517, IMG submission 194515) | Populus trichocarpa ectomycorrhiza microbial communities from riparian zone in the Pacific Northwest, United States - 23_EM | ecosystem: Host-associated > Plants > Roots > Unclassified | place... | reverse complement strand
CTCAGACGCCGAAACTGCGTATCTAGCAGGGAACATGTTTGGTGCTGGGTCTGATACCACCGCATCGGCTCTCAGCATCGGTGTGCTCGCCGCAGCGTGTTATCCCAAGGCTCAAGCGAAAGTGCAAGAGGAGCTGTATGCTGTCGTCGGTCATGATGAGGTGTGTGTAAGTTCTGTTGCAGGGTTCTTTCGATGATGTGCCGCTGAACGTTCTTGACCTCTCAGCTCCGACACGACGTTTTCGGATCAGGAGAATCTCCCTCAGACGACGGCGTTCGTTCTGGAAACTTTTTCTGAAGTTCCAGGCTGGATGTCATTTTTTGAAGTTTCAAACCTTCTAACCAGCCTCGCATCAGAGAACCAGGTTATCGCCGATAATGAAGATCTGGATAGATCTGCCACTCTAGCACTACTGAGGCAGAAAAAAGCGACTGGACTGGTGGGCATTGAGGTCATTCCTGATAAGGAGATTAGGACGGTCCCGCCGGTGTTTATGCGAACAGGAGTTGACCAGCTTCTCTCGCTGTTCAATCGCAAGGCATTGCATGAGGACTTTACCCCCGACCGCACCGATCCTGGATATCTTGTGCTCAGGAGCGCCTTACTGCCTACGTTTGTCAACGATGTGGACTTAAATAAGGAAGACGGCTCCGACTCATCATTTTATTTATACTAGCATTACCAATTGCACCCCTTGAGTTGACAACTTTTCTTACGCACACAAATTTAGAACTTTTCACATTTTAGTGGACAACCAAGGCAACGCCGCCCGTTTGCTGCACTTACGACGCGAAAGGCTATGCATGGTATGGCTTCTCCAGGTTAAATTAGTTTGAGCGCTCATCACGGCTCACCGCATGAACCGGCGCGGACCAAAAAAGCTGAAGAAAAATATGGGCCAATTCTTCAAATTCGATAATGAGCAGACAGATGTTTTGGAGCACCTATCTAAATGGAAGGAGATTCACTAGACGAAGATTTGGATATCTTCCTCAATGCAATTTACTTCCCTCCGAGGAACGTGACTGCAGATTCAACTCACCCGTAATTGCTTTCATCGCCCTCTTATGTCTAAAGGAGGATGGGTCGTATACTAATATCCAACTGATACCACCCCCGATATCGAAAACCCAGTTTCTCATGCGCTTATTTGCACTATGCACGTTCAACCGTTGGAGGGAAGAACTCGGGCCCGATGGCGATCAAGATGCATGGTTAACGTGATCCTCACTGCGGTCGAATCGATCGGGTTAAGAAATATATGGACTCAAGCAGAAAACACCATATCCTCCAACTCGCGAGCACAGTGCAGTGCAGGTCTTTAGCGACTAGCGGGAATGGCGAACAAAGGGCGGTCGACGGCGCAGCTATGAAGAACATGGCAAATTGGAAACGCCCTGATTGATAGTTAGTTCTAACCTTGCTACTTCCCTAGCCCAATCCTCCAGCGAACGTACCAATCGAGGAGAGGCGAGACTACACTTCAGCAAGTCAAGACGGCAGCTTGAAACATTCCATTCAGCCGGGCGAGTATAACTGGCAAGAGCAATCAAACATCAACAAGGGCCTGATTCAACGGCATGAGCAGACATACAATCACTGCTACATTGTCAACGCCGCCGTTTCTCTTTCTTCATATGCTATCCCTCACTGTCTCTCCCTCTACACGTGCCAACCCAATATATATTGTTTGTAGTATTAAACACGCGCCACACATAATTTATTACGATTTTTATTTGGGAACGTGTACGGAAAAGTTTGATGAAGGCCACAGTACCGCATATCTAATCTCCAGGATAAGATGTAACAATATCCATATAAGGATATTGTTACATCTTATCCTGGAGATTAGATACGCGGTACCTTATTCATGTGGACCTGATGTGGACGTTAATACCATAGGTACAAATATATAAAGGCTACTCTAAGTAGAATACCAACCAAGCTTGAAGTGGAATGCGCTGAATGGGTGGTACGGGCCATCAAGGACATAAAAAGTCCAACACCCAAACACCTTGACTCGGAATACTTCCGATATATGTTCTCGACTTAGCCCTACCTTAATTAGTTTGTTATTCGACTGTTGACTGACAGACTAATTAAGCATAGGGACTTAATGAAACGCCTTCACCCAAGCCCCGTCAACCTGCTTCGCGCCAACGAATGGCAACAGGACCCACTTTCCCCATCCCTTCTACTTGACGAACGGAACTTCACCAGTCGACTTGTACCTTTGGCGACCTTGATGATCCTGCTGCCTCACCCATGCTGACCCGCAATAACTACAGTAAGTCTTCTATTTTCAATTGACACTATACAGGATTCTCTGTCAAGGTAGGTGTATCCCCTTTCGTCCAAATCTGTGTGTACTGTTTGGTATTTATATCGAACTCGTGAATCGAGGCGATGTTTGGATTGTGTTGGAGAGCAGGTAATTCATATTTCTTCCATATAGATCCCTCCTTGGCCTTATCCTTCACCACGACATACGCTATCCCAGATGCTTCCCTTGCTATCGCTATCGACAAACGTATAGCAATCTTCTCCTGTTCTGCGCCATTGGTTCCACATTCGTCCAGGAATTTTAACTGATCCTCTGGGGTGACAAGATTACTAAAGAATTTCCCTGGAGGAGTGAGAGCGGCGGCAAATCCAGTTGTCTCAAGCGCAGAGGCTGGACTCGTATAGAAGACAGTGTTCGTGGACATCCCTTTCTTGCGTATATGTTCGCGGAAAAAATCGATGGTCGGACACGCCCGCTTGAACAGCGAAGGGGCATCGTCTATGGGAGCAGCAACGGCCAATGTCAAAATGGTGGAAGTGAAGAAGATGATGAACGCAATGAGGTTCCGAATGCTGTATGAATGTTGTGCCATGGTATCTGAAATCAGGGACTTCTAACAGAGTAGTTGATGAAATTGAGCGCAGCTCGTAGATGTTGTTTGCTATAATCAAGGGTCCAGCCCGTTGAAATCCTGGATGGGTTCGTTAGATCGAGAGAAACTCTAGGAGAATCAGCCCAATTTTTTGAGCAACTTACAGGAGCGATTGCAAAAAATTAATGCAGAGAGAACATTCTAAACCGTGCTTTATATACTTATATGCAAGTCTCGGATTTCAAGAGCGCTGAGATACTGACGCACCCAGTGGCCGAGATCCCCTGATAAAAACTCTAGTAAAGGGAAATGAACACATCCTGCTGAGAGCGCTACCGATGAGCCCGGATTTCAAGCCTGGCGCTAAGACACATCAAAAGTATACACTCCAGCGCTCAGTCGTCATCACGGCGAGAAATAAGGGGCTTGTTGGAATTTACTTCTAAAACCACCTTCAGCGTGCACCTTCCTCGAAGGTTCTTGGTCGACAAGTGCCATCAGTGCGTCGTCAGGACCCTGGCCAAATAAGCCGGGCTTAGTCCTATCTTGGGTGGTATCTTCGTAAAGCAGCTAGTTATCGTGGTTGCGTACTGGGAAGGGTTTAAATTTGGGGTATACAAGTCTCGCTGGCGCACAAGAGATGAAACTGAATGTTTGGTGTTCGTAGATTTTATTTCGTACACTTGTTATATGGTATCAGTGTTTAATAACCTATAAATCTACATTGGCTTTGTTCCTTCTTCCAAAAGTTCGGTAATTTGGGTATTATTCTCCTCCCGTGCGATATCACAGGCAGTTTTCCCAGATCCATCAACTAATCCAAGGTCCGCTCCATGGTTTAATAACAATTTGACCACCTCCATGTTGCCGTGCTTGACTGCGATGTGTAACGGGAATGAGGGTACCACCCAGTTGCCGGGATCATTTACGTTCGCTCCATGATTTAGGAGATATTTCGCAGTGGTGAGGTATCCTTTTTGAGCTGCGGCAGCTAAGGCTGACGACCCGTTGACTTGCGCGCCATGCTGAAGCAGAAGCCCTACCATCTCGGGGGAGTTATATTGGAAGGCCGCGTATGCGAGAGGAGTGATCGTATCCTTGGACGTTGCATTCGGGTCGGCTCCCAATGATAGTAGGTATCCAATAAACTCCTTGGACGCCCTGGCGCCGAGGGCGATTGCAAGAAGTGTTCCCCGTCGTTCATAGAACTCGACTATACAGGCAGGATTCCTTGCATAAACCAGGTTGAACGTTTCGATGGAGTTGCAAGCTGCTGCTGTACGGAAGATTTTGTCGTCGAGGTGGTCTGGATTGTACCGTTTGAGGAGATGTTGAATGAGATTAACTCTCCTATTGATCACCGCGTTTTGAAGCATGTCGGATAAGACATCATCGGTTATGTTGATGGTAGAATCAGATAAGAGGGTTGATAATGCAGAGATGTCGCCATTAGTGCAGGCCTCCAGGACATTGGTCACCTGCGACATAGTGGAAGGTTAGAAAGTGAAGTTGGGTGAATCAGGTGCGTAACTCGTTTTTCGGAATTCATTTTAATCGATATCAGTAACGTCAACATCATAACATCACCGCCCTTCCAGTTTCGTCCAGTCAAAACGTGACAGGTTGTGGCACAAGCATTGTCGGACCCACCAATCACCTCATTTCATACAATTTTTTCCATGTTGCTTCCATGACAACTTTAGAACCCGACCTGGATTTGTCGGGTGCTGGGAACAGTCGATGCGAGCTAAGCACATGGACCAATCGCCCTCTATCATTTTGCAGACTCGGATGTGCCAATACATTTTTCGTCCGAAATGTCCGAAAAGAGTGGGTTATCAGTAGCGCTCTCAGCAGGCTGTGTTCTTTTCCCCTTACTAATTTTTGTCAGGGGATTTCGGCCACTGGTGCCCTAGCTTCATGAAGCTGGTTTTAGAAATAAATCACAACAGGTCCTTATTTCGCAGTGCGCTGTGGTGAGTTGGACTGCTAATAACTTACTAAATATTTTGTCGGGGGTTTCAATTTCTAGGCGGTAGTCTCCATTTCGCCTCATCGCCGTTTTGGAATCCATATTTTCAGTGAGAGAACATGGATATCAACGAGTAATTTCACAAAATCGAGTTCTTAAATGAGAAGTTATGTTAATAAGCCGGGTGAAATGACCTTGCCATCCTCTGCACCTTTCATCTTTTGAGCAGTTGCCCAGGAAAGAAGCAGGACATGCATCGAAGGTTAAATTATCATACATGAAGTCTATTTGCGTATCCATGATATTGAGAATAGGAAAAGTGTGTTGGATCTAGATCAAGGCTTTCGTCCGACATGCCCTGGTGTTGCATGGAATCGATCACACCAGGGTTCTTCTTTTCCAAGAGTGGGCGGTGATATGAAAGGGGCACGTAAGTCCGTAATCTGATGGGCGGTAATCTTTAAATATTGCTCTCCTTGCATCATTCAATCGTTGTGCTGGACACCCCACTATAATCAACATACAAGCTTCATGTCAGTTTTTTCTCGCTTCCCAATTTAATCGACCAGCTGAAATGTTCATCTACTCCAGCATGCTTCTTCTCCGAGTTTTTTCCCTTGCTTTCGTCCTTACAGCTGTAATGGCCATGGTGTGAAGTCTCCTCTGCGAGTGAAGTATCGTTACTGAATATATATATGAATAGAGTGACCCATATGAAGACCTGGACAACAGGGCTGTGACCAGATCCAAGGCTGCACCAAAACGGGCGATGACCACACGCAAAGGTCCCGCTCCTCCTCGATCAAAAGGTGCGGGGGCCAAAGGGACCAAAAGGACGCCACGCAAGGGAAAGGGGTCAGCAAGAAAGACCAAAGGCAAAGGGAAGTCAGGCTCCCATGCCGTTCCTCCAGGCGCTCCAAAGAACTACAAGGCGAAGGCTACTAAAAAGCGTAAACTTGGTCCTTTGGAAAAGTATTTGACGTGATGGTGGGTTATTTGTCACGCAAGAGGTAGTCCCATTGAATTCACTTGTCAGATGAAGAAGTTCCATACACGAGTCGGCTCACGAGGGTACATTCAGAGTAGCAATAATATAGTGATCTATGACCACAAAGATCAGCTTGCGGTATCCTAAAGAATGCTCAACCCTTTCGGATCACACCTAGTAATAACGGCCCTAGTCACCGAATGCATAAATATATTGATTTTGTAACAGAAGACTGCACTTTGGCGACGGATGACTGGGGTTCGGCGATTTCCAAAAAGTCTGAGATTTGGGAAATCATCCGTATGTCCGGCGTTTCCATTACGTCCCCGGCGCGTTCATCAATCGGCGAAGACTGTATGCCTAAATTGGTCGAATTGTTTATCGAGCGTGGGATAGCATTATGATATAAGCCAGGGTGCCCTAGTCGCCTCTTTCCTTCGTACGCGCAGCGCCGAGGCTGCGTTTTGCCCGCGAAGCGTGTGCCACCCAACATTTATTCACCCTGCCTTTCAGAAACTCCACCAGTAAGTTCCTACTCTGAATCTCTTATCCCAAATATCTGGCCAATCGAGTCAGAGTCCAGCACCCCACCCACGGCATTTTAGTCCACACTGGCACCTACGCCCCCAGAATATGCACAGCAGAGGCGCCTTCAACTTGTGGCCAGTTGCCTCCCGACTCGGTGTTTGCATCAGACAACAGCACGGCAGAGCACATGGCAGCTGTAGCCGTCAGTCATGAAGCCCATATCATTGGTCTGTCTTCTTCCTTGTTTAGCAAGTGTTCACCGACCGACGACTCGTTTAGAATCCCTCAGAGAACTGAGATGTCGATTTTGAATTCGGGAAAGAGAATGGGAGGCTCGGCACGAGCAGTAATACGAAGAGTCACCCACGCACTACAGCCGAACAGAGGTCGATTTCCAAGTACAAACACTCAACAACTCACCTCGAAAGCCAAAACTGCCCACTACGCGACGGCGTGATGTGCGAGAGGAGAGTTGGAGCGAGAATTGGAGTTGAAGGTAAAATGCGATGAGTTGCACGGCAACACCAATTATGGGCACAGAGACGAGGAAGACAGGACCGCCATTGCTCGTTCGCGGTGTGCTGCTTTCTCGGTTTGTGTTTTTCAATCCCTCGCCATCCCCACCCATGCCGTTCTTCTCCTCTAACCAACACCCATCACCTGAACCATTTCCTCGCTCTCTAATGGTCAGTGTATCCTCAGTCCAAATACCATCCACACTTACTTATCTTACACTCCCTCTGTTTAGGGTTCCCGTCGTCGTCCGATATCCAGCTTTACCTTGTTACCACCTTCGCCTCCCATACACAAGGAACGACGAGAGAGGTGAATAAGGAAGAAGAGCCGTCCGCGCCCAGAGGGGAGGGTCGACTTGGTCAACATGGCTGGGCGATATTCGTTCTCGGATGGCTATATTGGATGTGTCTTCTGTAGATGGGCATCACCACCACTGCCATGTCCTCAAGCCGACACCGCTGTTATTTACTCAACCCTTGGTGTTGGCGACGCTTTCTGCGTCAATGACAACTGATTTGAGATTGATGACAACCACACCGGCTGCACTAAAGGCGGCGCGATGCTTATGTATCGTATCGGGAGGGTCAAGAAATGGGGTGTGCAGACGGAGGGAGATCATTTCAGCGCCTTCAGAGGTTATTGGTGTGTTATTTTTTACTTTTCTTTTGTTTCATGTCATTTTTTAACCTACCGCTACATCCAGCCGCCGAATTACAATTACAGGATGCCCCCGACCGCTCCCTACGTCCAAAAACATTCATGTCATCTTCTGTACGCGAACTATCAGCTTTGTCGTCGAATCCCTCAATCCTGAATGTCATTTCATCGATAGCCGACACGCATACGTACCGTTTTTTTCGAGCTTCCAGACTCCAGTGGTACTGGCAGGCCAGGCGCTTCTCTCGCGTGTCCAGGATCAAGTAGGAGGGATGTCATCGGTGATAAACAGAGGAACCAAGTCGAAGTCGGGCACACGAACGTGGTGGAGATCGAGGTGCTGGAGATACCCACATCAGAACGCGAGGATCACCTTCGAGACGTCCCTCAGCAGCGATAGGAACGGGCGGTGGTGATTGGAATGTTAGTCGGACAAGTCTCCAGCTTGCGGTTGGGTTGTAACGCGAGAGTGTGTCTTTTTTACCCTCCTTCCTCCTCGCCTCGCATATACTGAATACAACCGCATTGACAGAAGCACCGCCTACGAAGATCGTACCACCGTCATCGGCTACAACAAACCTGGTAGGGAATAGTCGACCCCCTTCAGGCTGCCCTTGCTAATAGCACCCTGCTCGCTGTCTCATAGCACCGTTCCCCTCGCTTATTACATATTCGCCACATCCAACGCTGCTCGCCAAAACCTACGTTCCTACCCGTCGTCAATACTGCCCTCTGTCCCTCTCGTCGCACATGTTTGTGGCGGGTGTGGAGCGTAGGGTGCGGATAGGGTTTGATACGAAGCAGAGGAAGTGGGCTACAAGTGGGAAGTTGAAAACTTGAGTAAGTCCTGGTTGAGTAATGGTAAAGGAGGAGTGTTAACTTACCAAAAACACTAGGGCTGCTCGTCGTTGGTGCTCTGGGCCATTCTGCTGAGGTACGGAACACTTCCTCACTACCCGTGAATAGGTTCCGACTTCCCGTCCCGTCGTGGAAGCTCGCATGTTTTGTGTAAGATTAGCTCAGGATGAGGAAAGGGAGGGAGTATGTGAAGTGTAAATGCTAGAGGGATGGATGACGGATGCAACTGGGGTGTGACGCAAGATGTCACAGAGGCTAGAGAGTGTAAAGATCGTATCCCCGAGTCTCATCCCACTTTTTATTCCATCTGTTTCCTAATCTAATGTCGGAAATTAACCGAGTTATAACGCATCACAACGCGCCGTAACGAGCTTTTATTAGCACTCGGGAATTTCCGACTCAGACTGACTTATCATCTCAAATTTTACCGAGAAATGTATGTTCGGACAGTGAATTCTGGCCAACTCTTCACTCTACAAATTCTAGACATAGTGGGCATGACTGAAGTGCCTGCTGGACTTCAAAGCATTCCGACCCTAAACGGATGAATTTTCAGAAGCAAAAAACCCCTGCGTGCGCCGCCAAGTAGGAATAACGAAGAAATACACACGCGGTAATAACCTAATAATATTCTTTTGTGAAAGCACACCCAATTCCTGCGGTACTGATTCCAATGCCACAGTTCCAGGCAAACTAGACAATGTATACTATTAGGTTCCAAACAACCTTCAGATCTCGATGGCGTTGGAAAACAACCCCTTGTTGTTCACGATTAATATTACTAGGGAGCAGAGTTGGGGTGGTGGCCATGGGCAAGGTTGGGATGCGCAGCCGGCATGAGATGACCAGAGCGTGCGATGATCCAACTCATTTGCTCGTGTCCCTCTTCAAAGATCAGTCTCCTGGGGATATCTCAATACCCCAGCGTATGGCCGCGAGCCGTACAACTCTCAATTTGGCGAGACGTCCACGGGATTTGGCGACCAGATTAAACTCCAAGAAACGGAATTGAGGCTCTCACAGCTTATCTCCCGCGCGTTGGACGAAGTAGGTCCGATTGTTCAAGATACGTTTTTCCCTCTCCCCTCATTTTTATTATTTTAACACTCCCGCTAGCCGATCATGTCCGCAGGCACCACCAAGCACCTCCAATCTATTTTGACCTGCGACACCACTCATTCTTCCCCGAGCACATCCACTTTGTCAACCTCAATCGACCCCACAACGGCATCGACCTCGCACAGTTCGTTTGCCAAACCAGTTCGTCACTCTTGCGAATCTCACATCCTCGGTTGCCCTGGTACATTGACATCCAGCAATTTCATCCCAATGGTGTTACCGTCAACAACATCACTGTGCACCAGCGTCGTTTCTCGGTTCACTACGCCACCAAATAGAGCGTCACCGACATCGCCTTTCGCGGTATTCTGGGTGCTCAGATGCGGATGACACATTCATCTTAATCGCGTCGTCTATTATTGATCTCCACTTCTCATTCTATCACGCCGTCGGTTTCTTCCACCACCACCACCGCGATACACCCGATCTTCATCAACTTCATGTATCTTCAAAGAATGTACATTCAGCCTCATTACTCCATCGCCCGTCCTCGTCAAATACAACGCTGGTGCGGAGAAAAACTATCGCCGTTGGAAAGTTCACCCGCTTTTTAACCAAAGTCGCTAGTACGGACCTCTAGCGTTCGTTTTATCGGACGACCTTTTGTATCCAGCTTGATCCTCGTTGGCCCCGTGGCTCTAACTGACATTCTCGCGAAGACGAAGATGCCGCATTCCACCAACCCGCCGCCTAACCATCCTCAACCTAGCTAGGCACTCACCCGCCTCCTCACTCCTAACCACCGGCAATCCATGTCCGTCGTCTCGACCAGCAACAAGATCCACTGCTGTAGCTTGGTGCCATGCTAGGCCCCGATCACCGATTTTAGAACTCCTATGATTATGAATACGACAACGTTAATTTATTGCTGATATGATGGAGAAGAGGATAACCCGTTGCAGGAGTCGGGCGAGTGGGCTCGAAGGATGAGGAGGCCCTGGAGTGTAACCGCCGCCACTAAGTCTACTCCCCCTCTCCGCAGTCTATCCTCCCACAACATCCTGCACCGAACCCTCAGCCGTCCGCCGTCGTTTGTCGTTTCCGGAGCTCGCATCCCATAGGAAGACGCCACAGCCTAGTAGTCGTTTCAGCAGTCTCTTAATTTGAGGGCACTAAGATATGTGCATGTATGATAACACGAAGTCCAACAAGCGTTATACCTCAATAAGTAGGCGGGTCGGCGATTACAGGTCCCGTTTCTGCCCGACGCGCACGAAAATAGGAGCTAGAGTCAGCGTTGGGCATCAGTGAACTTGGAGAGCTTCTCACGGAAGGAATCTACTCGGAACAGTTGTGTGCAATTAGAAAGGGTGAAGCCATACCCCATGAGATGATGAACTACTTTAAACTTACGATGCTTGTTCCATACAAATAGTGAAGGTTGAGGGAAAAAGAAATATGAAACACACGACGAACTCCTCGCCGGGTTTGCCTTGGGTTTTCTAAATCCCAGGCTACTCAGTTCAACACAAGTGCTGTAAGCAGGAAGTCTTGTGGGTACTTACATATTGAATGTCGTTGACCAGTTCCTGGTTTGGCGAATTGTGATGGAGAACTCACGTGAACGACATGATGTCACCGGTTTTGTTGCTCGGAACTTCATAATCGCTAACAAGGGTCTCCAATTGCCGTTATGGAGTCAAATATGTTCCGTTTCTCTCCAACCCTTCTTCCTACCATCTCGTCATCACTCATTCTCCCGGCCACTATCATAATGGTCGTTGCCACACTTCTTTCGTCCGCGTCAATATCGAATCTACCCTACTCATGGTCTTCCCCGAGCCTGCCTTCCTCTCGTCCCTTGTCGACTACCTCAAGAGTTTTCATTGGAATTCGCAGACTAGCCACTACTGCATGTTGTCCAACTTCCATTTTCGCGCCTCGAGGGTGGCTTACCATTTCACCTGTCCGCTTCCCCCATCCGCGTCAAGATCCGGTTGTTTGCGAACGCTGTCTGGAGTCTTCTCGAACAGGAATTATTGGGAGAACCGATGGGACGTATGGTTAAGGGATAAGAGTTCCGATGGCGAGGGGGCAGTCAGTCGGTCAGTCCTTTCCCTCGTCGCCATG
>Ga0307517_10012592_pt1 | contig 11585 bp, 6 predicted proteins | sample 23_EM_MG_FD_194515 | JGI IMG/M metagenome (GOLD analysis project Ga0307517, IMG submission 194515) | Populus trichocarpa ectomycorrhiza microbial communities from riparian zone in the Pacific Northwest, United States - 23_EM | ecosystem: Host-associated > Plants > Roots > Unclassified | place... | reverse complement strand
AGCTAAGTTTATCATGTCAAGGTGAAAAGGTTACACTAATGGTGTAAGAATAAGTATAATATAAACTCAACATGGACCTTAATATTTGATACTAACATGCTTTATATTTGTTATCTTGTTCACTTTTAATACTTTGCTTGTTATGGTTAATCTAGATTTATGTTGTATAACCCTTTGGTACAACAAATACTTGGCACTTTCATAGCCCAACTGTATGGTATAACCGACACCTGTGCTATAAAAGGAACTTAATTTGTTGTTAACATAAGTTATAATCATGAATGCCTGACAACATTTACAAGTATTAGCATTATTCGAATAAGATAACTAATGCAATCATATTAACAATTTGTAATCCGATTGGAACCTCCTTTGTGTGTGGTTTCCAGTTGAGTAATAAAAAGAGTTTATACTATACTTGCTTGAAATACCATTAGTGGAGCCTCTAACCTTGACAATTATTTTATCCTTGTTTAATCCTTACATCAATATCACATCTCAAAGCTCTCTTTAACTTATTATTATTATTGTTGTTGTTGTTGTTGTTATTTATAATTTATATAGTTAACCTCTCTGTGGTTCGACCTTGATCTTGCGGCTTATTTATTACTTCGACACTCCTACACTAGGGAGAAGACATCAATCTTTTGGTCGTGTCACTAGGACTCCATGTGAATACCTCAATATTTTATACTAATTCAATATGTATTATTTTGAGTAGAATACAACTCAAAATATCAGAAGGGTGAAATCACACTTCAGTCTCTTCTCACCCTAAAAGAATAAGACTCATAAATTATAAAGACACCATGAATCCTTCAAACTCAAGGTTCACAATCTCTTTATTCTTAACATTTTTAACACACATATTGTTAGAGCATACCTCTTTGAAATATCATTGCATTTTCTTTCTTTATAAAGTTATTGACTTAAGTATTTGAGAGTCCTCATATCCATCAAAGTGGACCTTTTGCAGGTACTAGCTACCAACCACTTGGGCTTTTCATATCAAACTTCCAGATACCTTGACTAAGAAGAATGAATAAAATTATTTGAACTAAGAGATTAACCGATTATTCAACATAACAACTTTATTCCTAAACATCTGGAATTTTGAGACTCATCAATTGACATCTTATGTGGGAAACTGATAAAAAAAAGCCACCAGTTTCTAAAACTTGTTTTTGATATTTTCAGGTCATTTCATGGAACACAACCAAGACATACTTGGGTCTGGATGTAAGACAAATCTACCCGTTACCACATACACTTTACCCATTTGGGCCTTCAACAACTCACTAGTCAAGTGCAACTCCTTACTCAGACTTGTTGGCAACCCATGGGGAAAATTAAACATTGTCGCCCCAACAAGTCTTGACACCCTCAGCAACTCACAACGCCCTAGTGCTGAAGCCTCTAGCCATACCAGGCACCTGTAAATGATTACACTACCTAGAGGAGAATAAATAGAATGATATTCCCGAGAGTCCCTCAAGGGGTTACTTGTGCCATGATGATAACCATGCATAAAGCCAATATTCCAAACATACTCCCTCTACCTATCGTGGGATGACACTAGTTACCACAACTATCGTTCCATGTCAAACTCCCTATGGTCCCAATAACTTAACAAACAAAGGACTAAGAGATAGTATGTACATGAGCATACCTAGGAGAATGACTATAACCCCCATCAATGGAGGGCTTCTCCTTTGTCCAAATGAGTATTAAACACTTAACTATCTAAAGATTATATTTCTATAAAAATAAGTCTAGACAACTATAATGTCATGACCAACCCAAGGAAGCATACATAGAATGTGCATGGTAGCTTAGAGTTGGTCATCTAGGATAGTGATTGATGTGCATAATTGTCCTCATAACCTTCTAGGGGTCTGCTTGTGCTTGGTACAATAATTTAGAGCCAATCTCTATCGAAGGGTTTAGTGACCTTTGCACTAAGCTAGTGACACGCTTTAACACCAACATATCAGTCTACGGAGCTATTTGGTGTTACCTAATAAAAGGGTGAGTCTACACGGGCATATTTGAAGAGGTTCAATGAGGAAATATTCAAGGTGGAAGAATTTCTTGAGCTAGTACCCTTAGAGGCCTTAATAAGAGGGATAAGAGAACATGTTATCTGGAGAGAACTTTATGCTTTACCAGAAAAAAGCTTGTTTAAAGTGAATTAGGCCATGAAAAATCAAATAAGGGTGAAAATGAAAAATTTGTTATGGTATGGGCCTTCTTGTTCTTACAAGGACAACTTGCATAAGGGACCTTCCAAGCAAAATCATTCTCCTAATAGAAATGAAAGCTTGAGGAAGAACCATGAGAGATCAACCCACAATCATTCGATATATCCTAAACATTTATAACTCCCTTAAATCAAAATAGCATTACTTATTCAAAGTTAGCAGGGTAGTAAAAACAAACACTTTAGTGCCACCTTTAAGACATGTTCCTACTAAGAACCTCTCTCATACTTATTACTCAAATCACATCAAGATGTATAATCCTAATTAAAAAAGTAAATTTATTTTTAAAATAAAAATAATGTATCTTTAACATACATTTCCTAACTACTGATCTTTAGTGAGGGCTTTCAGACACTTTCCAAGGAAGGGATTGACTTGGTCTCCCAAATGCAATAGCACCACTCTTATTAAAGGGGATTGACTTGGTCTTTCTAGGGTAATAATATCATTCTCTAGATGATGCCTAAGAGCCTCTCACAAATTCATCAAAAGTTGATATTGGATCTTCTATTCTCTAATATTGTCTTGAATTGACATATTGATTAGTACTTAAAAGTATATTTTTATCAAGGTTTTATATCATCATTGTGCACTTAAAGTATCAATAACTCCTTAACTAGAGCATATTTTATAATACCATGTCTAATAATATAAGATACCTTTAATTTATGGTAAATGTTCATCTTAAATGCAGGCCTATCACATAAATCGAATGATTGATTGATGAGTTTAACTACTGAAATTGAGAAGACAAAGAGAGGGCTAAGCTTAAAAAAGAGATGTTGGTTCAGTCCAAACTGGAATACCATTCGGTTATTGGATCATAATTGGAGCTGTAGAACTTGGATTTAGGTCTGGTTTATATGTATGGAAAGCTAAGACATAGGCCTAAAACTTTCATGAAGAGTCCAAGATTTAAAAGTGCCATTTTCGAGTTCAAATGGTAGCAACAACGGAGAAGTCAGAATTTTTCTTGCAGCCCAGACATTGTTCAGTGTTTAGCCCATATCTCGAGTTCTAGAAGTGTAAATGCACCGATTCTTGTTTTGTTGAAAAGCTGAGACAATTTCCCAGAACTTTCATGAAGACAATCTGTTCAAATTCTGATGTTAACAATGACGTTTTATGCATCCAAGAAGATAAGGATTGTTACCATGTCAAGAGGTGGCCACCCACTCAACAATTAGTCATCAAATCAATAGTTCTGAATTTTGACCTATAAAAGGAGGCATTTGTCGTGCATTTAGGCATCTTGGTTTTCAGATCAAGATCATGTTCTTGCTCTCTTTCTATATATTTTTGTAATGCTTAAGTTTTGCTTTCATTAATCTCTTGTTTATGCCTTTCATTTCCTTTGCTATACTTATATAATCATGTTCTCCTCTTGTTTATTTATGTTTCTCTTCTTTATTATGTTTAACTAAGTTTATCTTGTCAAAGTGAAAAGGGGTACAATAATGGTGTAAGAATAAGTATAATATAAACTCAACATGGACTTTAATGTTTGATACTAACTTGTTTTGTATTTGTTATCTTATTCACTCTTAATACTTTGCTTGTTAAATGATTAATCTAGATTTATGTTGTATAACCATTGGTACAACAAATACTTGACACTTTCATAGCCCAAATGTATGGTATAACCAACACCTGTGCTATGAAAGGAACTTGATTTGTTGTTAACATAAATTAACATCATGAATAACTGACAACATTTACAAGTATTAGCATCATTCAAATAAGATAATTAATGTAATCATGTTAACAATTTATAATCTGATTGGAACCTCCTTTGTGTGTAGTTTCCAGTTGAGTAATAAAAAAAGTTTATAAATTACAAATACCTTGACAATTGTTTTATCCTTGTTTAATTCTTACATCAATATCCCATAAAATTCTCATAAACTCTTTGTTTTATTAAATATATATATTATTTGTAATTTATATAGTTCACCTCCTTGTGGTTCGACCCCGGTCTTGCCGGGTTATTTATTACTTCGACACTCCTGCACTTGGGATAAGACATCAATCTTTTGATCGTGTCACATATTCTCTAGGAGATGCCTGAGTTCAAAACTGGTTGGTTTGTCTCAAACAAGCCTAAGCACTAATTGGTCTTTGGTTTATAATGAAAGTTATACAACTCCATTTAATGCGTTCTCTACTTTTCTGAAAATCTGAGGCATAGACCTATAATTCTGATTTAGAGAAAAAAAAAACTCAGTTTTGTTGTTTTGAAGCCCAAAGAGCGAGTCTAAATACAGAGCTCAAATCAGACCAGGAATCTCTACGACCCAAACACTATTTTGGTCTTTAGCCCATATATCGAGTTTCAAAAGTCAAAGAATTGCAAGACCAATTTCGTTAGAAAGAAAACTTGATTCTCTACAATTGTTTTAGAAATATAAAAGTCTCAATTCACATGTTTTCTTCGTTGAAATTGGCCCGCAATATCATGAAAGAAAATAAAATCAGAATCCATGATAGAGCAGGAAAGTGATTTCCTTTCCTCTAAAGGATAAAGTCAGACTATAAAAACCCCTTTAGGTAGTAGATAACATACATTTTTGGATACCCTAAACATGCCATAAGCTTTTGGCAATGTTTTCGGGGATTTTAGATAGAATTATTAATAATATCAATTATCGTTAAATTCAATCTAATTTGATTTATTTTGCTTTCAATTTTTAGGTTCCTAACTAGTGTATAAGAAGCAATAAGATTCTTTTGCTACTACCTTATAATCCTGAGATTGAGAAAACTACAAAAGGAATTAAGGAAAAAGAAGCTAGAGAAAAAAAAATTTGAACACCATGGTAGACAACAAAAATCCCAGGCAAGACACATGGACATTAAGGGATTTTGCTCTCCCACAGATCACAAAAATCAATTTCTTGATCAAGAAATTGAGGATTGAGGTCAACAATTTTGAGATTAAACCGGCCATACTTTAAATCATTCAGACTTCAGTTCAGTTTTATAGATTGTCGAGTGATGACCCTAATATTCACATCGCAAGTTTCTTGGCAATTTGTGACACTTTCAAGCATAATGGCGTTACCAATGAAGTCATTTGCCTCCGGTAATTTCCATTTTCTCTTCAGGACAGAGTGAAGAATTGGTTAAACTCCATGCCGATAGATTCAATCACCGGTTGAAAGGATTTAACTCAAAAATTCCTTGCCAAATTTTTTCCACCAGCCAGTACAACGAAGATGCACATTGAAATTTCAAATTTTGCCTAGTTTGAGAGGGCACCATTGGATTTACTCAAGAGATGCCCCCACCATGAATTGCCAAAATGGATGCAGGTTTTGAAATTCTACAATGGATTGAATGCATCTACGAAGACATTGATAGATGCAGCTTTATGTGGTGCTTTTATGAGTAAAACACATGATAATGTATATAGTTTGTTGGAGGAGATGGTCATGAACAATTATCAGTGGCCGAATGAGAGAAGTATACCGAAGAAGGTTATTAGGGTGCATGAAATTGATGCCATCATGGCATTAACAACCCAAGTACATTCACTCACTCAACAATTGTAGGCCAATCAACTCACCATAAAAGCTATTCATATGACAATATGTGTTATTTGTCATTGAAACCACCCAAGTGAAGAATGCCAAATGGGAAACCATTTCTCTCAAGCAAAATATGCTTGTGTAATGATAAGTTCAACAAATATTTAACAAGTATTTGCTGAGAACTGTTTGTTTCTCTTCGGGTGAGAAAGGACCACAATTATTTTAATATCAAATTTTTTACCTCTTCATAATTCTTGGCTGCTTTAAATAAGCAAAGCCGGTACAGATAACTCTAAAATTAAGGAAAAGTTGGTAACTCACGATGTGAGTTTACCCACGTACAAACTGAAAATAACACGTACTGAATATTAATCGCAACAACTATAACAAATTGAAATAAAAGCAACTGATAAATCACAACTCTACAAGACCCAGTCTTGTATTGAAACCGCTCCTCCTTAACACACTCTTTATCTCTTCTGTATATCTGCATGTCCATGTAAACATTGTTCACGTTCAACTATTGCTGCATGGCACATGCAACTATTATTTCACGTTTGATATCTTCCCACATGCCATATGCAATTACGTTCACTTCATCATACATACTTGGAATTTGGCCTAATGGCTCTGGTTGATCTGCGTGGCTTATCAATACCTCCCTCATCACGTGCAACCTTGTCCCCAAGGTTGACATCTGGAAACAGTTCCAGTAGCTGTTTGGTAGATACTCGTGTGGCATCCTCGATGGTTAAATATTTCCAGTGAACTAAACTTTCTTCGACAATTTGGGCGCCTTGTTTTATCCAGCGATGATCAATAACAGTTTGTGGTATCAGCAGAACTTCCCCATCATCATTGAAGGATGGTATCTCTGTGCTGTGGTTGTTGACCTCTGAGTTGGTGTTGTACTGTTTAAGCAGAGATATATGGAATATTGGATGAATGCGTGACTCTGCTGGTAAACGGAGTTTGTAAGTGACAGGTCCAATTTTCTTCAGAATTTCATAGGGTCCATAGAAGCGACTGACAAGTTTCTGGTATTCTCGCTTAAAAACTGTTTGTTGTCGATATGGATGGAGTTTCAGAAGGACTAAATCACCCACATCAAATGAGACATCTCTTCTCTTTTTATCTGCGATTTGTTTCATCCTATTAATCGAGCATGCCAAGTTGATTTTAAGCTGCTGAAGTAACTCATCTTGGTCTTGCAACTGCTGATCCACTTCATGCACCGGCAATAGACCTTCATTGTATGATGAAATAGTAGGTGGAAGCCGGCCATATAGTGCCTGAAAAGGAGTCATTCCGGTTGAGATGTGGTATGTTGTATTATACCAATATTCTGCCCATGGTAAGTAGAGGCGCCATTTTTTTGGCCATTGATGAACAAAACATCGCAAATAATGTTCAACGCATCGATTGACAACCTCGGTTTGGCCATCCATTTGCGGGTGATACACGGAGCTGAGCTGCAATTTTGTACCTAACATCTTGAAGAACTCCTGCCAGAAATGGCTCATAAAAACTGGATCCCGATCGTTGACTATAGACCTTGGCATGCCATGTAGCTTAATAACACCTTCCATAAATTTCTCTGCAACACTTTTAGCTGTAAAAGGATGTTTTAAGGGAAGGAAATGAGCTGATTTGCAGAGCCTATCGACGACAACCATTATGGTATCCTGGCCTTGAGAAACGGGTAAACACTCGATGAAATCAAGTGTAATGTCGTTCCATACCTGGCAAGGGATGGGCAATGGTTGGAGGAGACCTGCGGGTGCCAATGTATCTGATTTGGTTTTCTGGCATACCACACAATTCTTGATATATTCTTGGACCGATTTATGCATTCCTGGCCAATAGAATTGTTGCCCCAGTTTCTTGTATGTGCGCAGAACACCAGAGTGGCCACCAACTTTGGTATCATGCATTTCATGCAGCACCTTTGCACGTAGAGTAGGGTCTGCAGGAATGATGACCCGGTCCTTGTAACGAAGCAAACCATTTCGCCAGACAAAGTGGCTGTGTAACTGATCCGCGACTATCTGACTCATGGACTGTATATATAAATCAGTCTTTGTCACCTGTTTAATTTCTTCCCACAAAGTAACTTGAGAAACCAAAAGATGATGAAGAACAGGACTACCTTGTTTTCTCGTCCAGGCCGGTATGTGATCTCATAGTTATAGCCCAAGAGTTTGGCTACCTATTTTTGCTGCTCTGGTGTGATGATACGTTGCTCTAGCAAAAAATTTAGACTGCGTTGTCCGTCTGAATATAGAACTTTCAGCCTAACAGATATGGACGCCACAATCGTATAGCTTCAAGAATGGCCAGCATCTCTTTAGCATAAGTAGACCAAGATTTCTTTGCCACTTTGAGTGCTTTACTCATAAATGCAATTGGTTTGCCTTGTTGGGTTAATATGGCGCCAATACCATCACCTGAGGCATCGGTTTCTATAGTGAAGATGTCCTTGAAATTGGGCATTGCTAACGTTGGTGTCGTTGTCATTGCTTGTTTGAGCGCGAGGAAGGCAGTTTCAGCTTCCTCATTCCACCCAAATTGGCCTTTTTTAAGGAGATTGGTGAGAGCCCGCGCCACAATGCTATAATTTTTGACAAACTTCTTGTAATATCCTGTCAACCCTAAAAACCCACGAAGCTCTGAAATATTAGTAGGTTGTGGTCATGCCACCATTGCCGTAATTTTATTTTCATCTACCTTCACGCCATGATTGGTGATTATGTGCTCTAAGTACTCCAGCTCTTGTTGACCAAAAGCACACTTACTAGCCTTGACAAAGAATTGTTGTTGCTGTAATATGTCAAAAGTCTGCCTTACATGCATCAAATGCATGTCCCACGTAGGACTATAGACTAACATATCATCAAAGAAAACAAATATAAATTTTTGAAGATGAGGTTGAAATATTGAATTCATGATAGCTTGAAATGTTGAGGGTGCATTACACAACCCAAAAGGCATAACCAAATATTCATAGTGTCCGTTATGAGTGCGGAAAGCAGTTTTTGGAATATCCATAGGATTAACCCGTACCTAATGATATCCGGCTCAAAGATCAAGCTTGGTGAAATATGAAGCACCATAGAGCTCGTCTAACATATCATCAACTGTAGGAATAGGGAAGCGGTCCTTCACGGTTGCAGCATTGAGGGCCTTGTAATCTGTGCAAAAACACCATGTTCCATCTTTTTTCTTCACCAACAATACAGGTGATGAAAAAGGGCTGGTACTTGGTTTGATAAGGTCGGAATTCAACATTTCATGAACTTGCTTATCAATTTCTTCCTTTTGATAATATGCATAACGATAAGGCCAAACATTAATAGGTTCGGTGCCGTCTTTGAGAGTAATGCAGTGATCAACCCCTCTGGTAGGTGGTAGACCTCCTGGTTCCTTTAAAATATCTGCAAACTCATGCAAAATGGCCTCCATATCAGGATGAGTTGTCTGGATGTGTGGCTCCGCAGTACTGATTTGTAGACATATTGCAAAAATAGCATGGTTCTGGTGAATTGCTTTGGTTAATTAAGTGATAGATGCAATTTGTATGCCTTCATCGCCCATTCCACGTAATTGCCTGAGTTGGTTCTTCCACTGAAATGCCATGGTTAACTGTTTCCAATTGCAAACCACAGAACCTAACATTTCTAACCATTGGATGCCCAGCACTAGATCCAACCCTGTAAGTGGAAGAGAATAAAGAGTTAAGGAAAAATAGGTGCCTTGCAGGTCCACTCCGACCTCTTCAAAACGTCCCTGGCATTTCAATTTTTCACCATTTGCAACCCGCACTGTGAAGGATGCGGTAGGCACCACTGGTATTCGTAATGCATTGGCCAATCTTTTGCTAATAAAGTTATGAGTTGATCCACTGTCGATTAGTGCGATGACATCACTTGACCCTATCCTTGCAGTGATGCGCATGGTCTTGGGTGCAGCCCATCCTGTCAACGCATATAATGTAATTTCTGGTTCGGTGATTGTCTCAACAATCTCCTGAAGTGGTTGGTCTTCACCTTCATTATCACATAACAGAGTGTTACTGCCATCGTACCCTTCCAACATTAAGATGCGAGGCTCGTGACATTTATGTCCTGCAGTAAAGCGATCATTGCAATTAAAACATAAATTCTGAGCTCGTCTTCTCTGCATTTCCTCCCAAGTGAGGCGCCGAATAGGAGTGGTAGGAACTGTTGGGGCAGCTCGATTGAAACTGGGAGGGGAAATCGTAGATCTAATTGGTGGTGATGGTGCGGGTCTACTAAACCTCCTCTGTCTGCTAAGTTGATCATCCTTCATTCGAGCTAGACTGATGGCCTCTTTCAACGTTTGTGGCTTAAGCATGCGTATTCCATCTGAAATCTCAGTTTTTAAGCCACCCATAAATGTACCTACAAGAGCCCTTTGCGTCCATCCACGTACTCGGTTGCCCAAGCGCTCGAATTCGCGTTAGTAATCTCGCAGTGAGCCTCCTGACCTTATTCTTGAAAGGGCCTCATCAAAATCCTCACATTCTGAAGGACCAAAACGCGCTCAGAGTTCGTCTTCAAAGTTTGTCCATGATAAAACTTGTCCTTCTTCTTCAGTCAACCGGCGAACCCATTGCCACCACTGTTTAGCTTCCCCTTCCAGGTGGTAAGAAGCCAGGGCGACCTTCTGAAGTTCTGGAGTATTTTGAAATGCAAAAAACTAATTCACACGATTAAACCACTCAGTGGGATCATCTCCTGAAAATCTAGGAAACTCAAGTCGTGCTGTCTTGGAGGAGACAATTAGTCGTCCCCCTTCTTGACCTTCACGTTGTTGGTTGCCCTGGTTTGGAGGCTCCTGATTTGCAAGCAATACATTAGAAAGTCGGTTAAGCGTGTCCTCCAGATGTTGCAACCTATCAGCCATGCCCAGCTTCATTCGGTGCAGCTCATCTTCTAACTGTTCAATGTGTTCCTTATGAGTGCCCATAAGATCTTCAACCAGGCTCTGATACCAATGATAAGTTCAACAAATATTTAACAAGTATTTGCTCAGAACTGTTTGTTTTTCTTCGGGTGAGAAATGACCACAATTATTTTAATATCAAATTTTCTGCCTCTTCATAATTCTTGGCTGCTTTAAATAAGCAAAGCCAGTATAGATAACTCTAAAATTAAGGAAAAGTTGGTAACTCACGATGTGAGTTTACCCACGTACAAACTGAAAATAAAATGTACTGAATATTAATCGCAACAACTATAACAAATTGAAATAAAAGCAACTGATAAATCGCAACTGTACAAGACCCAGTCTTGTATTGAAACCGCTCCTCCTTAACACACTCTTTATCTTTTCTGTATATCTGCATGTCCATGTAAACACTGTTCATGTTCAACTATTGCTGCATGGCACATGCAACTATTACTTCACGTTTGATATCTTCCCGCATGCCACATGCAATTACGTTCACTTCATCATACATATTTGGAATTTGGCCTAATGGCTCTGGTTGATCTGCGTGGCTTATCAAATCAAAATGTCATAAAACTTCCATCTCTACCATCATACCCTGTTATAGAATAACGCGCAAGTCTAGCCATATTATAGAATAATGCCCCGTAAGATAAAACCACCCGCAAGTCTAGCCATGTTTTCTTGACATATACTATGCCCATAAGAAATATTAAAGAAAGAGGTAAGGGGAAATGAAATTATGGAATGATATCGACGATTGAAATTTGGGCTCTGTAAAATCTATCATGTTGAAGTTGAACCTTTTTATAATTATGGATTT
>Ga0307517_10012591_pt1 | contig 11585 bp, 22 predicted proteins | sample 23_EM_MG_FD_194515 | JGI IMG/M metagenome (GOLD analysis project Ga0307517, IMG submission 194515) | Populus trichocarpa ectomycorrhiza microbial communities from riparian zone in the Pacific Northwest, United States - 23_EM | ecosystem: Host-associated > Plants > Roots > Unclassified | place... | reverse complement strand
TAGTAGTTCGGGTGGTAGTGCGCTCGGAGCCCCGGTGCGCCGTTGTCTTTGCCACCGGCGGCGAGAGCCGCAGCATAGAACTCTTGAACCTGCTTGTGACTCTCCGCCGTGAATGCCAGATGCAAAGAGGCAGGTTTCTCGGAAGTCTCGAACAGCCAGAGCGCCGGTTTTCCCTTCGGTCCGATACCGAGCCCGTGCTCGCCCTCCATGACGATGCCCACACCAAGTGGTTCAAGCGCCTTGAGGAAGAACGCCTTGCTTTCGGCGTAGTTGCTAACCCCGAGGCCAACGTGATCAAACATGGAGAGTCTCCCTGTCGAAGAAGAAGTTGCAAGAGGCCTAACGTTTGACTTAAGCGGCGTGCCGTAGGCACGTCCGCTTGAAGGAAGGGTTAGCCGCCATCGGTAAGCTCGACGCCGACATCGGTCGTATCCAGTTCGAAGACGTGATTGTCGTAGTCAAAGAAGTACAACGAGGTATCTGACCTGGCGAGTATGAACTCCAAGTTCATTGCTTTGAGCTTCTCTGAGATTGCCAAGAGATCCGCCTTCGTGACATGGAAGGCTATGTGGTCCCCGGTGCGTTGCCGTTCGACGGCGGCTTTGGCGAGGAGGAACCAGGTATTTCCGAGATTGATGAAAGTCTCGTCATGTCCATCGACATCGACGCGCCGGACAGTCTTGGCTGCAAACAGGGTCGCGAAAAGAAGAGCCGTGCGCTCGGGGTCGGTTACCACGAGGGCTATGTGACTGATGGACTTGAGCATCGGTGGACTCCTTTGGCGGCTAACGTTTGACTTAAGCGGACCGCCGAAGGCGGGTCCGCTTGAAGGAAGGGTTAGGCATCACTTGCGATTGAGGAAGAAGTCGACGCTCTTTGCGCGGTCGGTACTTGGCTCTCGAAAGGAATAAATTCCCTCAAGTGTTCCGCCGTTATTGACCACCTTCAGCAAGAGCGTCGAGAACGCGATGACCCTTCTGTCCTTGCTCTTCAGAATCAATGAAGCATATCCTTCCCAGAGCGTTCCTTGAACGTCAAATATCAGATTCACTTCCCCTGCTGGGCCACGCACGCTTACTGCGGCCTCACCGTTGAGATCATGCGCATTCTGCGCAAGCCTAAGAAGCATTGATCCAAAGTCATTAGGTTGGTCGTACCGATACTCCCATGTCCCGTCGATCTCGACGCCGCTGTAGACGAGGCGTCTGTACCAAGGAAGCAGAACTCGAACAGAGAGTAGTCCGACCACATAGAGCAGGGCGGATGTGAAGACGCCGCCTACTACGCCAATGAAGATTTGTTCTGGGATGCTCTGCATGTCGGTATTTGGTGATGCCTAACGTTTGACTTAAGCGGCCTGCCGTCGGCAGGTCCGCTTGAAGGAAGGGTTAGGCGTCGGGGTGGGTGCGAGCGGCATGAAGCAGATGATGCCACTGCCCCGGGTGCCGTAGCCAGCGCTGACAAAGCGCTCAGTTGCCTGAAGGACCAACGCTTGCACTCGCGTGCAATTTCGCGCAAGCGCTTGGCTTGCTATTGAACTTGCATTGGGGAAGCGCATCTCGCTACTCATCGGCCGCATTGCTTGGTTGCTCGCGGTCCAGCATCCTGATTCGAAACTCTTGGACAACGGCTCGGAGGAACAGGGCTACAACCGCACCAATGACCAATCCAAGCATCGTTTGATCAAACTTGGCGCCGATTGCTGATGAGATGAGCAACGCGACAACGCTCAGAGCGACATCTATGCTTGTGCCGATGGCGAACTTGGCTCCGACCGTTCGAGGCTGGACTTGCTTCGACGTACCTGGATTCGGTTCAGGCGGAGTCTGAGGTTGCATGTCGACGCCTAACGTTTGACTTAAGCGGCTGGCCGAAGGCCAGTCCGCTTGAAGGAAGGGTTAGCCCTCGGCTTCGTTTGGTGTGAAGCTCCAGCGAGGGCTGAGAAGTAGTGCCAACACCGATGCAACCGCAACGGCCACCGACAACCAAAGGGTAGCTGGCGCATCAGCGATGCGCTGCGGATAGATCTTGAGGACGGCACCCAAGCCAACAGCATTGCCCCCTGCGACCAACACGGCAGCCGCATAATCAGGGAACCGACGCGCCTTGTTGGCGCCTACGGCCCATTTGGGATGAGTGTTGTAGCTTGGCAGGCTTTCGTGTGCGTTCTCCAGACGCTCCAATGCCGACATGAACCGGCGAAGGTTCGTGATGGCGCGCTCGGCCTTGTAGTTCAGGAACGCCAGGCATACAGATGCGACCGGAAAACCAAGCAGCAACCACTCAACCGGGATAGAAGTTTTGCTTTCGCTGGGCTTGAGTGCAACAAGCGCCGCCAACAGGCTGACCACCAACGTGACATACAAGGCTAACGCCTGTTGGCGTTGATTGATACGTGCGTTGACTTCCTGACTGGCCGCGATGAAGCGGTAGTTCGCGTCGACTGACGAGTTATTTGCCATGCGCCAGATTGTCGCTGCTGAGGGCTAACGTTTGACTTAAGCGGCCTGCCGAAGGCAGGTCCGCTTGAAGGAAGGGTTAGGCCTCACCGCTGTGAGCCACCACTAGAAGCCGAAGGATAGAAGATTTCATTGCCGACGACTGCGGCATGCGCGAGTGCGGCCTCTTTCCTCGTGCCCGGATCGATGGCTACACCGCCCACGCTATCGTCCGGATTGAGTGGCAAAGAGATCCAAATGGTCTGCAGCGATTCTTCCTTCTCGAATGGCTGCTCAGTCGGGAACAGCTTGCGGAGCAAGGCGTCAACCTCTGCCTTCGGCCTCCCGCGCACGCTCTCTGCTGCAAGGGTGGATGCGACGATGAGGCGGTTTGCATTCTCATACCGCTCCTGCACACGGTAGCTCTCAGTAATCCCGTGATCGAACGCGCTGTACAACCAAGCGCCATTCGTTGCTACGAGGAGCGCTGCAAGGAGGGCAGTGATTGGTTTCATGAACGGAAACGTGAGGCCTAACGTTTGACTTAAGCGGACTGCCGTAGGCAGGTCCGCTTGAAGGAAGGGTTAGGCGGCATTCTGCGGCGTGAGATTCAGCGGATGATCTTGGCAGGCTATAGCGAGCTCATGCTACCTCCGTGCGGCCGGTTCGATTCAATTTCGTAGTGCCAAGTAGTAGCCAGGGATTGCAAGGCACCACGCGGCCGCAAAAACAAGAGCCCCACGACGACACAGCAATTTTCCCTTTTTGTCATAACGATCTGCATCCAAGAACCACCAAAGCGTCCAGCCGACGACTCGGTCGATTTGTGTCGCTTCTGGCAGGTGCTTTAGCGCAGTGACCCCCAAGGCGCAGTAGTAAGCACCGAGAACGCAGGAAGCGGCGACGAGTAGCCAAGCGAAGATCACCATACTATCCATGCCGCCTAACGTTTGACTTAAGCGGCTGGCCGGAGGCCAGTCCGCTTGAAGGAAGGGTTAGCCGTCATTGATGAATGCTCTCGCTTTCTCCCGCGAGGACGGTGGTAATTGCGACGCGGTGTGCTTGTAGGCGCTCATGAACCCAAACGCTTTGCCGCACGACGGCGCCGCCCATTCCACCGGGTACCCCCGTGCCCACTGGCCGGCGCTCAAAGAAGATACTCGCTCCTTCCGGATCATCCCACTGAGTTGCATCGACCTCTGCGAGAAGTGAATACAACCTCGCTTCGTTGCACTTCACGCAGCCGACAGGTGCGACCACGTAGATCTGGCCCCCATAGTCGCCTTCGAGAATGACAGTTGAGTCTTTGAAGGCGCGTGCTTCGGAAAGAGAGCGGAGCGCTGAATATTCGTCGCCATTTGCGTCTGCGACCAGCCTTCGCAAGCCGCTCTCGTTCTCTGGTAGCTCGGACTGGTCCGGCTCGGGCTTCTTGGTGCTCATGGCTATGCGAATGAGATGATGACGGCTAACGTTTGACTTAAGCGGACCGCCGTAGGCGGGTCCGCTTGAAGGAAGGGTTAGGCCGCACCCGGAGCGAGACAAAGTGGGGGCGCATTGTTTTTACGACCGCTTCTCGCGCTGTTGATCGAGCGAGCTATTGCGAAAGATGGCAAGCAGCCAAAATAAGAGGCCACCGACTGCCCCCATTGTGAGCCAAGGGTAGCTATCTGCAAGATGCTCTACTCGAAAGCCCATGCGCAGCCTTGCATCCGCTAGGACCGACCGGGCGGAGAAGAGAACTGGGAGCAGCGCCGACAAGAAGCCAACAGCTGCCGAGTTCCACGGTGAGATCCTTGCGAGTCTTGAAGTCAGTAGGAGCAAGGGCACGAAGACGACAAGCATTACGAGAGAGATCACAAAGACAAGCGGAAGCATGCCGAGTTCGAAAGTCTCGACGGTCAGCGAACCAAGCTTGCCGTCCCGCGTGTCCATCACCCCTGCTAGAAGTACAACCAGCAGGAGTGGAATGGCAACTAGAGAGGCGACGACGCGGAGCATGTCTTGTGCGGCCTAACGTTTGACTTAAGCGGACCGCCGTAGGCGGGTCCGCTTGAAGGAAGGGTTAGAGCTCAGCTTCCGACACGAGTGTATTGCTTGTAGCGTGAGGGCACGCCCGAAAACCGGCTTGGCTGATGTGTTGCTGTGCTAAGGCACATGGACTTCTCATTTCCGTGAGCGGGAAACGATAGCAGCTGCAAGACTCAGTACGCCAAGCAGGCCAGACACGAAGACGCATGCGAACTCCAGGCGGAAGTAGAAAGTGAACTCCTGCGGACTTTGGGCTTGAGATATGACGCGTGTGCCGGTTGGCTTGAACCACACAGACAGGAGCCCCGAATCGCTGGCCTCGCTGAGCTGAAGGCCCATGGCGATAGCTCCCACGAGAAACAGGACACTCCCCAACGCGAACGCACTGCGCGAGATTTTCGGAGAAATGAGACGTGTGCCCACCTGAGCTCTAACGTTTGACTTAAGCGGACCGCCGTAGGCGGGTCCGCTTGAAGGAAGGGTTAGGCGGCAACTGGGAACCACCTTTCTTGACCTGAGAATTCAAAGGCTACTCGTTCATGGATGCCCGCTCCGACGTACACGCACGGATAGATGAACCGGGAGACCTCCACGTGTTCTAGGAGGGTGAAGGTGCTTTGGCGCTCAACGTCGATGACGATGCATTGTCGTGCGACTGCCCCAAGGCGCGGCAACCAATCGAGCGTTAGATACCTGGAGCATGGAGACCAGGCAAGCCCATTTCCCCAAGCGAACCCAGGTACTACCCAGCCCTGGAAGAGAACCTTGTGTTGCGAGTCGCCGTGCGGCGGCTCTCCGACATAGGGCAGCACGAGCACGGTGCGCTCGTTAGGAGAGTAAACCTCGTAGTCGGCCATGCCGAACCAGACTCGGCTTCCGTCTTGAGGGCAGTGCAACATCTCGGGCATATTTGCCGCCTAACGTTTGACTTAAGCGGACCGCCGTAGGCGGGTCCGCTTGAAGGAGGGGTTAGGCGTCTGACTGTCCGTCGCTACTTTTCGCATGGCTTCGGTCTTTCGAGTCGTGCTGACGCGCGATGCAATACGGCAGCTTGAATCACGTATTCTGATTCGGGAGCCTTCTGCGTTACGACCCAGTCAAGCTGACTGCCAATGAGACGAAGAGTTGCCTTGCCTGTGCTACGAGGCTCCGCCGAATCGGCGACATAAACGACAGCGGCTTTGTTCCCAGTGATCTTGCCCTGGAATGTGCCTTCGACGACCTTCATTCCACCTCGATACGCAGACATGTAAGAGCCACATAGTGTCTTGCCGTCAATGCGGATAGCCAGATGGAGAGACTCGGGCTCGCCGTAGACGGCGTCGAGAGTCTTGCCGATGTACTCCCAGTCGCCTTCGATGCTCGCAGCATGACCGATGGTGTGGAACGCGACCAGCAGAAAACAGGATAGACGGCGGGCTGTGAGCACGAGTGAGACGCCTAACGTTCTAGGTAAGCGGACCGCAGCGGCGTGGGGCGCTTGGCCCAGAATGAAATGAAGGCCAAGGGCGCCACGCCGTTGCGGGTCCGCTTGACCGACGGGTTAGGCGGCTGGTGGAGTTGAGGTGAATTGCTATGCACGCCTGAAATACGCTAGTGACCTAGAAAGGGTAGCACTACCCATGACCCGATGCCCCCGACGAGCGGCAGGAAGCTTGCGAATGTTGCCCAAGCTGTGCGCCTTCGAGCGAGGGCAATGACCAGAGCGAGAGCTGATACAACAAGGACAAATTTGAAGCCGCCAGAGACTAGGCCTTGCCGCAAGCCAGAGCCGCTTGCGCCGATCTCGGCCCACGCATTGAGATACCAACCGACAAGTGCGCAAGCTACAAATACGATTGGAAGGCCGATGACCTCTGACCTGTGCATATTGAACACTCTCAGTAGTGACGAGGTAGGCGACGATGAAGTTTTCGGTAGACGCCTAACGTTTGACTTAAGCGGACCGCCGAAGGCGGGTCCGCTTGAAGGAAGGGTTAGGCCGCACTCGCACGCTCCGCGAGTTTCTTGATTGCAGCCTCTTTTACGAATGGTTCTGAATCGTTTGCTAGAACGAGAAGAGTATCAATCTCACACTTTGCGTTGTAGACGACTCTCGCTCGCACAGAAGAATCGGCGTCTTGCGAGAGTTGGCTGCGAAGCGCGGGCGTCAGCTTTCTCTTGCTTGCTACTACGCAGCGAACTTTGGGATCTGCATCTACTGCCAGCTTCTCGAGAACTTCCATTGGAACGGTCTTGTTATGTGCCACCCATTCACGCAGTTCGGGAAACTTTGCAAGTATTTCAAGCCAAACGGTGAGTGACGCTTCTTCTTCGGATGCACGCATCTGCTCTGCGTGCGAGCTGCTGCGGCACAATCTGGCGAACTCTTCGGCGGAACTGATCATGTTTAGTGCGGCCTAACGTTTGACTTAAGCGGACCGCCGTAGGCGGGTCCGCTTGAAGGAAGGGTTAGGCGGCATTCTGCAATCGTTCTCGATGGCGAACAATAGCTTGATAGACCCTATGGTCAGACCTGCGAGCTGCCCGGTGGCGGCAAAGTGAGTTGAGCATTCTCCGATTCAGCTAGGAGCTGCCGTTTGACTCTGGGTTGCGTGGCCCATACAGCGCGGCGCTTGGTGTGCACCACCCAACAATGAGATCCATCGTTTCGGCTAACGCATCGTAGAGCCGATCACTTTCCGCACCGGACTGCCTTACGAGCTGCTCCTCAAACGCCGAATACATGCTCGCCTGAGGCATGCCTTGATCGCGCCAGCCTCGCGCGAGATTTCGCAGCGCCTCGGCTGGCACAGATGATTCAAGTGCCTCCTTGAAGAGCGGTTCGAGGTGCATGTGCGAGCTGTGTCCCATGACGCCTAACGTTTGACTTAAGCGGACCGCCGTAGGCGGGTCCGCTTGAAGGAAGGGTTAGGCGTCGGCCTGTGCACTGCGGTTCGGGGAGCCTTGGAGTGATGTGACTCGCTCGAACTACAGCGACTTGCTTGAGCTTTGCTACGGCTATGCACGTTTCGGCTCTCCGAAGACTGATTTGTGCCAGTACATCCCCTCTGCCTTGAACCAATGCGCATTCGTCGAATTGCAGAACTGCTGCAGTTCATTCATCGGCAGTTGGTAGCGATGCATGATAGCGATGAGGTCTCGAAGATCTAGTTCGGAGATTCGCTTCGACCTAATGTGCAGAAAACCTCCCTCGATGCTCTCCACGCAGGGAATCTCTAGCGCCCATTCAAAGAAGGACTTCTCATCGAGTTGAGAGTAGTAGCGAACGGGGGAAGTATCGATCTTGATCACTAGACGCCTAACGTTTGACTTAAGCGGACCGCCGTAGGCGGGTCCGCTTGAAGGAATGGTTAGGCGCCATCTTTAGGCAAGCAGAAGAGCCGCAACTAGCAATATCGCGCCAACGATGACGAGTGTCCACCCCGGCTTTTCACGGGCAAACACGAAGGTGCTTGGATCATTTGGAAGATAGACGATCTGCACTGGCTTTCCAGCCTTGAAGTCGGATAGAACTTCCTCGGGGAAGGAATGCTTTTGCACGATGTCGCGACCGTCTTCAGTCTTGAAGTGGAACTCGGCTGTGAACGTAGAGGAGCCACTCTTCTTAAACTCGGTGTACTTCTCTATTGGCTCAACGGTTGCGATCTTTCCGCGCTTCTGAATGCTGGTGACTTCTGAACGGTCCTTGAATCCGTAGCCAATAAAGGCAAGGGCTGCGAGCGCCCCAAGTAATTTGAAGAGGATTTTTCCGTGAGATCTGGAACGCATAGGCAGAAGTAGGGAAGTTGAAGAAACTTAGAGAAGAAGACCAAGGTCGCACTGTAGTGACTGCTGGCGCCTAACGTGCTGCATGAGCGGCGTGCCGAAGGCACGTCCGCTCGATGGGCGGGTTAGGGGGCCGGTGGGGAACGCGCCCAGAAGGTATGAATGAAGATTCGGCCGAGCGCTGCGAGCGCGAGGCTTGCTGGATAAGGCAAGAGTTGAACTGGACTTCGTATTCGCATTTCAAGTTAGGTCTTCTGGAAGACGAGGTAATCGTCTGAGTGTCAGAGAAGCATACCTTCGAAGGCGGTGATGAAGTACCCGCTGTGGATGAGTTCTTTCTCGATGCGCGGATGTCGCGCGCGACGGAGCGAAGTGCCGTAGCAAGCCCGGTCTTTTGGCCGCAACCTTGCTGCCGAGTAAGTGGCACGACGCTGGCCGAAGCGTGAGGCAGAGACGATAGCCCGCGTGAGTGGCGCGAATCGAGGCGAGAGGGCAGGACCAGCCCGTGCACAAACACTCGCCGAGACAACGAGGATCTGCGGCGGATCGAACTCATGGAGAGCACCCTAACGTTTGACTTAAGCGGCCTGACGAAGGCAGGTCCGCTTGAAGGAAGGGTTAGAGCGCATTTGCAAGGCGTGCAGACTGCCTGAGGCGCACCAACAACACCCGCATGCTCTTCACCCACTCTGCGAGCGCTTCCGGGGCGTGCAGCTCGACGTGTTGGCCGGTGGAGGGATTGCGCAGAAAGACTTTCCGGTCATTTGGACCCCCCAAGTGGAACTTACGGGCAACGCCTGAAATATGGGTAGCGGAGTCGCGCATCTGTTTAGCATGAGACAACCACGAGGCATCGCTAGTTTCGAGCTGATATATCTCGCGCAGCTCCGCGCTCTGCTTGTCCTGACTCTTGAGGGCGAGGCGTAGCGAGTTCTGTGCGACGCGATTTGGCGCAAGACCAGCCTGATAGTAGGCGTTGAGTTCCTGAAGAAACGCGTCCTTGGCGCCGAGTAGGTGAAACAGGATCGATTCGTAAAATGCTCGATCGACGTCGGTGCTTCCGTTACCCGCGAACTTCACGAGGTGGTCTAGCTGCAGTTCCGCGTACCGAATCTTCGCGTCAGTGCGCTCAACGAGGGGCGTGAATGGATCGTGGCTGCTCATGCGCTCTAACGTTTGACTTAAGCGGACCGCCGTAGGCGGGTCCGCTTGAAGGAAGGGTTAGGCCGCGCTCTTGGGGAGGCAGCTTTGCCGTGTATTTGGATGGCGAAGCATACCAACGCTGGAGGCGCAAGCTGCACGAACGGCCTGATAACCGAACCGCGCGCTGAGAAAGCACCAAGCCCATGCTGTTGATGTGATGAGGCCGACTCGAAGCTCAGTGTTTCGATTCAGAGCGATAGGCACTTGGACAGACGCTGAGAATCTTCATGCCTTCGAGCTGGTGCGACCGCGCGCTGGCCGCCGAAGGACGGACAGCCCGCGCCGACCTCGGCTGCAGCCTTCAAAGGGTGCACCAAACTCGAAGCGCCTGCGGCAGCCCCTGTTCTGCGCGAAAGCGCGGGCAACGTAACGAGCGGCAGACCTGCTTCCATGTTTGGGCTTTGTGCGCGGCCTAACGTTTGACTTAAGCGGACCGCCGTAGGCGGGTCCGCTTGAAGGAGAGGTTAGGCCGCAGCGTTCTTCGATTGGCTGCGACCATATGAGAGTGCTTTGCGACGGCTTTGGGAAAACTCATGCGAGCGGCACCGACTACCTACCGATTGCGTCTATGGCTGGCTGATACGGAGAGCGCAAAGCCGACAAGTACGAAGAGTGCGCAAGCCAGCGCATATTGCCATAGGTAGTACCTGCCGCTTCCATACGACGACGCCCACCACGGCATGACAAATGGACCGGAACTTCCGGAGATGAACTTTGGGCCAAGGGCTAGTGTCATTGGCACTATGGCTACCGTGCCAGCAATGAGCAAGATCAACGGCTTCCGCCAAGTGCTGATGATGATCCCGAAAAGCGCGGCCAGAGTAAGAAACGGGATCGGTAAAGGCGTGAAGAACGCGAATGCTGCGAGAGCGATGTCCATGCGAGATTCTGCGGCCTAACGTTTGACTTAAGCGGACCGCCGTAGGCGGGTCCGCTTGAAGGAAGGGTTAGGCCTCACCGCTGTGAGCCACCACTAGAAGCTGAAGGATAGAAGATTTCATTGCCAACGCCCGCGGCATACGCGAGTGCGGCCTCTTTCCTCGTGCCCGGATCGATGGCCACACCGCCCACGCTACCGTCCGGATTGAGTGGCAAGGAGATCCAAATGGTCTGCAGCGATCCTTCCTTCTCGAATGGCTGCTCAGTCGGGAAGAGCTTGCGGAGCATCAATCTCTTTCCTCTGCCTCCCGCGCACGCTCTCTGCTGCAAGGGTGGATGCGACGATGAGGCGATTTGCATTCTCATATCGCTCCTGCACACGATAGCTCTCAGTAACCCCGTGATCGAACGCGCGGTACAACCAAGCACCGTTCGTTGCTACGAGCAGCGCTGCGAGGAGGGCAGTGATTGGTGTCATAGACGGGAACGTGAGGCCTAACGTTTGACTTAAGCGGCGTGCCGTAGGCACGTCCGCTTGAAGGAAGGGTTAGGCCACGCTCTTAGGGAGGCAGCCTTGCTTTGTATTTGGAAGGCGAAGCATACCAACGCTGGAGTCGCAAGCCGCACGAACGCCCCGATGACTGAACCGTGCTCGGAGAAAGCGCCAAGCCCTTGTGTTTGATGTGATGAGACTGACTCGAAGCTCAGCGTTTCGATTGAGAGCGATAGACGCTTGGACAGACGCTGAGAGTCTTTTTGCTTTCGAGCCGATGCGACCGTGCGCTGGCCGCCGAAGGACGGACAGCCCGTGCCAACCTTGGCTGCAGGCTTGAGGAGACGCGCCGACCTCGAAGCGCCTGCGGCAGCCCTTGTTTTGCGCGATAGCGCGAGCAGCGCAACGATTGGCAGAACTGCTTTCATGATCAGGCTTTGTGCGCGGCCTAACGTTTGACTTAAGCGGACCGCCGTAGGCGAGTCCGCTTGAAGGAAGGGTTAGCCGTCGGGCGGGGAACAGCATGTTGCCCCTTTCTTGATCTTCTCTCGTATGAAGCCATGCTGCTAGGCCTTCCCCTGCGCGAGCCGCTCGATTGATCGAATTCCTGCAGTCATCTTCTCTCGAGCTGATGAGTTGGCAGAGTGGACTGAGATCTTCGGTGGCTTGAAGCCGCGTAGTGCTACGGCTTCTTCTACCCACAGCACTACGTCGTATCCAGTTCCTCGATTGTCGTCTCCGAGGTCGTGATCGAGACTGATCTCTGACACCTTTCC
>Ga0307517_10012590_pt1 | contig 11585 bp, 8 predicted proteins | sample 23_EM_MG_FD_194515 | JGI IMG/M metagenome (GOLD analysis project Ga0307517, IMG submission 194515) | Populus trichocarpa ectomycorrhiza microbial communities from riparian zone in the Pacific Northwest, United States - 23_EM | ecosystem: Host-associated > Plants > Roots > Unclassified | place... | reverse complement strand
TTGCACTTCACATGGAGTTCTCTTTGAATAACTGCAGAAATATTCTCCTCTACTCTCACTTTCTTACATCTTTTAAGTTTCTATTTCCTTCTAATTGTACACAGTTCTTTTAGAAAATTAGCATAACGAGGTACTTGTTTAATAACATCTAAAAGTGGAATATTTACATCATATTTATAAAAAGTTTCATATAGATCTTTATCTTGCTCATCTTTTCTAGATTATGCTAGAACATGAGGAAAAAATGTACTAATTTATAATTAGAAAGAGGCGGAAACTTATGCTTAGGTATGGCATTATCATTGTAAATGTTCCTGTATGTAAAGACATTTTTCTCCTTTTCTTGCTTCGACGAGGCAGGGGCTACCTTTACTAGAATCTCAAAACGATTACACTTGCATTTTCTCTTGGATTTACTACCATTTTAAAGGGTAATTTTCCTGAACTTTGCACCTTTAGTCGACTAATTGCAGTTGTCATCTAGCCTATCTAATTGTCAAACTTTAAATATTGGCCCTTACCCTTTGTTGAAAGTGTTTCGTCTCTTGCGAAAACTGCAAAGTATTAGTAGTAAAAGACTTAACAATATCTTTTAAAGACATACCAGAATTAGAAGTTTGGCCTAGTTGTTGCTTATAGGGCTATAACTGCTTATATTCCTGGCAACTTGGGTAATTTTTAGTTGCGGGTTGATTTATTTGTGGATTCTGATAGTTAAGATTGGAGTGATCCCTTCATCCTAGGTTATACATTCTCAAATAGGGATCATACTTCCTTTGTTGTTGTTCAGGAAAACCACATGCCACATTCATTTGCTCAATGAGATCCTCTTAAAGAGTTGGGCACAAAACTCGAGACATTTAAAACATTAAAATGTTTAATGTTTCTAACATTTCCTCCCCTAAACTGAAATTGCCAAAAGCAATCAGTTTACCTCGACCAGAAACTTCATTCCTAGCAGCTCTAGAAGCTTCACAAAACTCTCCAGCTTTAGAGGCTTGGTCATAATGTCTGCAAGCTGCTCACTGGTACCATAATACTTCAACTCAACCACTTCATCCATTGTGAGATTACACAAAAAATGAAACCTCACATCTATATGTTTGCTCCTTCCATGTAAAACCGGGTTTTTAGACAACTTAATAGAATACGAGTTATCACAAAACACAATAATACACTTACTTTGAGAAGGGCTGAAATGATTGAATACTTTCTTCATCCAAATACTATGACAAGCACATGTTGCTGCTGCTGCAATATATTATGCCTCTGTTGTAGAAAGAGTTACAATAGGCTGCTTCTTTGAAGCCCAAGCCACAACTCCTCTACTCAGTTTAAACACATACACTGAAGTACTTTTCCTATCATCATAGTCACCATCATAATCATTATCTGTACATGCGAACAACTCTATTGCACCTTCTCTTGCATAGAACACGCCAAGCTCCAGAGTTCCCTTTAGATATCTGCTAATAAGACATACATTGTACATCAAATCAGGTCTGGTAGCCGTAAAGTACATGAGGCTACCAACTAATTGTTTGAACTGAGTTGCATTGACTTTCTTCCCCCCACCTTCTCTTGTCAGCTTTGAACCAGACACTATGGGATTTTTTTACTGAATTGCACTCCCTCATACCAAACCTATCAAGAACATCTTTGGTATATTTCTTCTGACACAAATGAATACCATTCGAACTTTGCAGAACTTCAACACCTAGGAAATATCTCATCTTTCTTAAATCCGTCATCCCAAACTCAGACTTCATTGAACACTTAAACTCCTCAATCAAGCAGGCATCATTACTAGTAAAGATTAAGTCATCTACATAGAGACTTATAATTAAAATCTTACCTCTTGCTTCTGTTTTGACAAACAAAGTAGACTCATGACTGCATCTTTCAAAACCTTCATTGAAAAAATATTTCTCAATCTTACTGGACCAGGCTCGAGGGGTCTGCTTTAGGCCATATAAAGCCCCTTTGAGCTTGAAAACCTTATCTTCTTTGCCTTTTGCTCATATCTTTGCGGCTGCTCAATGAAAACAACTTCCTTTAATTCTCCGTGCAAGAATGCATTTTTTACATCCAGCTGAAAGCCTAAAACGCCAACCAATTCTTCTGTGCAGCCAAAGTTAAAACCATGCTAATTGTATCCCACCGTGCCACTAGAGCAAACACCTCATTATAGTCTATCCCATGTTATTGAGCATAACCTTTTGCCACTAAATGAGCTTTGCATTTATCAACCTCCCCACTTTCATTAATCTTAGTTTTATATACCCACTCAACACCAATCTTCTTTACTCCAACTGACAGATTTATCAATTCAGAAGTTTTATTTTTCACTGTAGCTTCAATCTCTAAATCCATCATATTCCTCTACTTCTCACTCTTCGCAGCCTCTTCATAGCAGGTTGGGTCTTTTTGTTAAGTGAACAAAGCAAGATTCTGTAAATCTTCCTCTTCTGACAGACCCTTTCCACTTTCGTAATCTTACATCTAACTTGGTGCTCTTCTAACTCTTGGTCCAATGGACTAGATGAAGATGAACTTTTTCTATTACCTCCATATGAATCAGTTTGAGCAGATGATTCATCTTGGTTACTTTCTGCAAGACTTAAAAGTCAAGAACAAAGTAAGGGTTCGAGCAAAATACTCATCTACCCCTTCCCCTTCCTCCATCTGCAAGACTTCAAAAGTTCTCCTTAGGGCTTGCAATTGAGCTCGCTTTACTCAAGTTGACCCCTGATACTTCAGCTTCATGGAATCCCAGATTTGTTTCGCTGTGTCTTTGACGATGATTGTCTCTAAAATGTTTCGATTGATGGCCTGAAATAAGTAGTTCTTGACTTTTAAGTCCTTTAGCTTCTGATCCTTCATCGTCTTCCTCTGAGCTGTTGTTAGCCCCGAGCCATCATCTTCTGGTATTATAATCCCTTCTTCGATAAGACTCTAAAATTCCTTCGAGCAGAGGAAATTTTCCATCAACATTGACCAATGGTCATAATAATCATCAAACTTTGGAATGGCTGGCTGAATGAAACTTCCTAATTCTGCAGCCATGTCTCACTTTTTCACTCCCTTGTTTCTCTATTCTCTCTAATACTCACAATCAGGCCCGATTAAGAGCTCTGATGCCAAATTGTTGGAACAAATAGACTCTAAAGCAAAGATCTTTGAAGTTCACAAAAGTTTATATGTTTAAGTATTGAATGAAAAGGAATTGACTTATAAAGCCATTACAAATAATTGAATAGTAAAGTAACATCCCATGTATTGAATAGCAAATTAATAACTCATGTTTTTAAAACGTTTCTAGCTTTAAAGTGTCTTAAAACATCTTAAACATCTTAAACTCTAGACATTTAAAACATTAAAACATTTAATGTTTCTAATAACATTATTGCTTGGCTAGAGACGACAGTTTATCTGAACTTGAAGTTGATAGTTGTCTGTATAATTTTTTCCTTCAGCCTTTGAGCTTGCTTGAGATGCATTGGCATGGCTTGACAAATTTAAATTAGAAAGATGCTTCTTTGCTGAAAAAAAATCTAAAAAGCTTGATTGAATCATCAAATCAAAAACATAAATACTGAAAAGGATAAGCATAATTAAAAAATAAGGTAAGCTAAAGTTGATCAATGCTTTCAGAATGACCAACATCAATTTACAAAGCTGTTACAGAACAATAATTATGATTTACCTTTGAACCTAAAAATAACAACAATGCAATAAATGCAAACAACCAAAGCATATAACACTGAAGCTAAAAAAGATGACGAAAAAGAACTAAACTTTACATGAAGTGAGAAAAATTGCGGAAAATATTTTACAACTAGCGGGCAACGCTAAGAAGGGGCAAACATTCTTATTATAACATCGTTTTAACTACAACCCTCTAATTTCCACAAAAAACTGTTTCACATTTTCTGCTCTCATCTTCGAAAAAGCCACCGATCTTGCCTAAGCAACTATTCCTAAAGTAAGAAAGGGCATCTTGTTGAATGTGAATGACCTTTAGGGATGGCTCTAATGCCTAGGATGGTAGATCTAATGCCCAATCGCCTATGATATGAGAGCAACCGAGACTGGAACTTTGACTTTCTCTTTAGAAAAAACAACAGTTGGAACTTCTCATGTAAGGGCTGAGCTCGTTGGAAGAGAACGTTCCTCTGCTTCGATTCGATTCTGGGAATCAGGCCAAAGGCCTTCTCCCTCATATGCTTTATCTGAGGCGGATGTTGAAAAAACAGCTTCTGATTCGGATGTTTTTTAAAGTGCTGCTTCAATAGATTATTCTAAAACAGTTGATTAAGCAGATTCGTATGCTTCGAGTGCTTCTGTTATAGCTTCCTTATTCTTTGGATTAGGAAGTGAGAAAAATTGCAGAACATGTTTTACAGCCAGTGGGTGGGCACCTGAACATGCTAGTGCAAAACAATGAAAAATCTTCTTTCAATGTTCATTCCTGACATGGTATCATATAAACTGAAGAAACAAAAGGGAATAATGAAAACAAAGATAGCAACAAAACACGACAGAAAATTGAAAAAACAGATGTACTTAAGGAGGTAAAAATACTGCCTTTGTTTTCTTGCCTTGGCCTCAGATTAAAACCATGATGAATGTTACGTATGAACCTTTTCATCCATCTATATTGGGTATAATTGATCCAAATTTTATGTTTTGTTAAATGGTTCTTTCATGGTTGAAGTGTTATGTGCTAATATTAATGTAACATTTTCCTCTGCTGCAGAGGAGGAAGATACTAGAGGAAGATGTAAAAGCTATAACATAGATCATCTCCACCTTCCACATCAACCTTTTCAATTATGCTAAAATCGTGAAGCAATCTCGTCTGCTCACATGTAAGAAATACTCACAAGCAGCTAGCTCAATCTAAGTGCGACAAATAAAATCAAGGGCTGCAAAAATCTCCTGCTCATATTGATGAAAAAGGTCCGCTCTCAAAATCCACCCTTTTCAGCTTACACAGTCCCTCTCCCAACTCCATCATTGTTTTTTTATGATTCTACACACACCATTAATTTGCAACCACTAAAGATGAAATATTGATGGATGATTTATAGTGGATCGATGAAACGACATAGGAACCAGGTGAAGTGGATAATGTTGGACAGGTATTGGTGGAATTTCAAACACAAACTGAAGTAGAAACCATAATTTGCGGAAGACAAGTCAACACTACCTTCATTACAAGTCAACGAACAGGATCATTTGATCCTATTAACTATGTCAGGACTCGGTACCACACATACACCCACATAACCTTAATGTCGACTTCAAATGATTTTTGTGTTCTATATTATCTTAAATAATCGATCAACATAATCTGGGTGTGTTCTGGGTTATCCCTTCTTTCTTTCTTTTTTTTCCTCTTTATTCTTAGAGCATCTCCAATGGAGCTGCTAAATGGATAGTCAAAAATAAAAAAGCAATATTTTGGTTTTTCTTTGCTTGTTTTTCATACTCCAAGGGGAAAGCCAAACAAAATGCTAAAATACCTTTTCTTTCTCACAAATATTATTCCTACATATCTCTCAAAAGAGTCAAAACTAACAAAGTGGGGCCAACAAAAGAATAAGCCAATTAAATATAGCCATATGGAAAAGAAAATAACATCAAAATCATTAAAAAAAAATAAAACACTTATTTATTCCATCCTAATAGAATTGGCTTTTCAAATGGTTTTTTTCCATTGGAATATACATGGTAAAAAAAGCTATATTTATATTATTCAAAATGTTATTTTATCAATTTACCTCTTTGAAATAGCATCTCTCATTAGAGATGCTCTTATCACATCATTGTATCTTCTCTCTTTTTATTAGCTATTAATTCTTAGAATTTTAATTCTTGATTATTATATTTTCATAAAATTTTGGTACGGTTACTTAATTTGAATAAAAAATAACTTTTAAAACAAACAATATTATGTGATTGTGTAACTATGTTATTGTTTTATTTTCCAAAAACTTTTATGATAAAATACCCGCATATAGAGGATGAAGTTTCTCTCACTCATAATTATTAATCATACTAGCCAATTGTCAGTCTGCTCCATCTTAATATGTATTTTTTTAGATTAATAGGATGCTGGGTTAACTTGTATGTATCTCAATTAATTTTACGAGTTTTAAAATTAAAAATCAATCTTTAATAATTCAAAAAAAAACTCAAACTTGTAATTACTAAAAAAAAACAAATCTAAAACCCTAGTCAGACAAGCAACATGTTACCTATTACATACTTGTTTTACGGGAATCACAGTATTGACAACAGCTGCAACGCACTGTTAATAGAACCATCTAGAGAAATTTCGGAGCTAATTTCTTGCACGTGCAAACATATTTACCAAATTTTAATTTATCATTTGAGACTTTCTTTCTTATTATACTATTTAGCAGCACTATCCTTTTATATGGGCTATAATCCTTCTATATTGACTCATAATTAATTATACAAACGAACTTAGAGAAAAGCGAAAGTTGAATGAAATAGCCTATAAAAGAAATAAGAAACAATGACATAAGAATTGATTTATAGCGTAATTGATCATGGCTTTAAAGTTTATAGCTTCACTTCATTGTGTTTCTTCTCCAGTGAAGAAAAAAAAAAGAGGGAGATTTATTGAATTTTTTTTTTCTGAACCCAGTAAGACACATCTGATGAGATAAATGCAGGATGGCATTATTTATAATTCCAAGACTCGTGATTCAGGTTGATGGATATGTCTCAGTTGGTGCTTTCGAAAAAGACGTGCTTGCAAGTGTAAACTTGCTCTCGTATTTCACAGGAATGCACCTTAACATATATGTTCAACGTTACAATAATTAACAGGATGCTCTGTATAAATGGCGACAATTTACAAACAGTGGATTCCATCTTCTGTCAGTTTACACTCAGGGTCGTTCAAACCAAAATAGACATACCAGGCATACACTTCATTAGTAGTATTCATCTTGCAGAAAAAAGAGCACTACTAACCATATCCATATCTATCAAGTTTTAAAGAAACATATCTTCGAGCCCATTATTTAAGACACATAATTGAGTATTCTAATAAGCCTGTCTTCTAACTTTGTTCTTGATTAACTCGTGTTGTAAGAGCTTCACGAGGGTATACCTGGTTTTCATCTTTGATCACTTAGAAGTGGTTGAGATGGAGGAGCTGCAAAACAAATGGAGAGCACAGATTATTTAGACTTGATGTACTTGTATAGAAGAAACCATTATACCATGACATATTCAGAACCTCAGTTGACCTTCTTCATTTTTGGCCGATTTATCACATCAGCAATTTCCTCAAGAATGAGTTTTCTATTATTATTATTTTTCTTGTTTTTGTCATTCTCATGTAACTTGGGTTATGCTAGGTAAGTAGTATTTAACTCAAATAAACCTTACGGACTCAGATAAAAAGTTATATAACTGTACTGTCTGTGCCAGTGTGTGTTGTGAGGGGGATTATCTCAGTCAGTTCATTGCATTACCTTCAGAACTTTGCTGTCCACTGGATGAACGCATCGATTTACAAGTTTTCTCATTAATTTCAACCACAACCTGACGTGATAAAAGAAGCCCCGCAATAAGAGCACCGAGCATCAGCATCACAAAAACTGTATCCCATCCTTTTGTTGAAAGGAACCCAGTGAGAAGAGGACCAAGAGCTGCACCAATTGATCCAGTACCATCAATTATGGCAGTCACTGTTGCCAGGGCTCGAGAATCCCCTCTAAGAGAACTGTGCGTGCCAAGGTCAGCAGATACTGCAGTTGTGATAAGTGCATATGGCCCATTTATGAATAAGCCAGCAATCATCATGAGTACAATGTTCACAGTCCGTGATAGATTCCCATATAAGCGGTATAGAAGCATAGAAGGAATTGCAGCATACATGAAACTGGCTGCTGTAATCGCCCGAGCTCTAAGTTTATCAGAAATATGGCCAGCAAGAATTCCACCAACAATGCCCCCCACATCAAACAGGGTTGAGAGATTTCCAGCTGACTTCACAGACATATATTCTCCACCAATTTCTGCAGTTAAAAAAACTTGGACTATTAACTCTACAAAACAGGGTAATCTTGTAAAGATTTCTGACAGCTGCAAAAACTTATTTTGAAAAATTTGTGTTCACAAGTAAACATCGCCAATTACTGTGAATGCTCTGTTCCAGTGACAATATCCTTACACAGATTATATGCTTGATCTTATTTGATATATAAGGATTTCAGTAATGAGTTTCATCTACGTCCCTCAAGCCTAGCTAGCCTCATGTTCTACTTCTTAATATTAAGTAACAACTGGCAAAGCAGCTCTATAGTGAGGCTACATGACCATTCTCAAAACCCCTGCATGACTGAACTAGGAATTTTTATTAGTCAAACAATTGTACCACAATCTATTACTATTTCAAACTTGCAACTGGAAGTTTGAAACTACTTTTTATAATGCTCCCCAAAAGCTATGTGCAACATGATGTAACAAGATTTAACCGTTTGCGACAAGTCCTCAAGATTAACTGATAAGCATGTCAACAGATATAGTAAAGTGAAACTGGTACGAAAGCAGATGACAAGTTAGAATTTAAAATGTCAACAAGAAATTGCTGAATACAACACATTTTTAATTTAAACTTTAAAGTCAAAATTTTAGTTAAATGAAGATAAAATGATGACCATAACTCTTACCTAATGCTCCAATAAGAATTGATAAAGGACTAATCAAAACTTTGTTTTCAACATATGGTTAGTGTGATGTCACAGTAGCAGAGAACGAATTAAACAGATGAGTTACAAATTGTTCAGGTGATCCATCAAACAGCATTGTTTCAAACAGGCCACACAACTGCCCAACCTACGGTCAAAAACATGTTCCAGGCTTCCGGAATTGTTCTGACAGCCTCCATTAGTAAAAATAAACCCCACCCCCCTTCCCCCCCTTTTTTTAGCTTTCTTTGATAAATCATTTCAAGTGAAAGCTGCAGAGTGAGGAAATCTCATTTGAGCAAAAAGGAGATAATCAAACACTCAACAGATTGAGTGCTGAAATAGGTGCTCCCTACTGAGTAAAATCATTAAGTTCTCCGACGAGATCTTAGCCCCTAAGAGCCCTTCATGCTAGCTTGATGCTTGATTAATTGCAGTGTATTAGTGAATCCCTACAACTTGCAATCTTTTCTGTATTGCTAGTCAAAATCCAAGAACAATATAGCACAAACCAGCAAACAAAATCTTATTCAAGAAACAAGGTTAGCAACCAATGAAATACAAAATTCTAATAGCAGAAATTGGATGCCAGATAATACCTGTCTGACTCAAATAAAACGGCAACCAATACAAAAACGTGTAAGCCACGAGCTTGGAGAAGAACAGGCAAAATGAAAATGGTATCACTCCTGGTATCAAGCAAGCTTCAAGAAGCCCAACACTTCTCCTAGCCCCAGATCTGTCTCGGATGGGAGCACTCTTCCCCTCCACGGTACCTTCATTCTGTGTCTGAGCTTCTACATCGCAAGGCACTGCCTCTGCCCTTGTTGCTGGGCCATTTGGGCAAGGAAATCCAATATCCTCAGGATAAGCAGCTAAAAACAAGAAAACCAATATCCCTGATATTGCAATAAATGTGCCAGGAGCAATAAAAGACCATCCCCAACCGTACTCCAAAACACTTGCAGCAATAAGAGAGCCAGTAATATTCCCGACTGAAGTATGTGCATTCCAAATACCCATTATTAACCCTCTCTTCCTTTTCCCAAACCAATTACCAATCACAGCCACAACAGAAGGCCAACCTGTGGCTTGAAACAACCCAGCAACCATTTGCATAACCAAATAAAACCCGAAAACATGAATGTTCCAAAAGTATCCCATACCAAATAACCCCACAAAAATTCCACTACCAATCATCCCAGAAGTCAAAAACAACCTCAAATCCAATGTATCACCTAAATGGCCAGCACCAAACATTCCCAAAGAATAACAAGCAAGAAATGCAACATCAATCAAACCCAATTTCTCTGTCCCATCTTTCCCATTAAATGGTTCCCAGCCTTTATATCCAAACTTATCCTTGTTTTCACCCAAGAATTCATCTTTAACAAAGACACTTCCAATTGGCCAAGGGTAGACATTTGTGGTCTTGTTGGGTTCAGGATCCAATGCACTCTTGACTATGCTACTGGGCTTTCTTGATGCATGGTAACTAGTATATGCAATGAAAGTAACCAACAAAACCATGTATCTATGTGTCTTAAGACTACAGTCTTTGCCTCTTATTTTCCTTATAAGCCAAATCCCAGGTGGGATTTTCCTCATTGCGTCTAAATTATTAGCCATCTCTAAATTCACAAACAGGATTATCCAATCACTAAATCAAGACAGAACATACTAGATACTACCACATTCTTCGAGAAAGAAAACAGATATTGCCATGAATAAAAGCAATAGCAAGTATATTACGAGAAACAGAATCAAATTCTCAAGAAAATCACCTACTAGCAAGAAACAAATAAGATTTTGTTTTGATAGCAACGAATGGTCGAGAGGGAAGAGCCATAACAAATTCAAAAAATTTCAGCTTCTAGCGCGTATCAATCTGTAGTTGTTGAATTCATTAAGTTCGAGAGTCAAGAGAGTGTGTGAGGATGAGGGTTTCCTCAAGTTCTGGTGTTGGAGCGAGAGAGGGGTTATGTTATGTGAGAGATGAGAGGAAGGGAGAGAAAGGCGGGAGAGGAAAGAGAGAGCAAGGAGGGCGGGAGGGCGGGACAGGGCAGAAGGAAACGGAGGGCACGTGGCGAGAGGTGGGAATTCGAAACTGGAATTATACGCTTTTTGGTGCCACGCAGATGCAGTCAACCGTGATGACATAACTCCTAGAAAGCAGTTAATATGCTTACGCAGGACCTTTCTTATTTCCGCGTGGCATGTGGCTCTCCCCTAAAATAGGATTTGTCAATTTATAGCCGCAATCCTAACGCAATGTACACCACCTTGGCATTGATGTTTCTTCTCTCAAAAAATTATTATTAGATACGATAAAAATAATACGTACATGAATATCATTATAAAAAAAATTAGTCTCAATTTTATTTTTATACAAGATTTAAGAGTATTTATTTCAATATATTAAATATTTTCTCTTTTTTTTTATTGTTAAATTCGTTATTCGCACTTCACTCCTCATAAATTCAAATAACATAAACCTTAAAAATTTAAAAAAACATCCAAGAAACATAAATTTGAGCATGGTTGCCTAAACTCGTCTCCTTAAAAGCATGGCTTGGGTAAAGAATCTGAGCTCATGCATCAAGAACATGGACTCTTGCTTGAGCCCATGCTCCCTGCATGAACGCATGGTGCATCTCAGTAGGTGAATACCCATGCATGAGATGCATAAGGGTGCTAGGCATGCGTCCCAACATCCTCATATGCTTGGCTATCATGTTTGAGCCCAGTGTATTTAGATCTAGACCTAAACTTATTTTCACCTATAATGGAGTCAGGTATTTTGCTCAAGTCAAATACTCGTCAGAAAATTTTTCTTGTACCCAATGATTT
>Ga0307517_10012588_pt1 | contig 11588 bp, 16 predicted proteins | sample 23_EM_MG_FD_194515 | JGI IMG/M metagenome (GOLD analysis project Ga0307517, IMG submission 194515) | Populus trichocarpa ectomycorrhiza microbial communities from riparian zone in the Pacific Northwest, United States - 23_EM | ecosystem: Host-associated > Plants > Roots > Unclassified | place... | reverse complement strand
TATCCTTGGTCGACCAAGTTTTAAGAGGCCGGGGGAAGCTGATGGGAAGTTTTCTGTGGGCGAAATTTTTCTCGAAGAGGTCCAGATTCTCAGCCTCGTTACGGAGGTCGAGCTGCTCGTACATCATACGCCCAAAGACTTCAACCTCTTCCTTTAGTGACAACCATTCCATACCAGGTAGGAGAGTGATGAGTCCTGCGAAGAAACTCATGATAGCGAGGTCACGGCTGATCGTCTTTTCAACGTGGGGATGGAGAATCTTCATCGCGACCATGGCAGTTGGAACGGAGGAGGGGGGATGAGGAAGAGAAAGGGCAGCGGCATGGAATTTTTGCTTTCGTTTGGGATCCTGATAGGATGGAGGGAGGACGTCTTGTTTTAGTGTAGCTTTGTACACCTACAAACCTCTCAATTACGGCGGTGAATGATAGTTCTATGAGGCGCACCTGAGCGATCGCCCCGGTGCCTATCGGAGCTTCGTCAATTTGCTCAAATATCTGATCCAAGGGTCGTTTAAATATCTTCTCGAGAACTCGTTTGGTATGCCAAAAGGGGTGAGGTCTTCCATCCGAGTGAAGGCGTCCCAGGCGTTGACAGAGCAAAGACGGAAAGAGGTCAACACGAGATCCTGCCCACTGAGCGAGCTGCGGTGTCAAGAACTTAGAGGATTAGTCCGTGGAAATACAGTTGATCAGGTACCTTGATGAACGTTGGACCCGCCCGTTCCATCCGTACGACAAGCAAGCCGTACCACCAGACGGCACCCCACCTATCTCCCTGTAGTTCCGGGACAGGGTTACCGATCAACAACATGGGAGACGCTAAAATGACGGGAAAGAAAAGACAGAAGAGGTATGCGAATCTTCCAGCCGTGACGATGGGTTCCAAAATGGTGTTCCGGAGAAACACTCCAAATCTACTGAGCAGGGATTGGTCCGGTTCATACGGGGAGTAGATGATAGGCTGAGGGCGAGGTGTTTGTCGGTTACACGGAATGAAAGCATCGTCCCGGAGAACTTGCGGAAGTACGCTTTGAGGTTGCGGCTTGAGCAGGAGGCCGATCCCGCCAGCGACTGGGATGAGCCAGAGAGCCCTGCGTCCGAGGCCGGGTGTGGGTGACGGCGCCTTGAAGAAAAAGGCGCTCCTGGACCATCTGTGCGCGTGACGAGCATGAAGAAAAGGAGGGTGCTGCCCCAGAACCAGTTGGCGGAGACCCGGGGGCATATGAGAAAACCTGAGTGCCATCTGGGGGAGACCTACTTGGTCGACATTGGAGCGGGAGTAGACAGACGAGAGAGGCCACTCTAGGGTAAGTACTTCGGTAAGGCAGGGAAAATCACGTGCGGTGTAGAGGCCTATAGACAACATCCACAAACAATCCAAAAAAGGAAGCACAGTCAGCACGGTTGTTGCATCTGGCTCTCATCCCCGCCGGTCCTCAGCGTCGCGTCCCCAGGTTTCAGCCCTCTGCTTCCTGTTCGCAGCGTAGAACCAGGCGCAGGGAAGAAAAGAAATACCATTTTATTTCAACATCGTAGTCGGATCCCCCGGTTGAGATCGTCCTTATGAGCCAAGGCGTGTACCGGTCTTTGCTCGCATTCATGTGTCTTCTGACGCGTTTTATCTCGTTCCAATTTAAGACCCTTACTCCCACGATGAGGATGCTTACGCAGACACCGGATACGAAATGGGAGACGAAGAGTATGACGAGGACTACGAACAAATAACCCAAGAGGATTGCTGGACGGTCATCTCGAGTTTCTTCGATGCAAAGGGTCTCGTCCGTCAACAGCTCGACTCCTTTGACGAATTTGTCCAAAATACTATGCAAGAACTCGTGGACGAAAACTCAGACCTGATTCTTGACGCCGCAGACCAACATACTGGACACGCGGGCGATGTTTCACGACGATACGAGCTCAAATTCGGCCAGATCTACCTCTCGCGTCCTACAATTACCGAGGCAGACGGCTCTGTTGTACCAGTTTTCCCCCAGGAGGCTCGGTTACGGAACTTAACCTACTCCGCCCCACTCTACATTGAAATGACGAAACGCGTTCTCGTCGGGCAGGTGGATCCAAACAGTGCTACCGGGGAGATGGCTTGGGAACAGGAGACCGCGCCAACCGCTGAAGATAGCAAGAAAGTTTGGATAGGAAAGGTCAGTGCGGGTGTATACCATAGGAAATGTACGATTCCACCAAAGAACGCTACAGGTCCCCATCATGTTGCGATCAACCTTCTGTATCCTCCGCGACCTCCGCGACCAGGACTTGTACGATCTGAATGAATGCCCGTACGATTCGGGAGGGTACTTTATTATCAACGGTTCAGAAAAGGTCCTCATAGCCCAAGAGCGCATGGCTACAAACCACGTCTATGTCTTCGCCAAGGCACAGCCCTCACCAATCAGCTTCTTGGCCGAGATTCGGAGTGCTGTGGAGAAAGGAGGGAAGACCATCAGTCAGTTCCAAGTGAAGCTCTACCACCGTGGACAAGAGCGTTCGGTGAGTATTCAGGTCAGCCTCATGCTGAGTAACTGCCTGACACGAATTAGCTGGGGAAAGTCATGAAAGCCACCATCCCGTACATCAAGGTCGATATCCCTATTTGGGTCGTCTTCCGCGCATTGGGTGTCATTTCAGATCGCGATATCCTGGAACATATATGCTACGATATGCAAGACATCCAGATGCTGGAGATGCTCAAGCCTTGTATCGACGATGGTTTTGTTATTCAAGACCGGGAGGTGAGCCTTCGTTTACATCCATCTCAACCCTCTCTTACTCGGTCTCGTTAGGTTGCTTTGGACTTTATTGGCAACCGTGGTACAACCACGGGTCTCAACCGTGAACACCGTCTTCGCTACGCCCAGGAAATTTTGCAAAAGGAGATGTTGCCTCATGTCTCTATGGCTGAAGGGTCAGAGTCCAAGAAGGCTTTCTTCTTCGGCTACATGATCCACCGTCTGTTGCTTGCCGCTATGGAACGTCGAGAACTTGATGACCGTGACCATTTTGGAAAGAAGCGTTTGGACCTCGCTGGGCCTTTGCTCGCCAACTTGTTCAGGATGTTGTTCCGGAAACTCACAAAGGATGTCTACCGGTATCTGCAGAAGGTGGGCCTTTCGATATCAAAAGGTACACCTATCTGACTTGCGCCCCAGTGCGTTGAAACTCATAAAGAGTTCAACCTCACTCTTGCTGTCAAACACAACACCATCACTAACGGTCTCAAGTATTCCCTGGCCACTGGTAACTGGGGCGACCAGAAGAAGTCTATGTCATCGAAGGCTGGTGTCTCCCAGGTGCTAAACCGGTACACCTATGCTTCCACACTCTCACATTTGCGGCGCTGTAATACCCCACTCGGGCGTGAGGGTAAAATCGCCAAACCCCGCCAACTTCATAATACGCATTGGGGAATGGTGTGTCCTGCGGAGACGCCAGAAGGGCAGGCTTGCGGTCTGGTCAAGAACTTGGCACTGATGTCTTGTATCTCTGTCGGTTCGCTGTCCGCCCCCGTCATCGAGTTCTTGGAGGAGTGGGGTTTGGAATCGTTGGAAGAGAATGCTCACTCTGCGACGCCCGCGACGAAGGTTTTCGTCAACGGTGTGTGGATGGGCGTCCACCGAGACCCTGCTAACCTGGTGAAGACGATCAAGAAGTTGCGGAGGAAGGATGATATTAGTCCCGAGGTTTCTGTCGTACGGGATATCCGGGAGAGGGAGTTGCGGTTGTACACCGACGCTGGACGAGTATGTCGGCCGTTGTTCATCGCCGAGAACCAGCAACTCGCTTTGCGGAAAAAACACATCGAGTGGCTCGTGCGGGGCGAGGATGATCGCGGGGAAACGTTCAAGTGGGATGAACTCATCAGAACCGGTATAATCGAGTTGCTGGATGCCGAGGAGGAGGAGACTGTAATGATTTGCATGACCCCTGATGAACTCGAGAGGTCAAGGTTGACGTCTCTCGGTGAGACCCAGGAGCCTGAGGTTGAGTTTGATCCATCGGCCCGGCTGCGTCCCCCCACCACTGCCCATACTTGGACTCACTGCGAGATTCATCCTAGTATGATTCTCGGTGTTTGTGCAAGTATCATTCCCTTCCCCGACCACAATCAGGTGCGTAGATCCGCTGTTTTATACGGGGCCGCGTTTCATGTCACTTCTAGTCTCCCCGTAACACCTACCAATCCGCCATGGGTAAACAAGCCATGGGAATTTACCTCACAAATTTCTTAGTCCGCATGGATACGATGGCAAACATCCTCTACTACCCCCAGAAACCTCTCGCCACCACCCGATCCATGGAATACCTCCGATTCCGTGAACTTCCTGCGGGTCAAAATGCCATCGTCGCCATCATGTGTTACAGTGGTTATAACCAGGAAGACTCCGTCATCATGAACCAAAGCGCTATCGATCGTGGTCTCTTCAGGAGTATCTACTACCGGAGCTACATGGATCTCGAGAAGAAGAGCGGGATTCAGCAGCTCGAGGAATTCGAGAAGCCGTCGAAAGATACAACGCTGAGGATGAAGCACGGATCGTATGATAAATTGGAGGATGACGGGTTGATCGCCCCTGGTACCGGGGTGGTCGGCGAGGATATCATCATTGGTAAAACCGCTCCCATCCCCCCGGACAGCGAGGAACTCGGTCAACGTACTCGCATGCACACCCGTCGTGACGTCTCGACTCCTCTGAAGAGTACGGAGAGCGGTATCGTCGATCAGGTATTGATCACTACCAACTCCGAAGGACAGAAGTTCGTCAAAGTCCGGGTCCGTTCCACTCGTGTCCCCCAGGTCGGCGACAAATTCGCTTCTCGTCATGGGCAGAAAGGAACCATCGGTATCACCTATCGTCAGGAGGATATGCCCTTCACGGCGGAAGGCATTACACCTGATGTCATCATCAACCCCCACGCTATCCCTTCTCGTATGACAATCGGTCACTTGGTCGAGTGTCTGCTGTCAAAAGTCGCCACGCTCATCGGAAACGAAGGAGATGCCACACCATTCACCGATCTCACCGTTGAAGCCGTCTCGACGTACCTCCGCAACAAGGGTTACCAATCGCGTGGTCTGGAGGTCATGTACCACGGTCATAGTGGCAAGAAACTCCAAGCCCAGATCTACCTCGGACCTACCTACTACCAGCGGTTGAAACATATGGTGGACGATAAGATTCACTCTCGTGCCCGTGGGCCTGTGCAGATCTTGACGAGGCAGCCTGTGGAGGGTAGGAGTCGAGATGGTGGTTTGCGGTTCGGAGAGATGGAGCGTGATTGTATGATTTCGCATGGAGTTGCTGCTTTCTTGAAGGAACGTTTGTTCGAGGCTAGTGATGCCTACAGGTTGCATGTTTGCGATATGTGCGTGAATCCCTTGGGCCCCTCGCCGATTTTGTCTAACGCCTCCTGTAGTTGCGGTCTAACAGCTATCGCGAACCTTGTGCGTTACTTTCCTCAGCTATCGTGTTCTCATCCCTGACCCTCACTATAGAAAAAACAAACGTTCGAATGTCGCGCCTGTAAAAACAAGACCGCGATATCTCAGCTCTACATTCCTTATGCTGCCAAACTTCTCTTCCAGGTTCGAAATCCATATTGTAATTCACAAAAAGACTCGGTACTGACTGATCGGTATCTAGGAACTGCAGAGTATGAATATCGCTGCTCGGCTATTTACAGTATCTACAGGCCGCATTAGGGATTAGAACGAGGAGTGAGAAGAAGGAATGGCGACAAGACAATCGCACCCACCCCTTGCTTGTTACATATTACTGCCCAAGTGAAATAATACTGCCGGTTTACTAATCATCTCTGTCCCTCTCCATCAAACCCTCTCGTTCACGACGGGTCCCGTCGTCAGAGGGTTGACGGCCGTGTTTCCGTTTCGCGTGATTGTCCTCGTCGTCGCTCCCATGGTCATCTTCGTCTCCGATCTCGAAGACGACCGCGTCTTCTGCGATTGAAGCTGGGCCGCCACGACGACTACCGACGAGGGTTTCGTCGTCATCGTCATCGTCCATCACCCTGGTGTTGGTTCGGTTTTCCAGCGCCTCGAGATCGTAATCCTCCGCATCCTCCTCATCTTGGGCCAGCTCATCGGACATCGCCAGCGTGGATATCAAAAAAAGTTAGCGTGGAGGAAAGGGACGCAAAGGAAAGAATAACATATCTTCTGTTATTCGCAGATGGTCGCCAGAGATAGGCGATCGACACGAACGCAACGAAGTATAAAAGAGCGAGCCAACCGTCCAATAGCCACCACCGTACCTTCCATGTGTTGGCGGCGTAGTCTACATAACCTCGTCAGCGGAGATGAAACGCCTACGAACGAAAGTGGTGTCTCACCTTCCGCGAAACGCGCGGAGAACGACATCGTGGAAACCACAAAGAATGCGGCGATGATAGCCACCGCACCGAGAAGAATTCGGTACAACTTCGTAAACATTCCTAGCTTGTAACGTTGCTTGCGCTGTTTAAGGTGCGCCATCGTGGTGTTCAACGCGAACATGATCCAAAGCAAGAAACCGGAAAGCGTGAACGCGAGTGGGACCACGAACAGCAACAGTACCAAGGCGGACGTAGACTCCAGTTCGAGTTCAACGATCCCAACAGCATACAATACTAGTTGTTTTTAGTGGTTAAACCAAATGTCGAACAGAGATGAAGGAGAGGTTACCTCCAAAGACGAAATGAGCGCCGGTCAAAACTTGACACTTGAGCATTTTGGTTCCAATGGATTCCCGGACGACACTAAGACCCAAGGAGACGACAAGGAGCATGAAGAAGGACAACGCATTTCTTCCGGCAGCCATAATTGCCACTGCGAGAAATCAGCCACCCCTTCAGCGTCGCGAAGGAGCGGATCTTACCGACAAACAAGAATACAGTCGAGGCAGTGTTTTTACCGTGGGCATTTAGGTAGCGATAGTAGGCTGGCAAATTTTTCAAGTCCAGATCAAGACCAAACCAACTTAAAACGTACTCAAGTTGGCGATCATTTCGACAACCAAGAAACCCACAAGCCCAGAGAGATAGTACTAGGTGACTAGATCAGGGAGGTATTCCGGGATTGACTACTTTCCGTGGTACACACCTGGATTGGTAGCAACTCTTGTACGTGCTGGTAACACAGCCAACCCCAAGCGGATGCAAAGAGAACGTACGCCAAGAGCGTGGCGAGGTAGAAGTTCACCTTAGGGTAATCCGTAGCCGGGAGTTGGCCGTTGAACTTGTTCCTAAACAGAACTGTCCCATCATATTTAGGGTGAAATGGAACGTCGGTCGAATCCTGTCCTGTACCCGCAGTATCGGAAGATATGGTGGTCAACGGGACAACGGCTGTGGGGAGGGGGTTCGTGAATGCGAACGCGATGGAAACAGGAAGGTGGCGTACCAACGCAATAATACCCGGTCTTTCGCACATTGTAGTGTATTGTTTCTTGGTACCACAACATACCAGATGAGCTAGGATTCAATGGGTCTGGGTCTGCTCTCCGCCAGGGCGAGGTATACTCATCCGGCGGAGGAGTGGGGTTGCCATCAGGGTTGTCCCAGAACCCCCCAGTGGACACTGTCTCGTTCGAAGCACGGCCGCTTGAAGGAGTGTCATCTCCTGAGCGGAACTCGACACGTGCAGACCAGAAGCTGGTCTGGTTGATAGATATGGTCGACGGTAAGTCAATGATGAACCTGCCGAGCTGGGGCTCGTCACAGTAGCCGGAAGTAAGCGCATCTGCTGTACAGATATATGTTTTCTGCTAGTTCGACGTTCAGCACAGAGTTGTCAATATTCGTCGCGGTGTGTCTGGCACCAACACTCACTGGGAGGTCATCGATGTGCGAAGTGATTTTGCCGAGATATTCGACGTCGGACCACTCGTATATGACCGCTGCAAGCTGCCCATGCGAAGATTTGTCGAACGTGACTGTGTGCGATGGATTTAGGAGACGCTCTGTGCATTCGGGATCAGGTCGGTTGATAAATACCGTTGATGTACGTTGTGGAGTCCGCCCACATTCCTGAGCATATTTGGCGCGAATAGTCGGTGTCCGTGATCTGGACCTGGTAGGAGAAAACACGAGGAAGGAGGGACAGGAGCCATCCCGCCAGCAGGATGCTGCGGGAGTGTGTTGAGGACATGATCGTTGTGTGTTGCGCGTCACCGGTCGCCGACAGCCACCATGCTTGACGACAACGAGGACGTCTTCGACTCCGTGACCTGGGAAACTCCAAGTAGCGGCGGCGCTGCCTACAAACCTCCGCCCTCTGGCCCTGGTTTCAGACAGAGCACAGCCGACAGCGCCGAAGAACCTCGCCCACACGATCCCAAGTGGGAGGGATATCTAATCACCTCGGTCAAGGATCCAGTCAAGGAACTCCCTGAGACGAAAGATGCATACGTCTCTTATCTGGTCTCTGCAAAAGTGCGTCTGTATTCCCATCTTCCTCGGGTTTCCGGCCGAACTGAGCCATCTGCGCAGACCAATCTACCTATATTCTCCACGCCAAACCCCTCGTCCCGGAGAAGGTTTCAGGACTTTGTGTTCCTTAGGAATCACCTCAAAACCGACTTTCCTGCATGCGTTGTTCCGCCTCTACCGGACAAACACCGACTCGGTACGCAAGCTATTTGGGTGTTCGGCCTCACTCTCACCCTCCGCAGAATATGTGACAGGAGATAGGTTTAGCCCAGAGTTCATGGAAAAGCGCCGTCTCGAGTGCGTGTCAGGTTCATTATTCGTGCTCACACGCTCATTTGGATCAGGCTCCACCGGTTCCTACAACGCCTATCGTGCCACCCAACACTGCAACGGAGTACACTCCTCAGGGCGTTCTTTGAATCCTCCGAATGGGTACGCAAATCTCACCTTTACGTCGCACGTTCTCATCGGCGTTCCTTCAGCATGTGCATATGCACCAACATGTTGCCCATCCGCCCGGTCCAGAACAGAACAACGGGTTGATGGATAACCTCTCCGACACGCTCCTGAACGCCTTCTCCAAAGTACGGAAACCCGATGAACGATTCCTTGCCATGCGGGAGGGCGTCGATAAATTCGAGGAAGGGTTGAACGTTTCCGAGAGGTTGTGGAACAGGGTCCGCAGTAGGACAAATGGTGAGTGGGACCTTTCTCGTCCAAACCATTCCTCCCCATGATCCTGAGGCCTGATGAGATGATGGAACCGACGTCGGTGAAGATCTTACCGGCGACTATCACGACTTGGCGGTGGCCGTGCAGGGTTTAGGATTCCTGGAATCTGGTATCACTGAACAACTGAACCACTTCTCGAATACCCTTCTGGAATTTTCCTCCATGTTACGACACGTCGTAGGTGCCTTAGGAAAATCCTGCCGTACTTTCACTCACGGAATTTCCACAGACCCAGAATGGCACTGACCCATTCTTGACACATCTTCACTCCCTCCTCATTTACTCGCATGCAAACCGAGCCGTCCTAAAGTTGCGCGACCAGAAGCAGATGGATTTCGAGGAGCTGACGGATTATTTGTCCAATGCCACAAGTGAGCGGGATCGACTCTCTGCCGTGATCTCTGGGCACGCGGGCAGCACTGGGTTGGGCATTGGATCGTACCTTCGCGAGAAAGTAGATGCCTTGAGAGGCGCAGACGATGACCGCAGTCGGGTAGAGAAGATGCGTAAGCTTGATGTAAGGATTAAAGAGGTATGCACTCAGGTACTGGCGACGAAAGCGGTACGCTCACACCGTGGCGATAGCTACAAGATGCTGTGACGGCTGCTCACGATACTTCCGATGCCTTCAGCGAGGAGGCGCTACGAGAACAAACGATCTTTCAGTACGCGAAAGAAGCCGAAATGAAAGAGATGTTGGGCGACCTGGCGAACGCTCAGATTGAGTTCTTCAAGGCAGTGCGTTGTTTTCTAGAGCGGATTTGTTGTCCGTGCTAACACGGACGCACAGTCGATGGACGAATGGGATAGGATCATCCCCGTCCTTCAGAGGATCCGCGTGGACGTTTAACTGATGTCATGTTTCTGTCTCCCACTTTTGTCGAGGCTTTTACACGGCCATACACGACTGTATCATATCTTAGCAGCAATATCTCATCCTCTTTTTAATTATTTCTTGATCGCTGAGTGAAATGAATATACAACGACGCGACGAATTGCCCCACTTGAAGTTGGCGGATTTTGTCATAATATTACATCGGCTTTCCCTAGTTCAAAGGCTTTCCTTCCCAGTTTTCCAGCACGAGACCCGCTGCCCGGACCTTTTGCAAGGCCACTCGTATTCTTTTCGTTCCACCACTCTCCCCTTCCAGAAGCGGGTGCCGACTCATCAAGCGCAAGGTCTTCACTTCCGGGATGTTCCACTCCGTCATGTATCCAAGTCCTTCAACCATTAACGGAAGTCTCGGTTGCTTTTGTTCGACAAACAGACCCAAGTGAGTTATCGAGGAATCGAGGGTGAGGCAGTATGGTAGGGTATACCAAGTCGAGATTCGAAGGACGAGTTGGGAGAGATTTGGACATCGAACGAGAAGTTCGTGAAGGATCTTCTGGTCCCGGAAGCGTACATCCAAGCTTATCGCCTGAAGACAGTACGCCCGGGTAATGGGATGGGTGACGTCCCAGCTGGTAGAATTATAGCGGATGTGCAAGGGAGTGGGAGTGTTGGGTGGGGTATTTTCGACTCCTCTGTCATCGTGCGTTACTGACAGGTGGCTCAGTTGCGCGGCCGGATGAAGCACTGTCGAGAATATTCTGCATCCGGGTCCGTCCAACGACTTGATATTCGGACACGAAGATACAAGTCTCGTCCACGAGGCACCCGAGAGGCACATGTGACCAAACGTATGTCGTCCTGTCCACTCGATGGTTTGGAGGGTACTCGTGGAAGTGTCCGTCAAAGCATCGGCGATACAGGTCGAGTCTCCGCCACGCACCCGCGTGTGCATGGTAAAGATCGTGAGGTTTGGAAGCAGCCGAAGTATATCCGCTACTTTCTCTCGTTCGGCCTGTTCGAGCGACAGGTGATGAGTGCTGGAGTCTCTCATCGAGAGGTCGATCCGCTTGACGTAATGACCGAGGCGAACGCTCGCGTTGCGTTGCGCAGGGTCACAAAAGGTGTTCCGAGCAGCGGAAACTCCACGTTCGCTGCGAAGCAGAACCGCGCTGTACAACAGCGGGGTCGCGATCTCGTTCCAAACCTTGCACACGAGAACGATGTAACGTTTGGTGATCAGCGAGCGGGAGAGCTCCTGGGTCATCTCTTTGTGGGTCGGGCGAGTGGGTAAATCGAAGGGGGATTCAGTCCTTGGAAGGAGTGCGAATGGGACTTCGGTGGCCAGTTGCAATATGAGGAGCCACACCTCAATCGGGAGGTGCGGTAACTTCTCGGTGTCGAATCTTCGCCTACGTGCGAGCATCTACAAGAATAGTATGAGTGTTAATCGTTTATCCCGGCGCTGCCGCATTTACCTGGTTGATTTCTGGCCATTTGACATCGGGGTCGAATTCGATATGGGGTGGGTCAGGTTCTGGACCACTGACCTCCGGGGTCATAGCGGTTTCGAGCAAAGTGCA
>Ga0307517_10012586_pt1 | contig 11590 bp, 15 predicted proteins | sample 23_EM_MG_FD_194515 | JGI IMG/M metagenome (GOLD analysis project Ga0307517, IMG submission 194515) | Populus trichocarpa ectomycorrhiza microbial communities from riparian zone in the Pacific Northwest, United States - 23_EM | ecosystem: Host-associated > Plants > Roots > Unclassified | place... | reverse complement strand
CACATTGCGGAACTGGGATAAAGATCCCATTTTACTGGTAAGTGAACCTGATTTTTGTGACGTAACGTAACTAATCCTTTGGTATAGGAGGTCAACAAGCACTGTTTGTGCAACAGGTTCTATGACCCGGTGACGATGGTGCAGCGGTTCTGCAAGGCATGTGGGGTTTGGTACGATGAGGGTTGCCTGACGGCCGACGGCGAACCGGCTCGATTGGAGGGTTCGACGGCGACGGAGATTCTTCGCGGTGTTCCATACGTGCGTGGATACAATACGACGAAGAAAGCGGTTCGATGGACGACGATCGGGACGGGGATTATGCACGAGTTAGTGGAGATGCATGAGGGCGAGGTCGATTCGAACGGCTCAATGGAGGAGCAATGGGCGCAGTGGGAAGAGATTTTCATGAATGAGGATGCGAAAGAGGCTCTCGCACCGAAGGTAACGGGCTACGTCGCCTACGTGCAAAAGGCGAAGTTCGGTTGGTTTGAATGTGCCACATGCGGGGAACTCATTTGAATAATTAAAATTTTATCTGCGCCACAATCGAAATTAAATTTGCTCTCCCCATGTGAATATATTATTATCAAGATGGTGAGCACAGCCACCTTGTCACACTATGAAAATTTTACATCCATTCAATCTCCCTCATCTTATCTCCATACCATCAGGATGCAATTTCGCCTGTGCCTGCACACATGCCATTCTGTAACAGCACTCGCGTACATCATTCCAGAGTGAGCTCCATAGATGTTGTTGCATGGCTTTCCTTTGTCTAACGGTGTGTTCTAGGACCTCTTATGACCAACATAAGACGAAGCATGCCTGTGGGGCGAAAACTCAGTGCACCACAGAGGCCTTCCGGCCCATGCAGAACGACGATTGGGTCAAGTTTGGGCACACGATCTGGGCCAAGTATACAGGTAAAAAACAAGCCCACATCTTGAAGAGGTACGAAAAGGCTTGGACCGAGATCTACGGATCTGCACCTGTTCTAGAAAACGGAGGTCCAGCCGATTTTCTGAACGACGCCAAGTATACCTGCCTTGGACCTGTCCCATGGGGACAACATCATGAGGCACGTTTTTCGGGCTCGTTGACACTGGAGGAACCATTGGATCCAACACCCGAACAACAGTCCTCTACTTCTAAGCCGACATCACCTGCAGCTCAGGGGTCCACTGCAAGAATAATTTTTGATGATGATAAAGAGGTCAGGATAAGGGAAGGCTTGGAAAAGATGGAATATGAGATAACCTATGAGACGGAGTTCCCAAGGATCAAGGGCGGTCTTCTTGACGGCTTTATCCAATATCTCAAACCGACGATGCCAAAGGACAAACTTCGGGCGATTTTCCCTATCATCCCCCAATACGTTCTGGACGTCAAGGATAACAAGCCAACGTGTGACATCAGTGCGGTGGTACTCGATGAAGAAGATGTAGCCGTTCTTCTCGGGGTGGAACCCAACTGCATGTATCGCACCATCAATCAAACCAACTGCCCTGCTGGAAAGGCCAGATATTTCTGCAACTCATGGGTTTGTCTTGATCAGAATTTATTTTGTTTTATTTAAACTTACTGATGCTAGATGACCATTGGCCTTGAGATGTTGGAGCAACAGGACCAGTGGGATGTGAGGTTTCTGAAATGGAAAGTATTTGCGGAAGCTGTCATCAAACAGAGTGGAAGGGTTTGGCAGGACATCTGCAATGCCCATCTCCTGTTTGGGGGTGTCAACTTTACGAATAATTTTCTGTGAGCTGGTCCTTCTGCTCCTGGCCTGAATGGATACTTAGAACAGTGATTTAGAGAAGACCACTCAGTGCTGTATGGCCTGTCCATAGAAGACATGATCTCTGTCTGGCGAGGAGAATTAGAACTCGTCCATAGGATCACTGTTTGGCCAGACCCTCGTGATCTAATGATGGCGGGCTCCAAGCTATTCCTCCAGTCGATAATCTGCTGGGCTGCTGATTCGATGGGCCAAATTTACCTGCACACCCCAAGCATTATACCCACCGTCGAACTGATGGAAAGAGTCACAACAGGGACCCTGGCAGCCGTCCTGAAGCGGGAGTTCAGCAGCCATGGGCAACACGTCTTCTCTGCCGGTACCAAGGACGCTGTCGCAAAGCTCCAAAGGGCGATAGACAGGGAAGAGGTGACATACGAGTGGGCGCATGGAGAATTTAACCGACCTATCTGGTTCCTGCAACCGTTCGTTGCTGGACTGAAATACCTTGGAGAGATCAGGGTATTTCTCGTCAATGGAACCTTCTTCAAGTCGATCATCACCACGCCAGGTGAGCCTGGACGACCTCTGGAGATTACAGAGCCGATCATGTTGACACCGCTGTCCAAGCTGAGGTGTGTTTGTCTCCCATAATAATATTATTATTTTGCCGACACGAGATATGGTAGCCTTACCTTTGAACAGAGAGCATCTGGAACGGCACCTTGGCTGGCATCCTCCACACTAAGCCCCCATGAGGAGGAAGTTGATAAATCGCTGCCACGTTACGTTTTGAATATTCTGTACAGGTTGATCACGATAGAGGAGGCTGTTAGTCGGAGGCGACCTGTATGCGCCCCTTTCTTCAGATGGATGTCTCGGTGTTTCAGCGGGATCGAAAGTTCTATTATATGGTCAATGAGCTGACGTGGTCGCATCAGACTGGTCTATTTCTGCATTGGGATCATGGAAAGATGGACCATTGCATCCAAGACCTTGTGAAGGCTTTACATTACATTGCTGTGAAAAAGGATTGAAGTAATATTTGTAATTATAATTATAATAAATCCAGAGATTTGGGCAGGCACAGCCACTCAGCCAAACACGTCACAGAGAACCAGAATGGTCCTACCCGATCCAGGACTTGAGTGGATCAACCTACAATGTGAGAAGAGCTTTTATTTATTGCTCAGCGTCTGCAATAAAGTTGTTTTTCAGACAAGACAAGGTGGAAGAAGTATATTCCTGAACTCTCGGAGATGCCAGAGGGATGGCCTGGCAAAGAGTCTGAGGATGGCCACCGAGATGATCATATTGGGCCTGACTGTGAGCTAGGATCCGATGACGGTCTAGACAAACGACCTAACAATTGATTCAGATTGGAGGTCATATCTTTACCTTGGACCAAGGGACCGGCATGGCATTCTACCTGATGAACATCTAGAGATGCCGGGTGACGAGATAGGCAATGACAAGATGGATGTTGGGGTCGTAGGAGGACAAGACGATGACGAGATGGATGTTGAGGTCCTAGGAGGACAAAACCACAAGTTGGACGACTTTGATGATGTTTGAGAAGGTTGTAATGAAATGATACCCATGTCAAGCCGTCACTAACCATTGTATGCAGATGATGAGCAGTCTAGCGACATAGCTGCAGCCACCTCAATGTTGGAAGAAACGTCTGAAGACGTAGGTGTCAAGAGGAAGAGGACGGCACATCTGCTAGTAAAAAATACAAGAAGTCGACTGAGTTCGCCTCCTCCATCAACGGCTTCATTTGGAGTGTCACCTATGAAGGCCAAGATCTCGCCACACAGCTTGACGCCGGAGACGACTCGAGTTTTCTTTCAGAGCATATCACATTTGTTGACCTATGTGAATATGACTGAAAAGACAGCTGACTTGAGATCCATTAATGGGCGGATCAAGCAGCTAGCCTACTACGGGTTATTCCCCCCAGAGCAGTCACTTTCTGAACTTGTAGGATCGATGGAGAAGGAAGATATTAAGGTGAGTTGGTCTGTTGAGATGGTACGCTATCTGTCTTACATCAGGCAGCTTGTGAAGAGTGTCAAGAGGTCATTGAAGCTGATTTTGAGTCATCTGAAAACCGAGGACTGTGAAGAGTTGGTAGACGAAGATCTCACATTGGAAGCGATCAGATGCTTTCGTGAACAATGTGAGAGATATCTCCAATTGTGTAAAGTGAAGGTATTATTAGACTAAATTAATTAATGGCATGAGAAAAAAAACCTGATCTTCCAACCCCCCCCCAAAAAAAAGGGGAAAAATCTTTCTCTTTCCAATTTGATGGCCAGAACCAAGAAGAAAGCAGAGCGAAAGCGACAGGGACCAGATCATGTCGACGAAGACAGCAAACCTGAAGAAGTACTCCGGCTGCCACTCGCTGACGACCTGGTTATGAGGAACAGCGAAAGGGGGGTGGAGCTGAGAATAGAGCCAGGTGACTGGTGAGGCCTAAAACTTCTCTTGTAGTCCTGTTTCTGACATTTTTCTATCAGTGTTTTTGTCGTTCACAGGGGTATGAAGGTTGGGCAAAAGCATGGAGATGGGCACCCGTACTGGAAGATGAAGGTCTTGACCATTCACGAGGGACAAGACGGCAGAGTGTGGATAGTGGGGGAGTGGTACTATTCGCCATCCAACCTGAACGTGGTGAAGCTGTGTAAACGGTGCGCATCTGTGCTGTATTGTCTGAGTTCATTTGACGAAACTATTCTTGCAGGGACCGAGACCTAATTGCTTTGATGGGCAACATGGAGCTGGTTGCATCGGATCACGTTGGAGTGATTGACGCAGCATGCATTGAAGGTGCGTTTGCGTGGTTGCTGTGTACATTATTATTTTATGTCTAAACCCATTTTAATTTAAGACAAGGTTAGCCTTTACCACCTCACCGACGATGGACACCTCCAGAAGCATATAACCACAGGGTCATGGTTTTGGCGTTTGACTTTGACGTTGGGTCGAGGGAAGCCCAAACTCGGAGTAAGTCGACTCTAAATTCTAACAGAGTTTTTGATTGATTGATGGATCGACTGACAGGGTGTCAGCATTCAATGCATCTGCAAGAAGATGTACGGCCCGTTGTTGGACCGGCAGCGATTCTGTTTGGTGTGCAGGAAGTGGTTTCATGAGGGTTGCATGGAAAGGATAGGAAAGCCTCAGCGGCTTGTAGAACGAACTGCCGGTGAACTGTTGAAGAAGGTTCCAATTATGAGAGGGGCAGGGGGGGGTGAAGCCCAGGACTGGATGACGGTTGGATCGGGGAGAAAGCTGGAGGCTGTAAAAGTGCGAAAGGAGAGGGTCGAACTGGCTAGCAAAGACGTTGACGAGGAGTGGGGGCAGTGGGATAGCCTGCTCAGTAAAGAATTCGTCAAATATGCGCGAGAGACCAAGTTTATACGATTCATATGTCCCAGTGGATGTACAGAGTTTATCTAGATAGAATCAGATCATAGTCAATCAATCAATGTCGAGTGACTGATCTGTGCTGTGACGTGGCTTGCAGCGTTCCTTCCATGACCTCATCTGGCTCTGCCTCTATTGAGGATATCCTCTCTGTGCTGAATGACGCAAAAAGCAAGGCCAAAAGACCCAGAGCCACCAACAGCGACAGCGACAGCATTGATACAGGCAAGCTGCTGAGAGTTTTCAAAAGGGTGAAACTGGATCAGAGGTCGGCGAGCCCTGCAGCCAAGCCAAGCGGTATGTGTCATCATAGCGACCAGGGCGTATGTGTGGTGAACGGGAATGTAACTATTAGGGTTCACGACTCCAGCTGATGTTGGCCTATCAACCGAAGTCGACGGGCTATCTGTGCCACCCTGGAACCCTGGGGTCCGACCGGTGATGGTGGATTCCAGCAGCGACAGCGAGGGACCAGAAGTGGAGGTGGGGGACGCACTGTTTGAAGATCTGGAGTATGAACCAGAGCAGGCAGTGGATGAAGATGGGGCCGAGATGGAGAGAGGGGAGCAAGGAGTTTATCCATTTCCTCAGGGTTGGGGTGCGTACCTTTATAAATTAATCAAAGATCAGATTGTTTATTTTATTTTATCAGAGCTATTCCTCATGCACCCCATATTTTTGTCGCAAGCATTACAATGCCTACCATATCTGAACGACAAGACCTGGATAGACACCAGCTCGATTGACATATGGCTCATGGAGTCTTGGAAAGTGTTGAGATTTCGACAAGCGAGATACATCCCCAGCACATTCATACCCCCAATCCATGCACCAGATGACGATGGTGATCCTGGTGAGCTGGAAGCTGAGATTGATAGGTTTCGTGAATTATTTGGTGACCTTCCTGACCGAGGGACAGCCTGTCCTTTGGAAACGCTTGTGTATGCGATGAACTGTGGACCAAACAAGAGAAAGGGAGGGAACCACTTCTGCGTGGTGGTGTTTGCTCCGGGCATGAAGGCCATATACTTGTTGGGAAGACAGATTAAAACCACATGGAGCAACAACTGCTCCTCGGACTGGGCAAGCTGGAATGGCCAGCAAATCTGGAGGAGAGTATGCCAACTCATGGGCTGGACAGGTCTACCTGCGATGACACTTCGGACGGTAGACTGGACCCAAAACGGATACGACTGTGGGCCGATCGCATGCCAAGTTGCGCAACATATCTTCCTGAAGGGGATGAGAACGGACGGCTCAGGGCAATGGAAGCGCCCTGCGATGCTGGGATGCTGTCACACCCTGAGGTTGAGGATGGCCGAACTCATGCACCAGGTGGTCTTAGAAGGCACTAGGAAATACCGGATGGTGCGAGACCACTGTCATGAAGAACTGTACGCGAGGTATGAGATGGGCCTAGGAGGGATGGATGTGGTGCACGACGAACTGGAGGAAGGACTGGCCAAGTGTCCTGTGGAGGAACTGAACACTACTGTGAAAAACCTCCGAAAAGCTATCCAGAAATGTGAGCGGTGTCTCTTGATGATTGAAGAGGATCGACAGCAGTGAGAAGGTCAGACACACCCCATCCCGTCACGAAGGGTGACTGTGGAGGAGGCTGCAGCACGCCATCGGAACGAGACACTTAAAGGATCAAAATCTATGTGCCAGTATGTGGGGGAGGCAAAGGAGGAGTGTGCAATCGAATGCTCTGACGGAGGGGATGATGAAGGGCCAGGGTTGGAAGAGGTGGATCAAGAAGGACAAGGCCTTGAGGGAGGTGTCTCTGCAGTGGGTGGAAAAACCCAAAGGGTGGAGCGGACACGGTTACCTGAGCAGGCCCAAATAGGATGTTTCCCTCGACCTGTGGCAGCAGCCTTGCTACCGGCCAGACGCGACTTGCGTGGCCTCCGCCTGCCATCTGACAACAGCTTTGACGAGTATGAAGGTGGGCCTGCCCTGGAGGAACTTGCGGTCATCCCAGAGACTCACCTGCAACTGCGGCCGTCTTTCATGTATATCTGTGAGCAGATACTGCTGACTCCTGTGCCGTATTCGATGTTCAAGGACTATGGGTACTGGCTGCTGCCCTGCTTTGGGCAATCATTTGATCTCAGAAAGCCGATTCTGGTCAAGAAACACCTATGTCCTGTTGGGTTGTCTGACCCACCGAAATCGATCACCAACTATATCTCTCAGAGGAAGGAGGGTAGGCATGGAGAGCCGGTGGCAGTGAATGATTGTCAGGTGGTTGGGGCTGAAAGCCTTTTGGAGATTGCAGACGAGGAGGGAGACGACGCTATCCTTCTTACGGGGGTGACAAAGGGAGACGGCCGATACATTTGCATGGATCTGCTTCAGGACCATGTGGAACCTGATGAGCTGCACTTGTCGTGCGATGTTGACAGCATCATCTGGGTCACGCAGACACCCAAGTTCAAAGGTCCTGTGGCCATCTATTCTGTTCCTGTCATCCGGGATTGTGCTCCGATCTGGAAGGACAACCACGTTCAGATCCAAGTCCTCCATCCGCAGACAGAGATGGACCAGCTGGCCATTGGGGGCCGGGATGAGTGGATGGTCACTTCGCAGTCTCTCAGTACGATTCCGCATTTGCTGTTCAGCACCGTCCAAGGATCCAGGGTGGCGGAGATTCTGATCTTCTTCCCCAGGATGATGCACAGAGACCCGCACAGAAACTTCAGAGTGAATCGCATTCCAAAGGGAATTCAAGACTTCTTCTGGGACCGAGTGCTACTGCCAGCACTTCAATCTGTCATACCCTCAACAAGGTCCGCCTACCTGCCAATCGATCGATCTCACACTGTGTTCAAAATGGGAGCAGGCAAGCATTCAGCGACGTTTTCCATGGATCCTGAGGATGTGGAAAAGCTGATAGAGGTGATGAAGGCCATTGTGAACGACCTTACTTCTGTCATAAATTAAAAATTAATTCAAACGATTGCAGGTCATAGCAGAGAACCTGAAACAATTTGGCTCATTTTTTTTTGTGGTGCAGATCAAAGGATCCAAAAGTGTTGCCCATGCACAGAAGGAAGACCTGATGAAGAGCATGCGTGAGTCACTGAAGAGATTCAAATCGTCATTTTCTTCGTTGGACTGGGGGTACATGATGGACCGGTTAAAGGGGGAACTGATCTGTGATATTGGGGTCACCATTCAGCCAGTTGGGGATGAACTGCTTGTCGGTCTCTGGCGATTGGACTGCCTGGATGCATCATTTGGTGCGGGAGGATATAAATCTGGAAGATTGCACACCTTGAACATGCTCAGCATGTTTGGAGGGCTGCAGGCAGAGAGTCCAGCGTCAAGGAGGAGGAGGACACATGTCGCGTTCTGGTCGTCGTATAACCTGGCCTATGAGGTGACTCGTAAGCATGACAACTCCCAAAACCTTTTCGACGAGGGAGCGGTGTTCCAGCGGGACTCCCAATTCCATTCGGAAATAAAAGCGGTGCAGAGCATCTACAGGGAGAAGGCTGTAAAGCATTCCTATGGGGTCCGCGATGAATTCCGGGTGGGTGGCGGCTCTCTGGAAGACATTATCGAATGCATAGGGGATTCGGTGAGTGCTCTGCCTGTAAACCCAAAGGGTGGTCACCATATTGACGGTGGCGCAGGTGGCTGGGCTACTGAAAACTGGTCCAATCCTTTGGATCCCATCCAGGATCTGGTTTTCTTTCATAAGCTGACGGCTTCAGGTTCTGTATGAATCTCACGGAAAGCTATGGGACAAATGGCCAAAGAACTATGGGGTGATCAGCAGTCTCCTCACGTTCCTCATGCAATCTGTGATATTTACGCCTCCCAGGGTCAACTTGTACGTAAGGGAAGCACTGGCTGGTTTGAACTACAAGCGCAACTGTGAAACCTTTGGGATGTTCTTTGTTCCACTGGAGGATCCTGACAGGCCTTGGCTGATAGAAGACATGCCAGAGGTTGAAATGGAGGAGGTGGTCCGTGAACTAAAGCTCAAGGTGAGGAGACCCCAAAGACGTCGACCAGAGCGAGGTCAGGAGGAGGTTGATGAGGAGAGATACCCTCTTGGAGAGGAGCCGACCTGGAAGCAGATCACGACCAGTCTGCAAGGTGATCCGACAATCCTGATACTGAAGTGGGAGGACCCTCTTGTTGAGAATGAGGTGTATAGCGAATTCGAACCAGGATCGATAGAGGGTCATGCGGTGGAGCTCTTCATAAAGTTCACCTGCCACATCTGGATTTCACTCAATCCGGTGTGGAGGACCAGGCCGGAGAATCGAATCAGACCGACGACGGTGGCTGCTGCATTGAGGTGTTGGAGCGTGGACGCAATCCTGGGGGAGGAACTTGATACGACCTTCAAGCCATGCCACAGCAGCGTTGAGGGGGGACCTGGACGACCATCCATGTCTTTCTCAGAGCGGCGTCGGTTGTACTTTGATCAGGATGGCCTCCAGACGTTGAGCAAGGTGTGGAAGCGGTTGGGAGAACGCCCAGGCTACATTTTCGAACATCATGAACGTCGGAAGCGTCTGGATGCAGAAGGAAGGAGGTCGCTGGACAAGTGCCTTGAAGAGCTGCTGATGCTGTGTCAGTGCTTGCCTGACAGTTCCAGGGGCAAGTCAGGAGGTAGCGTCTGGAGAGTGGATAAGGGGAAGATTGTGATTCTGACGAACCCCCAATTTTACCAGTTGAAAAGAGTTGGTCGGATTGCATCTTCGTGGAAGGGGCAGGCCCCAAGGGCCGCACCGGCACACCGCAGTGCGCGATCGACTGTGATTGCTATGATGATGCATGAAGATGTATCCGAAGAAGTTGCCCAAAAAGCCTACGATGCTGCTCAAAGACATAAAGGTAACTTGGAAAGAAGGAGTGCCAAGTCCAGGAACCGACGCAAACCCCCAACGAAGAAGAGACAAATTGTAGTTTCTGAAGCTGACGATGGTGATGATGAGGATGAGGATGGGGATGAGGTTGAGGACGGGGATGAGGTTGAGGTTGAGGACGAGGCTGTTGAAGAAGAGGAGGTTGATGAGGAAGATGAGGATGAGGAACTGGATTATGATTTTGGATGGCTGAGCTCGCTACAGTGCCCACCGTAGCGAGCACAGCCACATTAGTCCTAAATGATATAACATGTGATTGAGTTTGAGAAGACAAAGATGACTGTGATTACGATTTTGAGTTGGAACTTTAATACTGATGTGGCTGTGCTCGCTATGGTGCCCACACAGCCACATCGGTATTAAATAATATAACATGTGATTGAGTTTGAGATGACCGTGATTACGATTTTGAGTCGGAACTTTAATACTGATGTGGCTGTGCTCGCTACGGTGGGCACAGTCCTACGTGTCATCATATCATGTGATTACGTTTGTTGATTCTCAACCACCATCACTGATCCATAGAAAACATGAATATGGACAAGGTATGTGCGTGTCCAGGTGTTTAGATACCAGCTAACCTGCATTAAGACAAACTACATGGTGGGCATTGACCTGCAGGCAAGACTAAGGAAGCAATTGGCCAAATGTCGTGTGAGTACATGGAAAGGAAACCCTCAGGCATGGGAAGAGCTCCAATGCTGACCTGCTTTGCTAGGAGGTTACCAAGGCTGGTGGTTGTGATGATGCTGACTTTGTGAGTGATGTCATTCCTTGAATATCTTATCTTTGAGGCAGGGGTGATGGAAATCTTCAGGCATGGGAATATCCAGAGCCTCCTGGGCTCCAATGCTGATCTGCTTTGCTAGAAGGTTACCAAGGCTGGTGGTTTCCATGATGACGACTTTGTGAGTGATGTCATTCCTTGGATATTTTACCTTTGAGGCAGGGGTGATGGAAATCCTTGGGCATGGGAATATCCAGAGCCTCCTGGGCTCCAATGCTGATCTGCTGCTAGGAGGTTACCAAGGCTGATGGTTTCCATGATGACGACTTTGTGAGTGATGTCATTCCTTGAATATCTTATCTTTGAGGCAGGGGTGATGGAAATCCTCAGGCATGGGAATATCCAGAGCCTCCTGGGCTCCAATGCTGATCTGCTTTGCTAGAAGGTTACCAAGGCTGGTGGTCACCAGAGTGAATATTTCGTGAGCGACCTTCTTCCTAACCTACCAACTGTATCTAACATCATTTTCTAAACCTTCATGAAGAACAAATACGGATGGGGAAGGTTTGACTTTGTCAGCCGTCTACAAGCCATAGTCGATGGTGAGCAGGGTGACGGCCATGCAGATGACTTGCTTTGTGAGTCCATGGCCACAATAGACATGGTGGTGTTGGGTTCCTAGTAATAGGGTGACTAGGTGATAAGTGAGTACATGGTAATATGTAAGTACAGTATAGGAACATACCTCAGTAGGTTGCGGGGCAAACTACTGAGGTTTGAGACGACGAAACATACAGTACATAT
>Ga0307517_10012584_pt1 | contig 11591 bp, 5 predicted proteins | sample 23_EM_MG_FD_194515 | JGI IMG/M metagenome (GOLD analysis project Ga0307517, IMG submission 194515) | Populus trichocarpa ectomycorrhiza microbial communities from riparian zone in the Pacific Northwest, United States - 23_EM | ecosystem: Host-associated > Plants > Roots > Unclassified | place... | reverse complement strand
AAAAAATTTTAATAAAAAAATAACAAGAGAAAAACAAATAATAATCATAAAAATAAGGACCAAAGTTGATATAAAAATTAAATTAAATCAAATTCTAAGAGATGAAACTGAAAAAAAAAATCAAAACAAAATATATAGCAATCAAAAGTTTGAGGATCAAATTTTATATAATTAGCAAATAATATGATATTTCTAAAAAATTTACAACTTCTGATAAGTGTTTTCCATTCAAAATAAAAGAAAAATATTTTCCTAGAAATTAAACCAAATTTTTCTTTGACTGTAAAATATTTTTCGTTGACCAACTTTTCTAATAGCAAACAAATATAAAAAAATTTAGAAAGTAGTTTTCAGAACCACTTCCATAAAATAAATGGGGCCTAAGACTAGTAGCAGCTAACATTTTATTTTATTTTGGCAGTGTTGGAATATATGGAAATAGTTGTTTTTTAAAGTGTATTTTATTTGAAATGTATCAAAATAATATTTTTTTTTATTTTTTAAACCCTTCTAAAAAATCTCAATTTAGTCTCAAACATGTATGCTAATTTTCAATTAAATAAAAAACTTATAAACTTGATCCTAAATGTTTCAAAAATTTCTCAATGAAGTCTTTCTATTAATATTCCCTAACATTTTTGCTAGATCTTTAAATTTACACCGATTTAGTGGTAGCATGCACATTAGATCATCCCAAGTTTATAAGTTTTGGATGTAATCAAGAACGGATATAAATTAAGGCTTCTCCAAGGAAAAGTTATTTTTCAGGACAAAATGGTAGAATATTTTCTTGTGATCATCCTAGCCCTGCTGCTCAAGAAGAGAGACCCTACAAGATTGTGGGAGATGTGCAAGGAAAGCAAGCAATGGCCCAGCCCTATATTGAATATTCACTTGCCGATGCCATCGGAATGCCATTGACAGAGCTACCCCCATTCCCATGTCCCCTACATTGTATTAAAAGAGTGCAAACAGAGAAAGTTCTGCAGGGAAAAGAAGTGAATATCTAACAAGGTGGTGTAGGTGGGGGCTTCTTTCAGAGAAGAACCCAAACTCCTAACCCATCTTTGGTGACAAAGGCCCTGGAAATATGGATTAATTTGCAACAGCACAAGGAATGACAGCAGAGAGGGATGTTTGCTCATGGCATTTGGGTGTTTTTGCCATACGTATTTGACTTTAGAAAGCTTGATTGATTAGGACACCCACCTAGCTGATTAAACTTTCCTTATTTTCATTTTTTCTTTTGAAAATCAACACATTGAAGCAGATATACATGGTAAAATACAGGCGAGCTCTGATAACTACATTCGACAGGCATTAGCCAGTGCTTCCTGATTTACAACTGAAGACCAATGTATTTTTGCCACTATTATTCCATGGTAGCAGATTAACAAAAGCAGGGCAACTAACCAGTGAAAGACTGATATTTGCTATGCAGTGAACCTTCATGCAACTGAACTTGCTGGAATTATAGTGAGGGCAGATAGTGCTGCAGATGAACCAAGTCATAAACAGTTCAGTCTTGGGATTGGCAGATAGCTTTGCAGCATGTGTATTTGATAAACGAACCAAGCTCGAGATTCATTTCAGGATATCATCGATTCACTTAGCCAAACACATATTTCCTCAAAGTTGACTTCACAGGTCCATGAACAGGTTGATAGGGAACCTAGTACTGTTAATATGTCTGCAATTTGTAATCATTTATATAAATTTTTTTGTTCTATTTATTTGTGAAGTTCATTCTTTTAATGAGTTGCTCATAACCTCTTAAAATCAAAATGAAAAGACCTACAGGTAAATTAAGATAAAAAAAAATTCCTCATCACTGGACAGTAGTCAGGAGTAGATCAAACCTGTTGCAGTACACCACTTCTATCATCTAGGGTGGCTTCGATGGTGTTGTTTTTCACAGCTTTACGCAGAGCATGAGATCTTGAAAACACCTTTAACCAAAGCATGAAAAATGAAGCATATTGCGAATACAGACAAGCTCCAAAAAGACTTCTACAGAAAGCATAAAGGGAAGCTTACGCTAGCTGGATTGAAGAATGTACGTCCAAAACCATAGTATAAGCCCAGGACATCACAAGCCTGAAATATAATGAGTGTCCTTCAGTCTCTGCCATCGTAAACTAAGATATATAACAAGTAGATGTAAGACTTGAGCATATATCATTACCTTGCGCTCAGGGCCAGCATAAAGGCAATCCATTGGAAATGGTAACTGATCAAACATCATCAGCGAGAGAAATCATTCAGTTACGACAATTGCCCAAAGAAAAATGGCCCATAAAATGAAAAAACAATAACAAGTGTAGAAATGCAATGATGGCTTGGAATTTGCTAGGAAAATGGTTGATGATGGAAATTATTCAACATTCTGGCAGCATATTAAAAGCCCCTCGCATGCAAATGCGACCCACCACAATAACAATCCGTGCACCCCGTTAGTATGTGAGAGTAAAGGAGTACCTCCCAGTTTATTGAATAACTGTCCATTGATGATAAATGGCACAGTAAAGAAATGTAAGCATCTCCAGTCTTGGGAAAGATGGCTGCGGAAGATGATTTGCTGCAGCTTTGGAGCAGAAAGCAACATGCCAAATCAAACAACAAAATCACAAATATTTTTCTTTTCTTGTGTTATGATTCTTGCCATTGTTGCAAGAAAACATCATGACACAATACTACAGCATCCGAAATCGAGCAACATCGAGTGTCCAGGAATCCAAGAGAATGTTAACTTCGAATATTTCATATTTTTCAAGAAGACATGCTTTAAAGAAACACCATCAGCTTAATGAATGCTGCCTGCCAAATGATTATTCTTGAAGACATACACGAACTAAAATCAAGTGCACAATCTAAAACACACCGGTCGGCCAGCATAGCAGCTTTATCTGGAGTAACAACACCGATTGCAATTAGCTTGACGCCAGCTGAATCAAATTTCTCAGGAAAAATGACAATGTTCAAGTCCAATCTAATTGAAAATGTTCCATGATCGTTTTAGGAAAATTGATTGCAACTTCTTTGTACACTTTCTTTACCACGAAAATTTACGAATTAAAGAGGGGCAATTGTAAACACTCAAATTTGCCTATCTTCTTCTTCTTCTTTTTTCTAAAACTATCCAAACCCCCAATAAGCATAATCCCACAACAGAAAGAAAACAACAATTGCTGCTACAGAGGTATCAATCTAGTTTTTACAGATAAATCTCTGTGATAAAAAAAAAATTCTATGAAACAAAAACAAGCTATAAAATTCCTAATTTAAACAAGACAAAATATAATTATGGGCTAAGCTAACAATCAAGTTTAGAACCACTAGTAGTTTGCTTAATTTTGTCTTGGACGGGCTTTTGTCAAGTAAAAATGAACCTCACCCCAATGTTGGGCTTCAGTTCGGATACAAACTTCAGACGCTAGAGTCGTTTATTTGGGAGATAGCTCCTCCTGCTCTGCTCCAAATGTGAAAGCACAGTTGGTTTTTCAAATTAGATTTATTTATTTTTGTGTTTTAAAAGAATCTTTAAAAAAATTAATTTTATTTTTATTTTTATTTTAAATTAATATATTTTTGGTGTTTTTAAATCATTTTAATACACTAATATCAAAAATAATTTTTTTTTTAAAAAAATAAATTATTTTAATATATTTTTAAATAAAAAACATTTTAAAAAATAATCATAAGTACAAACATGAATTTATTCTTAATTTTTATTCTAGAAAGGAATTGTATCGATGTTGCGGTGATACAACAAGTGTCAAAACCTCAAAAAACAGCTATGTTTGTTTTTGGTTTGAAAAGGGGATTGCATCGCCTATATTTCCAAACGAGTACTTATTTCGACAAGCTTAATTGAGATGAAAAACGTTAGCCATGAAGGGAAGTGAATGAACTATTTCATGGTATTAGATTTAAAAAACCATTTTTACATATCATTTTAAATGCTGATATTGCAATGTGTTGTGGTAAAAGGCTGGATCCTGATCAGCCGGCAGCAGGGTCGGGTCTTGAAACGCTACTGTTTCCTTTTCTTCAAGAACAGGACAAAACACCAGCTCTAATCTCTTTCCCTTAAACCCTTGTTTACACGACACGAGTGAGACAAAACCACACCTTCGGTTTTAGCTGTGAACGTGTCGAATGGAAGCAAGCCCCTTTAGAGCCACCTTTAAAGTTTAAAGACATTAACTCTAGCCATTGTACAAACTCCAACGCATCAAAAGTTCAAAACAGCACAAGGACACCAAGCAAACTGCTCTGCGTGGTACCTGGCTGAGATTCACTAAAACCAAACCCCTAAAAAAGCCAACTTGTTGCAGCTGTCAAAATGAATCAAATTACCCCTAAGCCCGAGACGGATAGAGGCGAATTGAAGGGTCAAGATCAGGTCCTAGAAGGTAAACGCACTGGATTCCAATAAAAAGGCTGAGAAGTTTTCCTAGTCCGTGGAGGGTTTATCAATGTTTTGGTATGATTTTCTTCATGCTAGCTATGGAAAGGTGGCAAGATTGACTTTAAAGTCTGTATTCACTTCTAGATTTTGCAATTAACTGCTTTGATTTTTCAAGCACTTCCTTTTCAGGCTCCACAACTTTATGTTCGAGGGCAACGTATCGGATCAGCTGCTATGAAATAGTTAATGGCCGAAGGAATGAAGAGTTCCATGTCCCCCACCTTCCCCTACAAGACAATGTCTTGGTTTTTTTTTTTTTTTGGTCTTTTGCAAGGGATGGATGATGATCTCTGTAAAAGAAGTGGAGGGTACTAATGGTTTTAAAATGGATGAAACCTAAGTCAAGTTTTCACTCGATTCATTAAATAAAAACTTGACCCAATTAAATTCAACACTGAAAAAATTTAATGTTTTTTTAAAATTATTAAAAAATACTAAAAAAAAATGGTAGAAGGGCTAATTCGGAATAAATTCTAGGAAACAACCTTGACTTAAAAATTCTCTTCTTTTTCACATAGGTTTCAATTCTATTTTTTAAAAAAATAAAAAACTATTCCAAAAAACTATTTATTTTATATCTTTATTCATATATCTCCAACTTAATTTTTTATTTTTGTTCTAAAACACTAATAAAACGCAGCTAACTAGAAGCAAAAGGTATTAAAAACGGTGAAAAAAATCTTTTAGATATGGTTCAATCACATGGGCAAGAGCTGGACCACCACAAGCCCAATATGTGCATGAAAGTGATATGTAAAAACTGGACCAGTGATATTTCTATAGTTGAGAGTATATAAAAAGAGAGAGCTGGGGAGATGGTAATGGATGCTCACATATCTTATAAAAAATTGGCAATAAAATAAATTTGACAGAGTCTAAATTTAATAACACAGCATGACTATTTGGAATTTTATATCTTTTATTTGATAGATTCTGAGTATATGATATTATAAATGAAGGAGAGAGTAGTTGAACATGAGAAAACCAAACAATTAATGATTTGACTTTTAAATAATAGATAATAATTTTGAAACTGTAGGTATTATGTAGCGGTGATAAAATTGTTAATTTTTGAATTTTTATTTTTTTATTTAGAGAAAATAAGTTAATGAAATAGTATTTTATTGTAGAATGTAGTAATTGCAATATTGTTTTATTTTTCTGCTACGTTAAAAATTAGCTTAAGATCTTATATGTTTTTATTAACGCATACATTCTTTACTATATTTTATTATATGTAATCATTCACTTTTTGATTCACGGTTATATTTTTCTACTCGAAAACGTGTTAATAAAACCTACATATTAATTATTTTGCGTTGAAAAAAATTACTCGACCCGCAGCGAGGCGAGTCGAATAGTCGTGTTAACACTTTATTTTTTGAATTTACTGACGCAAATGGTTCTCGGTGTATTTAATTAGATGCATGCATATGTTTTTTTTATAATTAAAATTTTAAAAAATCACATTTGAAAAGCTTGTATTTTTATTTATTTTTTTGCTAAAAAAATTTATCCACAACATGACAAATTAGTTGTATGTATATAAAAGATGTAAATTACTGAGTTGGTATTTCCAGTATCATAATTAACACGATATACATGAGCATGCTTCTAGAGCATTGAAGATGATGGAAATGAATTCCATGGCCTGTGTACACACCAGACATCTTCTGTCATTGACTAGCTTTGGTGTGAAGATGAAACCTGTTAAATTTCTCAGAATGGAATTTCTGGGATTTTTCCTTAGCTCATTATTTTTTCTATCTTTCTTGGAGATAGTGTATTTGTTAATTGTAAACTAGCTACGAACTTAAATTTGAAGTAATTTCTTTGTGGTTGTAGATTTATAACTTCACAATAAATATCTTTTCTACTAGGGCAATCTCTGGATATTTAGCAATATATAATAATACTATTCAATTGTCTGAATTAAATATATATATTTTTGTCCGAGTGAAGTAATTTATCAGCAGGACATTAATAGCACCGCGTCTCATACCTCAGAAAAGAGAAGAGAACTTCACAGCTCTCTTGGAGTGTCGGTTTTTTAAAAAAATAATAAGGAGAAGAAGACGAAGAACATTTCTTGGAAGGTTACGAATTTTCAAAGGCACATTAATGCAGAATTAATAGAGTAGGATTATAGGAAATGGATGCGAGACAAACATCACATTCGTTGGAGATTAATGACCCACCCACGCCTGATCATCTACAGGGAACAGCTCTAAGGCCTCAAATGCCTCCTCCTCCACTTTAATAAAGCCTAGTCTTTGGTTTCCCACGCCCTATAGCACCCAAAATAACCTAGACTCTTGCTCTTGCATTTACTAAGACCAAAGGGCCTGAATCAATATCATTTATGGTGATCTTCACACCTGCTGCCCGAGATATTGAATAGAATCCAGCTTGTCTTGCATGAACATTAGTTGGAGCTCAATATTGTGTTGAGCATGAGAGTTCTTTACTGGTCTGATCTGGAAAAGTCAATCGAAGATTTTGGAGAGGACTTTGATGCTCTTCGGACGTATCTTTTTTCAGGAAATTTATAACAAGTCGATAGGCTAGCTAGTCCGATTCCTACTTTACACATTGCATTTCTACTTCTCTAGTTAGGATTCACGATTGTAGCTAGGGTGATTTTTTTTCCCTGGCAATATTTCTTTTTACGAGTTAATCCCCCCTCTTTTACAGGAAGATCTGCCTTATGGTACGTAGCTACAGCCATGTGTGTGGCGAACCCAATTGTTAGCTAATTATATTATGAATTGTTATAAACTCCACCCCCCTGCAAAACCAAAAAATTATAATCAAAATCTCTTAGGGCTGTTTGGAGAGCTTGGAGTTGAATTCAATTTCAAGATTTAAATTAATTTTTTAGTTTATAATATTTTTAACAGTACTATTGATTTGAATTTTAAATAGAATTTAATTGTCAAGAAATTATCAAAAACAAATAAAACCCTCTGATTTGCTGTGGTAATTTCCATTAGAATTGGCATTAAAAGTAATATTTTAAAAATACAATTAACAACACAAGACTTTATTTTTTACCAAATCCTCCATTGTCTTTTTTCCCTTCGTCTTTTTCCAACCCCCACTACCTAGTTTGGATCTTAAATTGCTCAATCATTACAAAATTGAATGTTTGTATCTCCTTCCCTCAACTGTTTCACTGCTTTACAATACATTTCTCTATTTTTTTTTTATTATATTTTTTTTGGGTGAATGATGCTTGGTTGCATTTTTATATCCAAAGTAAGTACAATGTGTTATGTTATTGTGTCAAAATAAAATAAAATAAAAACATGTTGTTGACAATTCATTCATCCTTCACTGCTATAAAATTCCTTCTTTTTTCTTTCTGTCACCATGCGTGGGGTAAAGAAGAAGTACAACATAGAGGTAAAGGAACCCATCATGTCATGGGCAAGGAAAGAAATGAAGGGAAAAAAAGAAATCATTTAAGAATAAAATAATTAATATTATTAATTCAATTCATTTCTATAGTTATTTAAAATAATATATTTCAATTCAATTATTTAATTTTTTATTTTATTTTAAATATAAATATTATAATAAGTTATGAATTGAATCCAAATTATATGTTTTTTTTATTTGAAAATATATTAAAATAATATTTATTTATTTTTTTATTTCAACTCATCAAAATAATAAAAACATTAAAAAATATTAATATAATTTTTTTAAAAAAATAAAAATATAGAAACATGCAGTACAACCGCACTCCAATCGATTAAAACCGGAAACCAACAACAAAATTATCTCAGATTACAACGGCTGCTGGACCCAAAAAACGATGAAGCCAAGAAGAAGCAAAAGAGGACTATTCTTCCATTGAAAAACAATGGCAAGCATCACAAAACATTCATTTCAGACACGGATAAAGAGGTGTTGTTGTCTGAAATTACAAAGACGTTTGCTTGTAAAAGTGAAAGTGTAATGGACTTCTTCCCATATCTTTTCATGTTCTTGCCGCAAATCTACAGGGAGGAGGAGGAACATTCTGATCTTTCTGCAAATCTTGACCGGCAGCCTAAGCTGCCGCCTTGAACATCCTAAATTGAGCGTATAAATGACATGACAAAAAAATAGTCAGAAACAGGGTGCTGATATAAATAGTCAGAAACAACAAGGCCTTTATCGAACACTTGTTGTTCTAGATGGAACTTGATAATAGTGCAGGTCAAGTTTAAAAAAATTTAACGTCAGAAAAATTATTCAAATGTTGTAAATGTTATTTTTTTCTGGTGGAAAAAAAATCAGATCGTTTCATAGTTTACCCAATATAAACTGATTAATTTTATGAGTCTAAAAACAACACATACAACTCTTAAGAACAATATTTGACTAAATAAATTATTAAAATGATATCTTTTTTTAATATTAAAATAACAACATATTAAATTGACATGGCTCAACCCGGAATAACGTGTTAAATTCGTGATCCAGGTTATGAGACTATGATAACTTTATAAAAAGAAAATCAAAACAAATTATAAATCTTAATTCTCAATTAACTCAATGTTGAAAGATGAAATTGAAAGAAAAAATAATTAAAAATAACCTAAAAAAAGGATATAAGTTCATATGTCAAACTTGCAAATCAGATCATAAGACCGAGATAACCCTATGAAAAAAAAATTACAAATTCTAATTCCTAACCATACCAATATTAAAGGATGAGATTAAGAAAGAAAGACATAAAAAAAATAACATAAAAAATAACCTGAGTTAATTCACCAAACTCATGACCTGGATCATCGAATCGAGATAACCTTATATAAAAAAATAAAAAAAAAACCTGATTTAACCTGGTTAACATGTCAAATCTGCGACTTTGATCTTGATATTAAGATAACCCTATACAGAGAAAGTCAAAAACAAAATAATAAAGCTTGATTCTCAATCACCCATGTCGGATCTAATGTTGAACGATGAAATTTATAAAAATTTTAATTAAAAAAATAACATAAAAAATAAGTCAAATCAACCCTAGTTAACCATTAAGCATTATTCTTGGGTCATCAAACCAGGAAAACCTAATGAAACACAAATAGAAACAAATCATGAAACCTAATTCTCAATCAAACACAATATTAATTGATGAAATTGAAAAAAAATCAATTAAAAAAGACAAAAAAAACTAACCCGAGTCAACTGGGGTTAATTTGTTAAGTATTGTTCCGGAGTTATGAGATCAGGATAACCTAATAAAAAGTAAAGAAAACAAATCATAAAGTTTAATTCTCAATCAGATCAATATTAAAGCATGAAATTAAAAAAAAAATTACAAAAAGAAAACAAATCTGAGTTAATCAGGTTAACCCGTCAAACCTAAGATCCGTATCATAAAAATATGATAACTAAATAAAAAAAAATCTAAATTAAAAAATGCAAAGCAATATTTCAATAAAATAGTGATCTGTAAGCACACGCTCTTTTAGTTAGAGTTAATAGTGTCTGTAAGAATTGTTTGTTTTTTCGTTTCCTTCTATAGATTTGGTCTTCCATGATGTGGAGAGGAATAAAATACATATTTTATTGATTTACCAAGAAGAAGCATCTTTCCATGGAGAAGCAAGATAAATCCAGCAGGACGGAAGGCTTAGGGGCCTGATTTACTAGCAATCTAGCATACACGACTGCTTTGACCACATTCCTGAGAAAATCCTTTTACATGCAGAGAATTGACTGGACACGAAAAGATGTTTAAATGTTGACAAGCTAGAAGGAGACCTTTATAACGAAAAACCTCTCTCTCCTCCCTTTCTTTTCTCAAAAATAAAAAATAAAAAATTTTAATAGTTTGAAAATACGGTGTAAATCATTTTTTTTTAATTTAATTTTTTTTGCTAAAATTTAATATATTTTATATTTTTTGAATCGTTTTGATGTGCTGATGTCAAAAATAATTTTTTTAAAATAAAAAAGTATTATTAGCATATATTTCAGCATGAAAAGTTATTTAAAAAGCAACCACAACCACGCTGAATCTACTTATCATAGTGCTGGTTTTGGGTACATGGCCGCTGTGTGTTATCCATTCCTTTGATAGAATGGTCCTGTCTAGTTGTAGAGTTAAGATACTCTTGTAGGCAAATATGATACTTATTACTGCATCACCACTTTTACATCCTAATTAAACATGGTTTACATACGATAAATAATTAAGTAAAAAACTAATTCGGCTTGGTGTTTCACGTTTTCTTTTAGTGTTTATTCACTGTAAGCCTTTCGAAGGCCCATCCAAGAAGAGAAAAAGAAAGAGAAAAAAAAAACAGATGATCAACTGAGTTAGCTTATTATGGTCACAACAATAACCCGAGTTATAAACTTAACAGATTAATTTAGATTGACTAGAATTGATCTAACATGTTATCATCTTAATATAAAAAAATTAATATTATTCTAATTTTTTTTAAGATAAATAATGTTTTTATTGTTTATCCGAGTTTCTTTTGAACTTGTTAAATTAATTAGGTAATATCATGATAATTTTTATATTATTTAATTTGAAATTTAAGCCAGATAAATAATTGGTTTGGGGGATTTCAGGGTTATTCACTTGGCTAAGTTTTCACATGGCCAATTCATTTTTTACATTAAAAAAAGACTTGGCTTAAATTTTTTATTTTTAAAGACAAAAGTTCAGGCCATATAATCTTCTAAATTATTTTAGCCCGATCATTGACTAATTCAAGTTGATATGTTATAAGTTTATGCCTATTATTTTTAAAATAAAAAATATACTTATAAGAATGTTATTGGCATCTCAGGCAAGAACATAAGCACTTTGCATGTATTAATACTAATATCCTGTTTGTTTGCTGGAAAATAATTTTTTTTAGAAAGTGAATTATTTTCCGATGTTTGGTAGTGTAATGGAAAATAAGTTGGAAAACACTTTCCAGTGTTTGGTTATGTTATGGAAAATGAGCTGGAAAATAACTTATTAATGTTTTATTTTTTTCAAGCTTATAACGAGGAACAAATCTTACAAATTAAAAAGTTGAATGAGAATGAAATTGAAAAAAAATATAATTTTATAAATTATCTCAAATAAAATAAATAATAATCAAAATAATAGAGATCAAAT
>Ga0307517_10012582_pt1 | contig 11594 bp, 18 predicted proteins | sample 23_EM_MG_FD_194515 | JGI IMG/M metagenome (GOLD analysis project Ga0307517, IMG submission 194515) | Populus trichocarpa ectomycorrhiza microbial communities from riparian zone in the Pacific Northwest, United States - 23_EM | ecosystem: Host-associated > Plants > Roots > Unclassified | place... | reverse complement strand
GGGAGGTTGTCCTACTGGGCGTTGTCGTCCACGCATCCGCGAAGCCAACTAACTCCTCGTAACTTGCGGTTGCTGAAGTCAAAACCATCCGACTCTGTAATTGAGGAGCGAGTGGCGTAGGTAGTACGATTTGGACGCTGTTGCGAGCGGAGTGGGGTGCTCCATGGATGTTGTTCAGAGATCGCGCCGAACGATGAGTTAGAGTGCTGTGTGTCGAAGCAGCGGAATTTACCCGGGACCGTGGTTGCCTTGACCTAGCTCGTGAAGAAGAACGTGCTTGGCGGGTCGTGGGCACGTATTGCTGGGTAACGGAGGCCTGTTCATCGGAGTGGGATTCGATTGATACCGGATTGGAACGGTGGGTGACATTGGTTGAGGGAGAAGGAGGAACCGCAAAGGAGCGACGGCTGGAGGACGGGGTTTCATGTGATTCGTCGGTATGAAAACTCGGTCCGCGGGACAGTTTCAACAAAGAAGTATCGCTCTTAGAGCGGCCGAACTGGTCCACCGACACATTGTTTCGAGGGATGTAAGGGTGGTGGCGATAGTTAGATTCCTTCTCCCTGTGGTGTGCGAGAGGCTGGATGGGGGGCAGCGGGGAGGACTTGGAGCGACGACAACATTTGAGGATCAAGAAAAGAATGACGACGCAACCAACGAGACCGGAAATTGCGATGACGATTATGAGGGTCTTGCTGAGTTTGACAGCAGTCATCCGTCTATCCAGAAAGGGTGGCCTGTCGGAGTCTAAGATTAATAGCCGGGGGGGGGGGAGACCAGGACCGAAAGCCCTTGGGACGGGACCGTTCAAAGGAGTGAGGGTGTGGTGTAACCTGCAGAGAGCGTAAGGACAGGATTCTGTGGATGCAACCGAGACTCACCGCAGAGAAAAGAGCGGGAGGAGGCCAACGGCTGTCGACGCCGGTCCGGGGAGAAATGGAGGATCAGCGTTCTCGTGCCATCACACCAGGAACAATCCAACCATCCGGGTCACGTCACACCCGCCCGCTGTTCTCCCGGGATGGCGGTCTCCAGGCTGCCACCAACTTCTCAGTCCGTCCGCTCTTTCCAGTCGTCTACCGCCTCAAAAGACAAAGGAATCTCGAGTGTCCGGTCCCAAATCACCCCAGGGATTACTCTAGCCAAACGGCTCCTCTTCCCCCAGCTTGGCCCCGACGCCGAGGCCCCACCCTTGCTCAGTTCGCCCAACCTCCCTCCCGAGTTAAATGCCGAAATCTACGATTTTATCGCGCTCGCCCTAAGGGCTTTCGTTAACCCGTGGTGGACCAAGATTTCGCGTTACGACAAGGAGTTCCTCGTCCAGATCAGCCAAGTAATTACCCAGGTGATCCGATCGCTCGAGATACGACTCTCGAAAACCGACCTGAGCCCCCTCGTCTTCCGTGACTTGCCTACCCTACTCACTCAGCATTATGAGGACTATCGGGCAGCAAACTCAAAGTTAAACACCTCGTATTCAATTGGCGGAGCAGCGTCTCTCCCCCAGCTCTTTCACCAATTTCAGCCACACATGGCTGTATCTGTTGATGGAACGATAAACGAGGACTACTTACGGCAGTCAGTAGACTTTGTTTTGAAGGCTTGCCTACCGCCAGAGGATTATGATCCTGATGCTGAACGATACATCATCCGGGAGGTTATTCTCAAGGTGCTGATGGGTGTAATCCCTCGAATGTCACAACCGTGGTTCATCCATAGACTCGCTTTGGACCTTCTTGGGCCTTCGGAGGCGGCAGTCTCAGTCAAAAAGGTAGGTATTTTCTTTGTTGCTCCCAAATGTCGAACCTAACGCTGTCAAAAAATGAAGCCGCCGTCCGATCCCTCCAAGCACCCTATCTCTTTCCACGCGACCGTCATTTTCATTCTCTCTGCTATCCAAGCTATCTCTGGTTTTGGTCTGATGGTCATCCACGGGTACAAATCAGCAATTCAAACCATCAAGCACGTTAACGAATCATCAAACCACGCCTCGGACGGAGCGGATTGCCCACCCACCTCTACTACACCAACTACTCCTTCACTCACCACCGTGGTTTCTAAACGGCTATCCGACGCGTCATCTCTCTTCTCCGTGTCCTCGCAACAACGACAAGGATCCCCAGAACGAGTTCAACTAGCAGATACCCAGATACCAGACTTCTTGCGCTACGCCGAACCACCTCTCGCGATGATTACGACCGTTTTTGGCCTCAACAAGCGTTATTCCGCCTCGGCGATCGCCAACACATTGGATATACTCACTTCATTTTTCATGCCATTCCTAGACAAGTTCGTCCTGCATGTCTACGTCATATGATACTGTCCTGACAAACATGGGGGGTGCAAATAGGTTCTTGCCGTACCTCCTATACAAGAACATTTTATCTCCAGGCCGCCTGGTGGACATCATCCGGATAGCAAAGAAGACACTTTTCCCTAATGGCTACTTGTCCCCTCCCCCAATAGACCCGACGCCCGAAGAACAGGCTGCCATTCGGGAACAACTCACAGCAAGAATCCAACAAGCTGTACCTGGTAAGTCGAGTTCACATTGTCCGATATACGGTCTCCGTTGCTAACGGATGGTTATCAGGATGGATTGCTCCACTAGTTTTGGGTGCCCAACCTATAGCCCGGGAACAGACGATCCGCGATATCCTGGACCCTCTGTCATCGGCCGAATGCAATAGCCACCTGCTCATGTTTATTCTGGATTCGGTATTGATGACCCTAATCCCGGAGATGGGAAACATCACGGACGCGAGTATGATGAGCGGGCCTCCCCCTATGATTCACACCCAGTCTCGACTCATCCGGCCGGGGTCCGGCCCACGGGTTCCGTCGAGAGAGAATTCGAACGACGATGAGAATGGGAATAACGGGGGCGAGAAAGGGAGGAACCCTAGCCCTAGTCAGAGCTCTGCGATTACCAGTGGGATGTACGTGCATGTATAATCCAACTGTTTCCCTGCTTGTCATTAGTTTCTGTGCCCCATGGTACAAACGACTGAACTCATGGATGCCCAGTGCTCATGCTTCGGCCGCTCGTAATGTGCCCTTGTTCTGCCAGTGTCCGACCAATCCCCGATCGTATACAGTCCGCCGTGCGAACCCCGGAGAGGTTGGGCGTCAGCGGGTAATGCAACCCCATGGTCTCCCGACAGGTGGAAATAGGACATGTCGTGTTGCATCATGACGGGGTGGTTTTTGTTCTGTTATCTCACTCCCTCAGCCTGTTGTTCAACGGTGCTTCCGCGAGAAACGTGGTCTCGGTGAACGCCTTCGCATATCCTTCTTCCCTTTCCATTCTTCCTCTCCTTCTATGGCGTGCGGTTTGCTCTGCGTTGGTAGGGCATACAAAGCATCGGTCAATGGTAAGGGAAGCCCCCGAAGCAATGGGCGGTAACGTTGTCAGTGGCGGACTAGGGTTTGTCAACTTACCCATTGGACATCTCTCGTCCTCGAAGCTATCGATCCTGAGAGGCGCTTACCCCAAACGGGTGCGCTCGTTCATGAGTAAGATCGATTTGAGTGGTTAACTTCTCCATAACCCCTCCCCTGTTTGATGATGAAGTTATCTGCGGGGCTAACCTCCCCAAAAATCACCTAGAGATTCGTGGGATGAAAATTCGACTGCTAAGTATGAGTGGGATTTCGGGAGACGCTCTCCGTTGCGTACCACGCTGTCCCCCCTCAGGCCTCAGCTACAACACCATGACTATCATACCCCAACGACGGTGGTATATTATTAGTGACACGAAAGAGGGAAATCAACGATTGCTTGGGATTTCGTCTAATGTACATTATCAAAGCAAGGCGGACGCGGCTGGATAACACGGGAAACTAGGGTGGGAATCATTAACTTTAATCTCTTCTCGCTGTTCCAGGTTGGCTACTTGTATGTCGGCTCGGATTGTACGCCTTGGGTTCATCGTTTCGATCCACCGCGATTGAAGCTCTGCCAGCCCGACCGCGAGGCTTCGGCTCTCCTACGCACAGAAGGATTCTTGACCGGCTGAGATGCAGGCTGTGGCTGGATCTGGGGGGGCTTCTCCGCAGTGGCGACGAGCTTGTACTCTGACACCGATGACGAGGGTTCCGGTAGATTTCGGATAGGTGCAGGCTCTGGAGGGGGAGGGGAGGGGTGTTGGAGAGGAGTTGGATGGTACAAGTTCGGAGTCAACGGTCTGTTCGGAGTGGACACAGATGGGGGGCCTTCAAGCGTCGTCCAACCTCCACTTCTGAAGCTAGATGTAGATGTCATCGGTGGAGGAGGAATCGACGTGGCGTGAGATGGTCCCGAAGGTGGAGGAGGCTGTGGTGAAGGAGGTTTTGGTGGGCCCGAGACAGTGGTCCAACCAGGTTTCTTGAAACTGCCGGAGGACGAGCTGTCGATCTTCGACCAACCGCCAGATGCGAAGCCCGATTTCTTCTCCGACGGAGCAGGTGTAGGCTCAATGCCTGGAACGGGCGTCGTAACAACAGGGTTCTGCGGGGTGCTGACCAAACCGACCACCGGAGAGATGGTGGTGAGTTTTACACCGGCAGCTTTTGCAATTTTCTTTAGCTCTTTCTCCTCCCTCTTCTTTTCCTTTTCCCTCCGCTTGTCAATTGCCTCTTGGGAATTGGCCATCGCCCGCTCGTTCGACCGCATTTCCTTGTACCGGATCTTGTGGTGGTGGGCATACGAGTTGCAATGCTCGTCATACTGAGCAACGTTCTGGAACTGTTTTTCGCATACTGTGCAATAGAACGGCCGAAGGGTCTCTGTGACCTCGGATTGGATATACGCTCGGCGAGCGACGGTGTCCTGTTGTGCCGTGAGTCACTGAGAGCTACTCAGAGTACTACCACGACAACGTACTTCTCTTTCCGCGCGTTGGTCGTCACTCTCCTTGAGATAACGTTCAGAAGTCAGTTCACGACGTTGTGAGACTGTTGTCTCGATCATCCGCGCATCCTGGCCATACTTCCCGAGGCCAGTCATATCTTGCTTCACATGGAAAGGAATGGGGTCGACACGTCCTTGGTTTCAGGAATGAGACCGCCTGTTACTTGAATGAGATCCTCCAGAACTCACCATCGCCAGCAACTCCCAATCCCTGTCCTTCAACCCACCCCAACTTCATCAACATCCCGAAGCCTTTGTTTGAACTCGGGATTTTCGTCTCAACAGTGACAACTTCCTTCTCGCATCCTTCAGCGTACTCGTCGTACTTGTGAACATCGTGGTCGTCGACTTGCATAGGGTCCAACGGGGAGGGGGACCGAGAACCGATGCGCATGTCGTCTCCGTCGTCACGGACGTTTCTTGCTCGCTAGGGCGAAGAAGAGGGAAGTACCGAATCTGAGGGGAAGATTTCTGGCGCAAAGAATACCTTGAAGCCTATGGAGCTCCATTGTGTTGAGGCCATGCTGCCCGCGTTCGTCAATGGGTGTGGCTGATGTCACGATGATCGAAGGTTTTGTACACGGAACGGGAACAAACTCAGGCTGATCGGTGATCAAGCCCACCCCTTGAAGATCCCAGCTTGAGTCCTCTCCGCAAAAAATCCGGCGCTCAGTGACTTGCAAAAACAGTTGAGCGATTCGTGCTTTAGGATATCCCGCATTATTTCCGTAGCTGTGGCTTGTGGGGCGGGAAATTGCAAAATTCCTCGCGATTGGGGCCCCTCTCGCGAGGCCTCGACCTGGAACATTGGGCCGTGACCAAGTGTGGCGTTCCAGGGACCCAGCTCACCCTCATCGGGTCAATCATTGCCATGCGTTGGTCTCTCCATGTCCGGGCCGTGATCCCCCCGCATTGCACCATCCAGGATGTGCACACGAAAACTGTACCCTCCTGTACCCATAGGTCTCTCGAGATTCCATTGGTCAAACAGAGGGCAGACGACGGAAGGGAATTGTATCGGACACTTGGGCCAGAGCTACCGAGCTATTCGTCCCCACGACCACCCCAGCCGCACCATGGTGACAACCTGGGCCTTTCGAGGGTGTTGTCATTGACGAATCTGGCGGCGCATGTGGCCATGCCCATCCAACCACGATCCATGGCCGAACTCGATTGTGTTCCTACAATATGGATTGCCACCTGCCGTTTGACCAACCATGGCCGCCACACGAGGCGCCGTCTTGGTGAGCCACTCCTACAGAAGCTGGGTCATTCTACAATAATAATAGGGCTTTGGAACGGGTATTTAACCCGTCCATTTTTTTCCACTTGCCTCCCCCACCGAGCTAATCTCCCATGGCATCAAACGCCCTCTCCCATAATCCCTCTACGCAAACGCTGTTTTTCCCCCGAGATTTCGGCCAGGAGACCCCCACCTGGCAAGAGAGGTGAGCCCATCTGATACTTGTCCCCTCACTCACTCTTAGTGATCTCGCATCCCAGTACGGATCCCGCGCCGCTCCCACCGGATTTTTTACAATCCTACCTTGACTATGTCTATAGCCACCCCTTATCACAAGACACAGCTACTCAGGCTGAATCTTCCCGGTCCTCAAGTCATGCGGAACCGTCTTCCTCCGGGTCCCCCAGCACTCACAAAAACACTCTCCCACTTGACGAATACCTCGACCTTGAGAGCGATAGCAGCGACGAGGAGATGGAAGAAATCGCCCCAGGCGACCCCTCCGCAACTACAACCACCTCAGCCCTTGCTCCACGGATGCGTCAGGCAGTGGAGGTAGAACGTTGCCTCTGGCAAGGATGTTGTACAGAGTTTGAGATTGGGGTCCACTACAAGGTCTGGATATACCACGTTAAATTGGCACACGTGGTACAGCAGGACGAACGCGGAAATCGGCGTCCCGGGGCGATCAAGTGCCAATGGGATGGGTGCGGTAGAAAATTCAAATCTCAGGGTATTCTCAAGCACATGTCCACTCACCTCCAGGAGGTTTGAAGACCGTGTCTACTCGGGCTCGGGAAGAGTTTCCAAACAGCCAGACGCTTGAGGTGTTGTTCTATGCCTGGGGCGGGAAACACCTGAGGTTTGGTATCTTCCTGTCTAGTACTTAGATTATTCAAGGGCCACCTGGGCTCACCCCCTCCCAGACTGGAGTCCCTCTCGGTCCTACCAGAGTTTCTCAGCATGTCGACACCGCCATATGCCACATTCTATTTTGTTGTTATCATTATGTTTCACCACATAACACCTACGCGTACCGGTCTCTGACCGGCGCCGTACTATCCACCGGACGCAAATGTATGTCGTTCTGAACGACCCATGGGGGGATGTGTGATCAGATTTAAACGATCTTGAGTGACCTAGAACTGAGATAAAACGGTGACGACGATAGTTCTGAATCCTGCGCTGATACAAGCCTGCCACGTCGTTTGTGGTGAAATGAGAGAGAGAGGCCTCGCCAGGTGAAGCTCGTTCCGCCGCCCGGAAATCGCGGCCTGGTCCCCGCGTTTCTTTTTTTGTCAAGGCCTGTCCTCTCCCAAACACGTCCTTCCACTCGAAACCCCTTCCCCTTCCACATTCTCAACCGACGGCGTACAGCACCCCACCAACTCGGCGCGGCAATGCCATTACGCAAGGTAAGTTCCAGCACGGGCAACATCGGTGGTCCGGGCTCATCGGAACCTCGGTAATAACGGCACCTCACCACTCGAGCACTCACCGCGGAGGATATAGGGTCTCGTACTCAGGTAGTTGCGGGGCTGTCTGCCTCCAGGCCCCGACGGAGAGCAGGGCTGGATGGGGCATCAATGTACGCGGCGTAGTGGTGTGCGGCCAAACCACCTTGCCCGGCAATCTATTCGCACCGATAAACGCCAGACAATTTGGTTAGGGTCACCGCCCACGTTACCTCTTATGATGGAGGCTTCGCCCCGTGATAAGCCTGGGATCACAACGAATCATCGCGAACTATTCTTGTCGCCCACGACCTTCATACTGCCGGCGGAACCCCACACGCGGATCCGCCCATAATGACCGCCTCTGAAGTCCTAGAACACCTCTATTCCCTCGATGCTTCCTCCCCAGATTTCTTGCGCGTCCTCTACAGCTTAATCCGGCACGACGAAAATGAACAGTACACATCGAGCCTCGAGGGAGCGGAGTTGACACGACTGGTTGATTTCCTCGACGACGTACGTCCCTTTCTTCCAGCCTTTCATCCCGTTGCAAACCGGACTCCCCAGACCCTCGGTACTATTCCCGCCTCCGATGACGTCTTCCGACAATGTTTGCGCAAATTACGGGCCATCTGTGGCTACCATACAACCCTACCGTCCTCACACCTCGTAACCGGCGATCTCAAAAGAGTTGGTGACGGTGCGATTGCCTTTGGTGGCTATGCCGATGTATGGCAAGGGACCCACGGTGACAAGGATGTCTGTATCAAGGTGTTAAGGGTTACATTGAACGACGACGAATCCGTCACGAAGGTTCGCGTTCGGCACCTGCACGTCCTCTTCCCGTTTATTAAAGACCATCCTGTGGGCGCTGTAGTCATTCTTCAAGGAGGCCGTCGTGTGGAAACGATTGAGACACCCAAATGTCGTCCCTTTCCTTGGTGTCACAAACAAACCTCTGCAATTCGTTTCGGAGTGGATGCCGAACGGAACTTTGACCCATTACGTCAGGAACAACACGGGCGCGAATCGGATCTCCCTTGTGAGTCCGGTCTCCGCAGTTAGGCTTGAGCGGTACTAATGCCATCCCAAGTTGTTGGATGTGGCGGAAGGTCTCAACTATCTCCATACGAGCTACACGATACATGGAGACCTGAAAGGGGCAGGTACTCCCTCTAGGTGGTATTAAACGACATTACTGACCTTAGACTAGCCCAACATTCTCGTCGACCACGACGGTCACGCCCGCCTGACAGATTTTGGGCTCACCTCTATCGCTCACGGAATCAACTCCGCTGTTACCCGTGCACAGGGATACACCGCAAGATGGACCGCGCCAGAGGTCCTCAAGGGGCCCGAAAAAACCACACGGGAAGCAGATATTTTTTCATTTGGCATGGTCGTGACGGAGGTCAGTCCTCGCTTCCCCCCGCGCCTACCGTCGGGGTTAGAGGAGGTATATTTCCCCTGACATCCGAACCCTGTATTATAGGTCTTCACAGGGAGATACCCATTCGAGGACTTGAACGCCCCATCAGTTATGCTCAAGATTATGGAGGGTGAGCGGCCGATTCGTCCACGGGGAACACAAGAACTGGGTTTGGTGGATCCACTATGGGGGATGACGATTAATTGTTGGCAGCATGACCCCGCTCACCGACCAACGACGGCGCGAGTGGTAGAATTTTTACGTGAATGGTCGGTATTTCTCTCTCCCCATAGGAACTACATATCAACACCCCCCATAGCTACACTCTACGTGCTGCGAACAAGTGTTTATCCACGCTACCTCCATGGCAATCGACCGGGAACACAGATGATCCAACATACCATATAGCCATCTCTCCGACGTCAGCTCACCCGTCGGGAACCTCCCAGTACTTCACCCAATCCCACTTTCAGACTCAAGATACCCCAACTAGTCCGGCTTCGACATTTAACATTTTCCACTCCGTGGTTTGCTCCAGTTCGAGTGGTTCATCTCATGGGCAGTCGTCTGACGAGTCCCGTGTCCTCCCTAACTCAGGTGATTCTAATAGTGATCACCTGTTTTCAATGATTCACAGTATACATACAGCCAGCGACACCGACACTAGTCATATACCAAACGTAAAGATACCAGACCAAGACACCCACCCTGGGGATGGTACGTCTGGTGACTACCCCCTTCCTGGAGACCGCCTAACAACCCCCATAGCACTTATAGACCAGATCCCCCAACCAAAGCGGTCGTCTACGTTTGGTAACTCAACCCAACTTCTATGGCAAAATAAATACTAACGGCTCGTTCCTTCGTTCGAATTTCGTCTCACTCAAGACGATATCAGAATCGCACATCCCATGCAAGGACTATTCCGGACTGGGACCTTCCCTACACGAAATGACGCCCCCACGGGGCTGGGCTTTAAACTTAGGCCAGGGTTCGCCAGCCCCAAACGTCAGTCCACAAAGGAAGAGAAAGGATCGCAGAAGACCGGGAAAGGATTATGGCACGGACTTGCGGCCGCTATCAGATTCAAGGTTTTCTCTAAACGTACACCGGGGGAACATCGCGGCGGCGGGTAGCCTGTCTCTTCCTGTCGTCCTTTGTTTATTTTTACCCCGCCGACACTTCCACTCACTTGTTCCTATGCATCACATTTGTCCATGTTGTATTCTCGCATGTATTCCCGCATGTATTACCGGGCCGTACTCGCTCGTCAGGCACAACGAGATCATCGTTATTCATCTTCCACAAAACTCTTGTAGAACACTATGGCGTCCACGTATTCTTCCCCTCCTCCTTCTTTCTTGAGGTGCCCGGCATTTGGAATCAGCCCTGCCTTCGTAAATCCTAGAGCTTCCCACAGCCTGAGGGTGGGGGTCATTAGAGGACCTAACTTAGGGATAACGTGGCCCACGTACCTGATGCTCGCGATGTTGTTCACGTAGACGAGATTGAACACGCTCCCTCGGTATCCAAGTTTTGGGGCATAATATAGGTACGATTTCGCGAGGACGCGACCGTAACCTTTGTTCCAATGGTTTTTGGGGACGATGAACCCCGCATTGCAAATCTACATAGAGATAAAGCCCGGAAGAGCGTGTAAGGACCAAAGTGCGTAAACGAGGATAGAAAGGTGACGTACATGTGAGGATCTGCCTGGGTAATTGGGTTTGACCTTTGAGTTACATCGCAGAGTCGAGGGGTCAGTCAAGCAGGCGACTGGAGAACAAATAACCTACGTAGTAGAACCCAACAATCGCGTCTTCCCATACAGGAGGCTGACCGTCTCCCGACGGGTCAAACGGGCTATCTGTTCCAGAAACAATCTCGATTTCGTCCTTGCCATCAACGCTCACTTGACCGTCTCTGACACTCCCTTCACCAGCAAGAACGCCGACAAACACATCAGCAGCGAAGAAATAACTCTCAAAAGCTTGCATCGAATACGCTTCCCCCTCAGCTACCTCCATCGGGTACGTCTTCCCGTCTTCCACTACCCGCGTGAACACGGAATGGAGGTACTCCACCAACCCTGGACTCTTCAGGGCCGTCTCGAGGGTGAGGTGATACAAGTCTATCGAGATCGGTGACCCGGTAGCCTTATCTTGTGCGGTCCAACGAGTAGTCGGGAGGGGTGATTCGCGTTTATGCGATCCATCTAAGCCTATCACAGGTCCGTACGCGGACATGCCGGTATAACCTTTGCAAATAGTATTTTACTACGCAAAGGAAATCAGCATGCGTGAATCATATCGCTCAGCGTACCAAATGCGAACGAGGCCTAGCTTACTTGCCCTGGGGTTGGCACGTTGTTACAGGGAATGGTGTCCAGGGTGGTACTTAAGTGGGGTCCCTATGGGACGTTGACTCCTCTTGACTCGGATTGATCGGTTTCGGCTGCCGAGTTGTATGCGTGGGAAGGAGCAATTGTATTGACTGCGTCCGTAGCGGTTCTGGGGATGAATATTGCACCTCGGAAGGGTCAAATATTGAAGGTCGATTCTTGTGCAGGCGAGTGAT
>Ga0307517_10012578_pt1 | contig 11596 bp, 14 predicted proteins | sample 23_EM_MG_FD_194515 | JGI IMG/M metagenome (GOLD analysis project Ga0307517, IMG submission 194515) | Populus trichocarpa ectomycorrhiza microbial communities from riparian zone in the Pacific Northwest, United States - 23_EM | ecosystem: Host-associated > Plants > Roots > Unclassified | place... | reverse complement strand
CTTGGTGCTGTGTTTTGGGGCCCGTTGTCGGACATGAGCTTGATTAAATATGGAATGGCTCCCGCTTTGACTGCTGCAAGTCGTGCATCTTCCACAGACGTCATGATATCTTCCAAAGCTGCAACTGTGAACGTAATAAGGCTGTTATCTGACGAGTTGAGCAGATCAACCAGAGCTGGGACCGCTCCTGCCTCAAAAAAAGCTATGCATGCCGGGGAATGGAGAGTAATGAAACGAATTGCTAGAGCGGCAAAGATAGGCAGGTTATCCGTGGAAGTTAGAAACTTGACTAAACGAGGAATGGCTCCTGCTTCAAATGCCACAACTCGCGCATCTTCCACAGACAACATGATGTTTCCCAAAGCTCCTACTGCGGGAGCATGAAGGCGAACTTGAGATGAGTCTAGAAGATTAACAAGAGCGAGTGTTGCTCCTGCCTCAAATGATGCTCTGCTTGCCGGGGGATGGGCCGTAATCCAATTGATAGCTTGAGCAGCAGGCACAGATACGACATCCGTGGCAGAGAGAAACTCGACTAAGCGTGGAATGGCCCCCGCTTCGAATGCCGCTACTCGTGCATCTTTCAGAAACGTCGTGATGTTTCTCAAAGCTGACAGTGTGGAAGACTGAAGGTTGGTATCCGATGAGCTGAGCAGGTTAACAAGAGCTGGGATTGCTCCTGCCTCGAATGATGCAGTGCATGCTGGGGGGTGGACAGTAATCCAATTGATAACTTCGGCAGCAGATAGGACATCCGTGCCAGAGAGAAACTCGACTAAGCGCGGAATGGCTCCTGCTTCAAATACTGCAACTCGCGCATCTTCCAGCGACATGATATTTGTCAAAACCGATAATGTGAAAGAATGGAGGTGGACATCAGGTGAGTTGAGCAAATCAACAAGAGCTGGGATTGCCCCTGCCTCAAGAGATGCTCTGCATGCCGGGGGATGGCGAGTAATGCAGGCAAATGCTTGAGCAGCAGGCAGGGCCTGCCTTAGGACGTCTGTGGCTGGGAGAAACTTGACTAAATGTGGAATGACCCCTGCTTCGAATGCCGCTACTCGTGCATCTTCCAGAGACGACATGATGTTTCTCAAGCCAGGTATCGCGGAAGCCTGAAGAACGACGTCGGATGAGTTGAGGAGATTAACAAGAGCTGGGATTGCTCCTGCCTCGAATGATGCTCTGCGCGCTGCTGGGGAATGGTGAGTAATGCAGGAAAAGGCTTGAGCAGCAGGCAGAGACACGTCATCCGTGGCAGAGAACAACTCGACTAAACGTGGAATGGCTCCCGCTTCGAATGCCGCAACTTGCCCATCTTCCACACACAACATCACGAATTGCATGGCTAGCAAGCAACTTTTTTGAATCTCAGGGAAGTGCCAACCAAGGAGGCCAACCAAAGCCGGGATTGCTCCACCCTCGAATGCTGCAGCCCGCAAGGCAACGGAAGGGCCAATAATACGACACAGCGCCCAACTCGCTGCAGTCACAAGCTTGGTGTGCTTAGCTGAGAGAAGCTCGACAACATAACGAAGGGCGCCACTTTCGAGCATGGTGACTTCCGCCTGTTCACACGAATGGGTAATCATCGCCAAGGCGAACAGTGCCTTGCACTTCATTAGGATAATCCATGGTGACGAATCATCCCCAGACAACCACTGTTGAATAACCCAAAGAGACTCATCATCGGCATTAATTTGACCGAGATTTATCTGGGACAACCATAGAGGGTAGTTGAGGAAGGCGTTGAAGTCGACGGGTTCAAAATCATCAGTGGAGGTACAGAGTAGTCGTACGATAGAATCCATGACATTTGCATCAAGGGCTGCAAGTTGTATTGATGGAGATTCATTGGCGAGGAATCCGAGAACGTCTAGCGCTGTCGACACAACCAGAACGTTAGGCGCGGCAAGGAAGTCAATCATGGCGGGCATGTGTTTCTGAGCATTGCCTTCCCTTTGCTCACGAGTGGCATCGCGATCGACCAAAGTGAGTAAAAAATCAACTTCAGTAAAAGTGCCACGCAGGCGTTCGCTCATGTTCGGCTTCCGAGAACTTCGTCCTGAGGTGGATTGTCTGATCAGGGGTCCTAACAACTTCAAAGGAGTACTCACTTAGACTATGAGGAGCCACATCTTTATCTTTGTGTTCCCTTCGGATTGTCCAGAGTGAATTGATGGTTCGCAAGGCGAGAACCAGCTGCCCTGAGATGACCAGGAGCGCTTGTGTTTGGCCAAACGCCCAATCTTTATTTTCTTTAGCGAGGTTGTTAATAGTGGATGTGCGCTCCATTGAGATAGGGAGGAGAACGACCAAAAATATATAGAAAGGGGTAGTAAAAATAGAAAGAAATCGGTCTTGCCAATTCCTTCGTAATAGTCGGACGATAATGAAGGTCACTGGAATGATCGGGAGGAGAGATATGGTTATCAATAGAGGACGCGCTGTCGCGAGCTTCATTGGGAGAACCATCCACAGCAGGGTGGATGGAGTGCATTCGGGTTGTATGCCAAACATTGATATGTGTAAGAAAACTCGAAGGCCGAACAGGCAGTGGAGTAGGCGGTGTAAGAGGGATGAGATGAGCAGGGAATAATGGGGACTGGTAATAAGCATGGATATACGTTGGAGCACGGCATGGTACGAGAATATGACAATCAAAGACTGGTTGAATATTACCAGAGCATCATAAAGGGTAAGGCGTTGCAGCTGAATAAATGAATTACAGAGGAGCCAAATTCCATAGATGTTAAAGGCAGTTGAAGCGTTCACAGTATGCGTTATCATGCAAAAACGTAAATGCCTGGGGAGTGTCGTCAGGGAAATCATCGAAGGAACAAGAACGAGGAAAGTGTGTGCATAGAAGGCATATCGAACGCCAATCCCTACAGACTGCATCAACAGAATCCACAACACAATGACATGGATACTCACCGGCGACATCTGGACTCGCATTGATATATTCGCAGATTGGAGTTGTTGTCACCATGATGGGTGGAGATGCGAACGGTGTGGTAGAAGCAGTATACCCAAGTACCTCGTGTGTGCAACATGGCACGCTTAGAAGGTGTGCAACATGTATCAACATACAACAAACTCAGTAATGGATTTAAAATCTTCCATAGCCTTTTCTGAGGTCGAAAGTATGAGATCGATCCAATGTAGATTTCTTCACACGAAGACGCCAATGGTGGCGGAGACGGTGAATCCATGAGAAACTTGACTCAAAAGAATGAAGGAGAACATATTAACAAGTTCCCGCCTCCACTGGGGAGTGCAAGCAAAAGCTTGAGCAGGCAGAGATAGGACATCTGCGGAAGAGAGAAACATCGAATGAAACCTGGCTGTCTTGAAAATCTGCGAATGTTATAGCAAGACCCATAACGAACCGAATCGGTTGTTGTTGAGGATGAGGCACTGGATCTATTGTAGTATCCATCCGCCGAGGCATTAGTCCTCAGTCTATGGGGGCAATCGACGTTCATGATGAATGGGATGTATAGCATTCGACGTTTGAAGCTGCTTCGGCGTAGTCGCTATATGTTGAGGAAAACCTACTTGCCATTATTTAGATGGTAAAGGTACATCTCAGCCCGCAATGGTCACTCCAAGGGATCTCGACAGGTTCCTCGCCCGGACTGGTCACCTCAATATGACCAGGGCGGAGGACTTGTATTTCCTCAGCCTTTAAGCCCATCATTGCAACCTTGTCCAACCTGCCCGGGCCCAGTCTGCCCCGCCGTACCACGCCGAAACCCCACGTAGCTCCATCAGGGTCTGACCCCCCATGCAATGCGACCCACGCATCCGCCAGTTCGTTCTTGTCGACGAGCCCATCATCCTCGGGGCAGATGGCGTTGAAGTCGCCCGCAATGATCCCGCCACTGCATCTGGGCTCGTGCAGGACGTTGGCCAATATCTCCAACTGCTGGGCGCGGTAACGTAGCGTATTCCTGAGCGAGTCGAGGTGCACGTTGATGAGACGGAAGACTGTGCTCGGCGCGGTTGGGGGGATGATGTCCACATAAAGCGCATCCCTCCTGTAATTGCTCGGGAGGGTGACGCGGGAGACGCGCCCAAGCATGAACTTTTCCCCTCTCTCGAACCCATCGCCTTCCTTCTGCGAATCTAGGCTGGAGGTAAAGCGCGCGCTGGGCAGTAATGTCATGGTCGCAAAGGCACGCCCACAAACGAAGTTTGGTCCTCAGCATCAGTCACCAGGAAGGCAGCACGCACTCTCGCATCGTTCAGGAGAGACGCCCGGACGTCAAGCGTGACTTCTTGGAGAAAGAGGACATGGTCAAGGATGAGTTGACCATGTCGAAGTAAACACAAACAAAGATCAGCATCGTAAACACTCGATCTCATATAAATGACTCGCGTCACAAACTTTGGAAGAAAACGAACATATCTAGAGGCTAGCCAAGATCATGCACAAATGCCTGGTCAAATGCAGGTGCAGGGTTCACCTCAGGCTGAAGCTACGAGTGCCGCTTCTGCCATGATTGAAGAGCATCCTGATAAACCAATATCGATTTCCGAGCCTCCAACGAAGAGGCGCAAACGTCTTTCAATGAAACTTCCCAGTCAAAGAGAGGAGTTTGAATCAGGTATGTTGTGGAACGTTGGGTTTACTAATTCCAGAACTCTGAAAAATACCTAGATGTCACCTCTGGCGCAAAACGGGGCAAGGAATCGGATTGGAGAAAGAAAGGTACGTTTATCCCAAGTCCTAGTACTCGTCCTACTTAAATTTCGACGTAAATTACAGTGGCGACTTCTTCTGAGGCAAGGCGAGTCAATCGTATAAAGCAGAAATTATCCGAAACGACATGCTTTGCCTGTCGTGAAAAAGGCCACGCCGCAAAAGACTGCAAAGCCATGAATAATGGTCAGGGAAAGTCAAAGGTCTCTATCGGAATATGTTACCGGTATGTATACATCTTTTGAAAAACCATCTTCTGAGAATCTCTATGCAGATGCGGCTCCAACAGGCACAGTCTTTCACGGTGCAAAAAACCGAGTAATCCAGATGACCCATTCCCGTTTGCCTCGTGCTTCGTTTGTAATGGAAAAGGCCACCTTGCATCCGGTTGCTCACAAAACAAGGGCAAAGGAATTTACCCAAACGGTGGTTGTTGCAAGCTATGCGGAGAGACTACTCATCTAGCAAGGAATTGCACCATGCGTCAGAAAGGTGGGCTCCTTTTTCTTCGTTCCCTTGTCCAACGCTTATAATTGAAAATTCAAAGGAAACGATCCGACAGTAGTTATTGGTGCAGTGCGTGAGGCAGGTGCCGATGAAGACGACTTCCACACTTTTAAACGGGCGACATTGGAGATTGAAAGAGCAGAGAAGCAAGAGGGGAGAGTCAAGAAAATGTTGGAGGTTAAGAAAGGCGTCGTTTCTGGTGTAGTGGTGAGATCGGACATTATGTGCCTGCCTTCCGCCAAAAAGAAAGTTGTCGTGTTCAAGTAGAAAAAGAAACCCAACGTCAAAGGGCCGAACAGGTGGACGAGAATACGGGAATAACTTCTTACATTCGAGCTACAAGTATAACATGAGAGTCCTGCAACGGTACTCAAAAAAGAACACCAATAAAGTCCAGTAGGTCGAACAAGAATCTAGGTTTAGGTAATACAGGTGGTAGGGCTATTCAAAAAGAGTGTTCTGCAGAGAATGCGAGGTACGCAAGGTGGAGGAAGTGGGGTCGAAGAGAGTGTGAAGATTCTAATTGATGGACAGACAAACGTGGGCTCTAAGGTACAAGGCTCATGAAATGCAGTGATTCTACTTTCCAGAGGTTTTGAACAAGACGAGACCGGCTAGGGCAACGGAATATCCTGTAAAGTGAACATGGTGAGCATTCATAAACGGAATAAATGAGATATATATATACCAATGACTTGGAGTGGGGTTATTATCGACCCGAAAATAAGCACGGAGCCAGAGATGAGAAGAATATCCTGTGTTTCAAATAAGATGTATAATGCAAGAAACGATTCGGCGATGGCGAAAATAGCCAGAATGTCCAGGCCAATCGTTGCGGAATATAGAATAAGACAAGAAAGAAGGGTTTGGTCAGCAAAGAACAACAAGAAGCGATATTTGCGACAACACAATATGAATAGTCCGCAATGCAGGACTTTTGATCATCGAGAAGTCAGAAACGAGAACACCCGAGAATTTTCCCGTTCATATTCCGAACAAACAGTTGCAGCGGCAGAGGTCTCAAATCGGCATAAACCCACCTTGAACACGCCCGCAAGTGTCAACACTAGCCCGCTAGCAACACCAACCAAGAACACGGCGGCAACGTTTAGTAGGAAGGCCACCAGAGCGTTACTGAGGAGAATAGCGAAACCAACGTTCTTGAGTTCGTAAAAAGGCGCGAGGCCTTCCGTGAAGGGGAGGACTACCACATTTATGGCAGCGCAAACAGGAGCGTAGTAGTGTAACGAAACAAGCGGATCCATTTTGAGATTGTGCAGCAAAATTTGGATCATGACTAGGCGTGAGGCTTCAAACTGTGACGAATATTTAGAGTCTCCAAAATGAAAGAGTACGTGATACTCACAGCGACTGCAGAGGCTTGGAAGAGGAATCCCATAAGGTTGAATTTCATTTCCCCGTGTGAAGCCAGAGCAACGCCTGAAGAAATCATGAAAACAATTATGGCCAGCTTTTTGTTTGGGTCTTGTATGCGGAATGTCCATGAGATGAGTAGAATCGCTACCGGCGTGAAAGCCTGTAGAACAAAAATATCAGGAAGGTGATATTCAACCAGCAAGAGTGAATAGACCAAGGTCATACCTTCAACATCTGTATGTATGCAACACTCAGGTAAAGATATGCCGAGTTGCTTAGAATCAAGCTGCCCGAGAAAAGCAAACCAATCGGTAGAATTGAGCGGACAAAGATCTCCTTTGTCATGCTCACATCCTTGAGACCGTCCAACAAATTCGTTGTTCTTTGCAACACCCGGGTACCGATTGCAGCGAATCCCAAATGATACGTGACAAGGAAGACGGGGTACTTGAAGTTGAGGGTGTTGTAGAGGTAATTATTATATATAATAACGGTAGAACTGAGGACGATCCAGATGGGAATTATGGTTGTGGCTGACAACCTGTACCTGGCAGCTGTTGGTGTCGACTTTTGGTGCTGGTTCTGATGGTTTGATGTGGTGACTGGCGAAGGCAGCTCCAGAGATGAGTTGGACGACTCCGCCTTTGACTCGAGAAGATGTTGCTCGACATCTTGTTTCTCCTGGTCGGTCGCTGTCGAAGACATTCTGGGCAGAGGAACTGGGGTAGGGGAAGTAGTGGAAGGAATGTGGCGGTCTGAAGCTAAGTAAAATAAAGAATAATTTAAATTCCCAAAGAGGAAAATCCAGGCGCGGACCAAACTTTTGACCTTTTACCATGAGTCTTCAAGGATATATCGACCGCCGTGTCCTGCTCATCCTCCAAGACGGCCGTGCGATAGTGGTCAGTAACGATGTAGACCGTGAAACACAAGCTAATTGTCTCTTAGGGTGTCCTTGCGGGGTTTGATCAAAAATCCAACGTGGTATTATCAGATTGTAAAGAACGTGTCTACTCCACCGAGGAAGGTGTCGAGGAAATCTCGCTTGGGCTCTACCTCGTAAAGGGAGAAACAGTGTACGCTTTGGCAAACTCATTGTTGTGGAAAAACACCAACGCCCTAAACGTTGTGTAGATGCCTTGTTGGAGAAATCGATGAAGAAATTGATAAATCAGTGGACCTATCATCGATACGCGCAGAACCAATTCCTCCCATTCGATATGGCTGATCGACGACGGAATTATAATAAATCGTTTCTCGAATGCGGGAGTATATATCCATACATGGTTGGGCCAAATCCCCTGCGCACTAATGAGCCTCTAGTGCAAGATCCGGTGGCTGGGAGCTGCGCACTGTATCCTTAGACTGCAGGAAACAGTGGTTGGACTATCCCTCTTGTACGTAATGTGAATGCCTGCAACATAATGCATCGTTCGTTCTTTAATCCCTGGTTAATACACCCGTAAGTTTGAGCGTTCATTAGGGATTGCGACGCTCAGTTTTAACTTTTCGCAACGGCGGCCGTGACATTCTTACGTTGATCCTTCAAGAGATATCCAAGATTTTCTCCTCCAACTTCACGGACAGAATCAATAACCTTGCTGTTTTAATGGACTACAGAGCGCAACACATAACCTGGTCTACTTATTCTTCTTCTCGACAGACCGAGGATCTCGCTCTTCGACTTTATTTTCCTCAACCCCGTTCTTGTTCTCCTCAAACTCATACTGCATTGATTTGGAATGTCAGCTTTTTCGGTGACTCCCTGATGTAGGAGCTTACCAAATGACGGAAATACTCTGGAAGGGTCATCAGATTCAAGAAATTGGAATAATAGAATGTACGAAGCCCTCACCTTCCCTTTGTTTCCGATCAGAAACATAGGTGGGCTTGGTCCCATCGATAGAACACACTCCCATCGGTATCTCTGAACCCGTCGCTTCGAGTGGAGGGGACTGCGTTCCTGAGGTGCTTCCTGCTTTTTGAGAAGACATGGTGGAATTATTCATGGAGACTCAGTCACAGGTTTATAAAGATGGTCACTCCATTTCAGTGCCGCAAAATGATGTCATTTCGTTTACCAATGACCTTCAAATGTAACAGAAAAGTTGTCAATGTCATTCTAGGTTATACAATTTGACGAAGCAAATGTTGTGCGATTGATATACTCAACGAGAAGACCCGCCCAATCTCCCTGTCCACCACTCCTCGAACAATGACAGACCAAGACCAGACTCTAGTCGCAAATCTTCAGTTTCTTTTGTGTAGAGATGGCAGTCTCTAGGTCTGGTCGTTGCTCCCTCCCCTGTCGGAGGATTGTCATCAGGAATAATATGCTTATGGGGCAGACCAAGGATTTTCGCAAAAACAAGACAAATCTCGTATTTCGTGTAAGGCTCTTCTGATGAGTAGTGGACGATAGGGGGAATGTCCCTCTTCAAACCTAGCAGAGAATATTAGAGAATCACAGCTAAATTAAGGGGAACCTGCAACCTGTCAGCCGGACCAAAAAATTTGCAATATCTTCGACATTGGTGGGGTAGCGAGTTGCAAAATGGTCCGTGGTGTAGGTCTTCCCAGATTGGTCTTTAACAACATCAAGTAGGATGTTAATGACAGAATCCGAATTTTTAGGTGCAGGGCCATATCTTCAATACCCCCAGATATGAGTCTGGTTGATGATCTGCGTGGAGTGTACTCACAGAACTGGGACTCTGAAGACAATTACCTTCGCTCCATCAACACCCAGAACAGCAACTTCCCCGTCCCTCTTCGACTTTCCATAAAGGTTGACTGGGTTTGTCATGGATGAGGGCGTATATGGTGGCGAAGTGCCGTCAAAAACGTAATCTGCATAAGTAAAATGATTCTTGAAATGCTTGAAAGAATAAAATTCGTGCACACCCGTTGATATATAAACTAATGTAAAGCCGAGTCTTCTGGAAAGGGCTGCTAGATGGCCAGGGACCTCCGCGTTTAACTTTCTCAAATGTTTTGATTCCATATCATAGGTTATGACCTTGATAACACATGTACCTTTTGTGTTCCAGCAGGATCCTAAACTCCTGCATCAGACGTCGGTGAAGTCTCAGAAATTAATTTGAAGAACACACCTTCTCAGCAACATCCGGCCTTCTCTCAGCAGCGCAATGGATAACCCCTGCACCGATTACTGTGATGTGGTTCACGACAATCATCCATTATAGAACTTACAATTGGGCCTCGCTTCAGTAAAAAATGCATCCACTTCTTCTCTGTTAGTAAGGTCGAGTTTCCTAAGAGCGTCTCCGGATCGTGACCTTGCTAGTCCAACGACATCATGGCCGGCATCTTTGAAGGCATTGAAGACAGCCGATCCCAACACACCGGAAGCACCTTTATTTCAGAGTAAGATAGCTGAGAAGTTGTAGTGGTTATGAGCAGACCTGTAACGACGACCCTCATTTCAGTGGATAAATGTCAGCGATAGGAATTACAAAAAGAACGAGGTCACTCGATGATGTCACACAAAATCGTGACGCGCTGCTCTGAAAGCCAACACATCGTCGTGAAAACAGGCAGGATGGAGCACCCAACCACCTTCTGGCAATCAATGCAGGAGGGCAATGTCTTTTACCGACGTCAACTCTGCTACTCGATCCCAGGAAAGCTGCCAGACTTGAGTGACTACATAATTGCAGGATGCAAATACGGAGGTCCGATAGGTACGCCACAGAGAAGTTTTCTGAATAAGTTAATCACACCCAAATTACAGCCCTTATGAAAGATCATACAAAGTTGCTTGCATTAGGTCGCACTATGCCGTCGGTTACCAAATCCCAGATTCAGGTTTACTCGCCTGCTGGAGAAAGTTTGCTTCTCTTTAGTGTGTGCACGATCTCCTGACATGTTCTCATTATTATATTCTGACCTTGTCACCATAAGTGGGATCAAAGCAAAATCATTCGCTTTGGATGGACCTCTGAGGAGAAGCTCGTTGTTCTGAATGAAGAAGGCACATATCGTTTATATGATCTGCAAGGGGAGTATCAGCAGTACTCGCTTGGATCCGAGGCTTCGGAATTGGGTGTAATGGATGCGAAAATTTACGAGAGTGGATTGGTAGCCATGACAAGTTCGTTGACGCTACTAGAAGTGAAAGGTTGGACAGGAGGGAGGCCGTTGGTTCTAACGAATCCCAGTACGTGATATCCTTTCTGCAACTGCCTAGGGTTTTACTGACTCGCTGTGAATAGGTTTAAGCGAACCACCACATTCATGGGCTGCCATTCCACCAGACTTAAACATATCTAGACATGTTGAAGTTTTATTGTCTGTGGACACCACAATTCACACCGTTGATAGCTTGGAGAGTGTAGACCAGAGACTCTCCCGAGGACCGTTCACACACATATCTCCCTCACCAAATGGCAAATCTCTGGTGCTGCTTACTTTCAATGGGACGCTCTGGGTCGTTTCGAGTGATTTTCAACGCAGCATGGCGGAGTTCAACACTTCCGATGTTCCAGCGGCTACTGGTTCAGTTCGTCAAATTGAATGGTGCGGCAATGATGCGATTCTTGTAACATGGGATTCTTTGGCAATCTTGGTTGGTCCTTTCGGGGACACACTGCAGTATGTCGACGTCGTATGTATTGCAAGAGCAGGAACTTACCATTCGCGATCAGATATTTTTACGCAGGCGCCACCGCAGCTATCACTGAGATGGATGGTGTACGTGTCATTGGCCAAGAAACGTCCGATTTCATCCAGAAGGTTCCTGGTAGGTGGTTTGCCAGTTGTTTCCTTTAATTTCGGAATGTTACCTTTCCCGTAGCATCCGCTCTTTCTGTTTTCAAGCCTGGTTCAACCTCACCTTCAGCCATCCTCTTTGACGCATGGCAGAATTTTGTGGATAAATCACCGAAAGCAGATGATAGTATCCGAAGCATTAGACCTGAGCTTGCAAAGGCCGTTGACGAGTGCATCGATGCTGCTGGGCAAGAGTGGGAACCATATTGGCAA
>Ga0307517_10012577_pt1 | contig 11597 bp, 14 predicted proteins | sample 23_EM_MG_FD_194515 | JGI IMG/M metagenome (GOLD analysis project Ga0307517, IMG submission 194515) | Populus trichocarpa ectomycorrhiza microbial communities from riparian zone in the Pacific Northwest, United States - 23_EM | ecosystem: Host-associated > Plants > Roots > Unclassified | place... | reverse complement strand
ATGTTGGTTTGGATCTCCGAAATCCTATTTTTACTCATGGACAATTTTATGTAGCAATTTCACGAGTTACTTCTGTTCTTAGATTAAAAGCTATCTGGGATAGTAGACTACCTACAGCTACAACCAAAAACATAGTTTATCCTGAAGTTATTATTGATTAGTTTTTATTTAATAATTTTGTGTACTATGTAATTTATTTTTTGGGAACTATACAACTGAGATAAAGCCAGGGGTCCAGGGGGCTCTGCCCCTGGCAAGCTGAAGATCAGGAGTGAAGCAGGTGGGTGAGCAAAGCGAACTCGCCGTCGCAAAGTGATGGGTCGTAAGCTTGTCTTATCTATATATTGATAATTTAGTCAGCAGTTCCCACCTGTGAGGAAACCTCGCAGCTCATTGTCTCAGTCAATGATCAAGCCCAGTGAAAACCGGTTCTGTGGGGTTTGTGCTAATATGAGTAGTTATGTGGTCTTTGTGCAGTTTGAGTGCAGTCTTAATTCCTTGTTTTCCCATTCTGCGCTATTTTAGAGGCATTCGGCAGTTCACAGATTTGATCTGAGTTCGAACTTTGTTGATGACCACCACTGCTGTTCAACAATGCTGCAGTCGACTAAAGACCTGCGTCAGTACACACAGCGCTGGTGCCAAAAATGTCATGGAGGGACCGTCACCAAGCGAACTGAGCGCAATCACCGAGACCATCCTCGTGCTACTAATGCACCATCTGGACAATGTGAGCAAGGCAGTTCAACAACCCGTGCCCACAGCACGATTCGGGATACTCAGGAGAGGAATGAAATGGATGATAGGAGTGGAAAAAGACGCCGGTTTGAAGAACTATCTCAAGTATGCTTCCCGTTTCTTATACTAATGAATTCTCATTGAAAGTGGTTGTAGCCTGAGCCTGATGAAATAGGGGATCCTGTTGACAATTTCGCTGATAAGCAAAATCCGGTAAGTAATTGAATTACTCTCTCCATGTTTTAGCTGAATCAATATTAAGGAAACTATGGCTGTACCGACCACAAGGAACATGAGTGGACTCGATTTGCCACCTGAAGATGAGAATGTGTTGCCGAAGGTAAAAACCATTATTTTATCATTATTACTGATTGTAAATTTGTAACCACAACTCAACAGATTGTTTTTCCTGACGAACCTGACGTTGAAGGTGTTGGCAATGCAACTGCGGAACTTGGCACTCCTGCTCCTGTGGATCATCCCCTTGAACAGGTTGACCAATGAAGTGATGTGTCTTTGGATGCAGAACCCACAGATTCTGATCTCGAATCTGAGCAGAATCCTGTTATGCAGCCAATAGAGCAGGAATATCTTCCGTTTCATGGTCTGGATGAAGTCCCTTATATTGAATCTCGAATCGAACATGTCTTGCTATCTCAAAAATATATTCAAGAGATTTCGGCTGCAACACTGGAAAATGGAAAGCTTGACGAAGAAGTCATTAACCGACTCAGAAATCCTACAGAAGGTCCAGTTGACATTTCGGACCCTGATACTCGACTATCCCTCGACCTCTTCATGGCATGCAGTAATGCTTCGGAGGCTACATATAATGCTGCCCACAAAGCCATTTTACAACGATTTCCCGACTGTGATGTACTATCGCATCACCAGGTCAAGAAACTCGTCGCCGAAATATCAGGTGTGGTTTCGGTCATTGATGACATGTGCATCAACTCGTGCGAGGCCTTTGTAGGCCCTAAAGCAGATTTCGAGGCTTGCAGCACCTGTCACCAGCCACGGTACAAGCTTAGGAAATCGATACCAGTCCCTCAACAACAAATGATCACGATTCCCCTTGGACCTCAAATTCAGGCTCTGCGGCGGTCCTCTCAGGGTGCACTAGCAATGCGCTATCGGGATAAAAAAATAAAGGGGATTCTCGGTGACCAGGAACACGCAATATCGGCTCAAGAATATATTTATGACGACATTTTCTCAGGAAAAGAAGTTCTCAATATGAATGATCGATTCAAATTCACTCTGCAAGATACCACCGTATCCTTTTCGCTCGATGGTGCACAGCTCTATCAAAATAGGAAATCTGACACCTGGATCGCCATATGGATTATCAACAACTACAGTCCCACTACACGTTACAAAAAAAAACATGTCTTGCCAGCCCTCGTTGTCCCAGGTCCGAACAAACCCAAGAATCTTGATTCCTTTATGTTCCGCAGCTTCCACCACCTTTCCGCCATTCAACGTGAAGATAACGGTGCCAGAATTCGCATCTGGAATGCCCTTCTAAATGCTGTGACATCCTCACGCATTTTCTTCTTTCTTGGCACTGCTGATGCTGTGGGACTTACTGAGCTTGATGGTCGAGTTGGCCATCATGGAGCGCAAGGATGTCGTATGAGTTGCGACATGAAAGGTCAGCATAAACCATATACGGGACATTATTTTGCAGCACACCTCCGTCCGGTTGGAGACAATGCTGACGACTGTAATCATGCGGACTATAATTTTCACTCTTCACCACAGCATCCCTCAGTGGAAACATATCAGGCCAACATTTCTAAAGTCATTGCGTCACAACATCAAACTGGATATGAGCGAAATCGAAAGATAACAGGCCTTAGCAAACCATCAATCATCTCTGGCCTCGATTCTACGAAATGCATTTCTGTTCCATACTGCTTCACTGTTGATCTCATGCACCTGTTAACACTAAATCTTGGTGAACTCCTTATTCCATTATGGCGTGGCGAACTCAAATGTGAAACGACAGATAATAAAGCGGATTGGGATTGGGTTGTTTTGACTGGTGACAAATGGCAAAACCATGGGAAACTGGTTGCAGCAGCCACCAAGTATTTTCCATCTTCATTCCATCGGCCACCACGAAATCCAGCCGAAAAAATATCAAGTGGCTACAAATCTACAGAATACTATCTATATCTTTTTGGCCTTGGTCCAGCATTTTTCTGTGTGTTGTTGCCTGAAAAATATTGGATCCACTTCTGCAAGTTGGTGCACGGAATACACATCATCATACAACGCAGCGTCACTGGCGCACAGCTCCGTGAAGCACACTCCTTTCTCACACAATTTGTCGAAGAATATGAATTCTTATACTATCAGCGGCGCATGGACCAACTTCACTTTTGCCGCCCTTGTCTTCATACTCTGCTTCATACATCTCCAGAGTGTACTCGGATGGGGCCTGGCTGCTATAGCAGTCAATATACCATGGAGCATGCTATCGGGGATCTTGGTGGAGAGATTCGGCAACCATCAAATATGTACGGAAACCTTTGGCAAATTGCATTACGAAGATCACAAAGGAATGCCCTCATAAAAGTCTGTCCTGAACTCGAACCATCATTTCCCATTCCTATAACCTGTCATGATTGCGGAGAGGGCCTCAGATTGCTCAGACCAAGGGCACATAATTTTATTCTTCTAGAAGGTGCCTGTGGTGATGTTGTTAATGAGAAAGTCGGAAGGTACAAGGTTCGCAAGTGGGGTCGGCTGCAGCTTCCCAATGGACAAGTTGCACAGAGTCGTTTTTCAGAAGTTGATCACAACCGAGTTTCAAGAAATGTGAAGGTAAATCATCCATATTCTATAGATGATTGTTTTTCTAATAAATAAATAGATTAAAGTTACAAATGAAACTCAATTTGCCGAAGTACAATTCTACTTTCTTGATGAAGTTGATGACGGACTCGAAAGCATGCTGGCCTATGCAGTAGTGTCCATTTACGGACCACCAGATGCAGACATGCTAACAAAGTCATCGCATGCACTCTGGGCAGCTGCATATATGGGTGATACTAATTTACATGTAATTGAGGTGAAAGACATTGTTTCTGTTGTATCTATGCAGCCGCTTCCTCAGAGGCCTGGTGATCCTGACAATTTGTGGTTTGTTATAGAGAAATCTGGATTAGATGATACAGAGCTTACAGGTTACGTAGAGAGTGTTGACTCATGAAAAACCATAGTTATAAATTTGCAATGAATAATTTCATGTTTTTGAAGACGAGTTTCCGAATGACTCCAAATACAACCAACGTGTGACAGTTTGTTCAACACTGTCAGATTGCTTCCTACTACCACCATGTCATCTGCAGAATTCAACTGGAATGGTCAATTTCCTGACTATGACAACCCCGGGCCATCTATGAATTGAGGATTTGACTCTCCTGTCAGCAGCAGGCAGCAACCCATGTCTGTGGGCTGGCTGCCGAAATCGGATGATTATGGAATACACATGGCAACTATAATTCGCATATCATATTTCATCTCTCTAATCTATACATCTCAGGGAGATGGGATGCACACCAATATCCGGAGCAATAATTTAAACCAAGAACGGGGCTACTCAGGTGTGCGGGTGCTGGCCAATGTAACTGGGCCCGATCTCCTCAAATCCGGCAACAAGGCCTATATGGATCTGTGGAACGAAAAGATGAAGCTGGAATATGCTTTAGAGGCCCAAAGGGATTTCTTTTTAATAGATTTCAGCGCATATACTGACAGCGTACTACAGAGGTCTGGTCCAACAATTGCTTTCCTCTCAAAGTCAACACATGTTTCCCAAGAGCATGAATTCACTTCCTAATCATGGTCCCCCAGACAATTCAGAAGATCTCAAGCCACCACCGTCACCTGAGCCTGTCGAGCAGGACGACTACCCTAATGTCCGATTCTGGAAGCTGGAAGAATGGTCTAAATATGTTGAACGACAGAAGGAGATGGGTCAGACATACCCAAGCATGGGTTGGTTGACCGATGAAGATGGTATCGATTTGGATGACGAGGTGCTGAAGAAGATGACTCTAGAGGCCTACGGCATTTTTTCAAAACTCTATTATCATCGCCTCGATCCCAATACATGGCGCCTACGTCAACCAGATGTCACCACCTTCTTTTGTAACACGATGCGCTCCAAATTTGAGGTTCTTAATCTTGCTGACGGTGACTGGAAAGCACATTTCTTTGTGACAAGTCGCTATCCAAACTGGAATCGATATCACCGGGTCCCTGGGCATTTGAAGTGTTTGTTGTTACTTAATTCTAATATTCCAATATCGTAACTCGGTCATTTAGGCAAATATCCATCTATCCAAACAGCAAGCACAGACAAACCAACGGACGTATCCCGCTCCAAAAAGAAGAGGCAGAAGCACTCTGCTGAGGTAATTAACATCACTGACGATGAAGATAGCCCATCAACCAGCCATACTGCAGTAAAGAAACTGCCAGGTTCATCTACACAAAGCACTTCTGGCAAGGGAAAATCACGTCTACGGCCTATCAACCGAACTGGCGTCATTCCAGGATCCTCAACTCATTCTGGTAGTGTTCTCATGCCGCTTTCAACAAAAATCCCACGTATTTCACCAACAGTGACAATTTCTTCTTGTAAGTCATGTATTTCAATTGCACTGGCTGTCGCATTCAACTGTACACCAAACTCAGTGACCACTATCCAACCCCGCACAAACAATAGCGCACTCACTATCACTCCTTTGCCAAATTTGGCTCAAGACGCTAACTCATCTGCAGATTTGGCTACAACTTCTACTATTCAAGATAACGCAAATGAAGAACCAGATACTAATACTGGTTCGGCGACAACTCTTTCAGCAACTTCAAGTGCAGCGGTCATAGCTAATGCCCATCTTCCTGAGGCTGCTGTCCCAACTACTCCTATAACAGGTACTGTTGGCAGTATGGGCAACGTGGTAGCTCCTATCCCATCAGTGACAAGGCCTATTGAACCATCGCCCTCCACCGTGACTGTCATCAGCGTTGGCACCTCAGTAACTGCTGTGAGCGAAGACGGTGTATCTTCAATGACCCAGGCATCCTCTTCTGCTAATCAAGTAGCTATCACTGCAAAACCCACGGAAGTAAGCACTTTTTCTTCGAATTTTTTCGGTTTCTGATTTGTCGTGTCAGTTGGACTTGTTGTATAACATTGGACTTGTTGTATGACATTGTCGCAAATATTATCACTACTAACGACAGTTCCATGGTAGCAATGACCTTCATATTCCAGAACCAGTTCATCAAATCCCTATCCCAACAACAAGCGCCATCACCGCGACGACTACGAGAATGGTAGCTTCGTCAGAAAAGAAGGGAAAAGTTATGGTCCCTCAACCCAATTCTCTAACGGCACGGTACGTTCTTTCTCAATTCCCAGTGGGTCTCAATGACAAACTTCATGATAAGGAATCTCTTCGCTGTCGATTACATGCTTGAACATCCGACAACTACAGTCACCGAGTTTGGAAAGGTTTGGAAGACTTTGGAAAAGGAAGCCCGTGACGTAGGTTCCTTCTGTTCAATTTCATTTGATATTCAATGCCTCTTTGATCAGAAATACGAAGCCGTAAGCAAGGAGAAGGGTGTTGAGAAGAAGAAGTTGCAAAAGAAGTAGCCTGCAGCCTGCTGCATTGTCACAGGTCAGGATGCTGTGTTTTCTCAAGAAGTTTGTGAGTTTGTTCTACACTATGTGATTCGCTGCATCCCTAATACAGACGCCAGCACTTTCAATGCCAATTCACGCAAATATCAAGATATGCGCTTACGCAGACGCCACTACTTTCAACGCCAATTCACGCAGATATCAAGATATGCGCTTATGCAGATGCCACCACTTTCAACGCCAATTCACGCAGATTCACGCAGATATCAGCATATGCACTGACACAGATTATCACATTACATCGCAGATTCTCGCATAACACTGCAGATTCCCTCATAATTGTAACAATGAACTAATACACGATGCACATTTGTTCTCATTATTGCACATATAGACACATGAGTCCACATAATTGCAATGCAGACCAAATAGCTGCTATTTGGTGCCACACATACACCCTCAGCCCAGCTACAGTTTTCGAGGGAAAACCCAGGTTGCAGTTCTGTGCGTCGCCGTCCTCGCAGATTCCCACAACATACCTCATTTCCCGCAGGTCACTGCAGATCCGGTTCTCACTGGGGATCAAGCCTTTCTTCTTATCACAGCCCATAAAATTCTGAAAAAAGCGCCATAATTCATGAAATATTCACTTTCAAAGGGTTCCCATTTTTGTCACCCCTCCACCATGGGTGGATGTGCTCCAAATGCAGACCAATCCAGAGTCTTTTTCTTTTTGGGGTCTCTTCCTGCCTTTTTGGGAAGACCCCAGAATCATTTGAGGAAAAATGTTTCTGGCATTGTAGAAGGGTCTCATTTGGTGAGAAATACACAAAAAGCGAACCATTTGGTCAATCAAGGGCAGGAGGAGCCACAGTCCATTGATGGCACTGATGGCCATCAAAATACACTGATCCTGCAGTTTCTCCTGCCACAGACATCAGAAATGGTTGATCCAAGTTGTAGTTTATAAAGATATAGTGTCTGGGTGTCTTATTTTACATTTTAAAGCAGATCCATGAAAAGGAAGATGAAAGAATTGCCTAATATAGTAATTCAAGAAAATGCGGTTTGAAATACCAGTTGATATGGAGTATATATGATCCAAATCATTTGGCGAATGTGTTCAGTATCACTATAGGCATTAACATACTGATTTGTACCATGTTCCATGCAGTATTGCTCTCTAAGTGGTCATTCTACTGCTAAAATTAGAAAAAGTGCACTCTAATACCAAGAAAAGCGCACCATCTATGGCCAAAAAAAGTTGGTGGATGTATATAATGATACTAAGGGACTAAGGGAATATATCAGACAATTTACAGCCAGGGAAACTCTCTTTTTGTGGTGTTATTACATGAATTGTCATTTATCTACCAAAAATAGACAAAAAGCGCACTCAAACTGCAAGAAAAGCGCATCATTTCTCAACAATTCAAGTTGGTGGATTGGTATATTATTACTATGGCCATAGTCACAGCAAATTTCAGCCTTGGATGTGCAGGTTTGGTGCTTTTATTTATGAAATGATAAGTTTTCTTCCAAAAAAGAAAAAATCTGCACTCATATACCAACAGAAGGGCACCATATATGGCCAGATTAAATAAGCGGTTTCATATATCACTATTACTGCTATGTCTGTGCCAAATTACAGCCAGATCCACTATGATTTTGACCTTGAAATCACCTTATACCTATAAGATTACATAATAACCTCATGCCATCAAGAATGCGGTTGAAGCCAGTGCTTTTTCCTCCACGGTCCAGGTGGTACAGACAAGACTTTTGAATACAACACTCTCTGTTATTTTCTGCATAATTGTCATCTGTGTTGCATTCTCGGGCATTGCAGCTCTTCTTCTTATAGAGGATGTACCACCATACGAAGAGGTTTGAAATGGCAACACAGCTGCCAAGAGCCTAGACCGCCAGACAGTGACCCTCTCCCAATGCACGACCTAAACGACCAGACATCAACGCCCGACTCTCACTAGCCAACACACAACATCCATGATCAAAAGCCCTCGAGCTCAGTCCAGAACAGTCAATCACACGCGAACCGGCAGGTCAAGCCCTCTCTCAGGAGAATCGGGAACTCACCCACTCACTCACCCACACACCACTCACTCAAAACTCAGAAAAGACCATCATTGCAAGACAATACAGGAAGATTGACATCGGACATGCACTGCGGCTAAGGAAATCTTTAAGACGTGTCCCAAAACGGTCGGGCATCCCCTGGCCGGGTCCTGGTGGGGAGCGAGCACCGGGGGTGCGCCCCAAAGGATGCCTAGGACAGTCTGGGAGGTCTGGATGAAGGGCAAAGGGGCCCGAGCACGTAGTGTACAAATATGTAAGGTCGCACATAGGGCGCCGCCCTCTCAGACAATAACACAACACCAAAAAAAAAATAATAATAAAAATAAATAAATATTCAATACTCACAATGCCACTCCGAGTCCATTTGCACATTGGTGTCTCCTCCATTCCTGTTTTACATAAGACTGCGAGGCGGTAAAGATGGTAACAATCATGGAGTTACAAGATAGGAAGATGTATAAAGAAATGATACTGTAACAGAATCATGTAGGCGCCAGGGATCAGCAACAAGACATTGGCGCATTCCGAATGCCACTGCTTGGAATAAAAATATAGAAATTAATTGTGTGATTGTGAAATCCTAATGGCACACAGGTTACAGTAACGGGAGTATCTAATTGAAGAGGAGCGTCGTAAGTAAATATTTTCTCAATTCTCAGCACGGACCTACGATTGCTTGCGTCTACTCCTCCGAGTCGCCTTTGTTCTCTCCCTGATATCTCCCATTCGTGCCTTATCTGGATGTTAGTTGCACTCCGATAGAGCTGTTGTTAGTCATCTCGTTACCTGTCAGAGTATAAAAAACCCAAGGTATATAACCAATCTCTTTCCTCCCTCCGTGGTGCCCAAACACAGAGCCCAAACACAACGCAACACGCGATGGCCTCCCTAACCACAATCAGCGCTTAATTTGCCATCCGAGGTCTGTGCATTCGCTCATCTGCTGCTGTCCTTATGTTTATCTCTCCAGCCACCCTGCTAAGCCATAGGCCACAAATGGCCGTCCAGTATATCCCCAACAACCCCTCCACTCCCTTGCCCCTCCCCGTTCGTCGTAGCACGAGACATATTGCCCTCCCTCCCACCCCCTCGTCATCCACAGCATTGACCGCCAGCCCCACGAGGAGACCAAGGCAGTTGCTTGCCACCACCACCCGCGACGCCCTCCACTGGTTCTCGCAAGCGCCCCAGGTTCCAAGATGCGTCTGACCATGACCTGGCTTTCCCTTCAACACCGTCGCCTCGAACGCGACTCGCCACGCCTATCACTCCGGAACCATTGCCTCATCTATCATTCAAGTTTTACATCTGCCTACCTCTTCGGTTCCTACGGCAAAGGTACCGCATGCCCAGACAGTGATATCGACATTGCAGTCTTCCTTCCAAGTTCAACTGGAGTAAACTCAAAGACATCACATGGACCTCGAGGAAGCGTTCGGCAAGAAAGTAGATCTTTCTGTGTGCCCGTCTGACGACTTTCTGGAGAGAATCAAGAATTACTGGTTGCCGATTGATATCGGCCCTCGGTCTGGAAGTTGAGAGGAGAAGACCAGAGGTAATCGATTTAGAGGTAAAAGATTTTAATACCTCGATTTGTGACCGTGAATTTTGAGTCTCCGAGCCCTTCTGTCGGGATAGTCATAGCACCGTAGGAAGTAGTAACCCTCAAATAGCAATCGCACAAGTTGCCTTCATACGAGGTACTCAAAACGTTGAGCTTTAGTAGCAAGGATTCCGAGGAACAACCGCGAGAGTTTGGGGGTAATACTAAGACATATAGCACCTAAGCTTTCTCTGGTAGAACTTGTCTTACAATATGTGAAAGGTCCAGATTATGCCCCCTCATGTTCCTCGCGATAAAAAACCCATACTCGTAATCAGCAGTGTCACTAAACACTCTTCAGATGCCCAGGGAGACAACGGCCTGAACAAGTGCAAGGCCGGGCGTCCATTGAAAGTGTTCATGGAAGTGCCAGTGACATTGATGCAATATGTGCAGATGCCACACAGACTAGGATCGCGTCCATAGGGCTGAGGGAATGGGACACCAGACCTGTTCAGGGCAACTTGGATTGAACCAGGTACGAAGATGGGGATGAGAATCATTGATAATACCACACGCGCTAAAAACGACAGTCCATGTGAACGGCACCACATTGGAAACCCGGAAATTGTGAAAGGATTCCCCGCGGCTGCGGCCATCAAGCTCGGAAAATCAAAGTTATTCGGTGTGATCCAGCAAAAGCATGGTGGGTAAGAGCAACGACTTGTCTTATAGCATCGCTTGTGGGTGGTCAAGAGGAACTTTCGCGGTATATTCCAAGAAGATGGCCAATACGATACCCGAGACGAGTTGAATGTGGTCGATCAGAGCACGTACAGGTACCTTTCAGGAGTGCGCGAGCAGATGCATGGGCCGACAAAAGCAACAGCAACAGACGATACCCAAGGCATTGAAGCTTGACACTACTGCTCGAGCTGGTAAGCGGTAGAGCTTAGAGCTTAGAGTCTCATTGTCACTGCGGTCTAGCAAGGGAGCTGGTGGTAGCAGATCAGCCGCGAAACTTCGCTGCCTGAACGATTGCTGAACCGTATGAATACTTACTTACTCGTTTACGTATCCTCTATTTGTCGGAGGAATAGAAAGATGCCGGTCCACCAAACTGATTCAAACAACATCTCGGTGATTCACTCTGCTCCAAATATCAAATCCTATGTTGCCGAGAGAAGACGTCGAGAACGAAGCGGTTACGCATCCTGCTTTACCATGTCCATCGATATCATTGCCGACGAGCGACGCGTTGGCAGAAATCTCGGGCTGAGGGGCGTGCTATAAAATGTTAGGCTGCACAGGCTTTTCTTGCTATCCACAAACCTCAAATTCAAGTGTTACTTCTATCTGACATGTCAAACGCTCCTGCACAACTGCGTACACTGGGAAAGAACGGCCCCTCCGTCAATCCCGTCGGATTAGGTCTCATGGGTAGCGTCCTCACCTTCAGCTTTTGAGATTTCCTGATCAATAAATATTTTCCCCAGCTATTGGTGCTTACTTTTATGGCCCGCCTTCCACCCAAGAAGAAGTCGACGAACT